>ERZ791902.550-NODE-550-length-26582-cov-3.950428_pt1 | contig 26582 bp, 19 predicted proteins | sample MGYA00510149_ERZ791902 | MGnify/ENA primary metagenome ERZ791902 (study PRJEB30046, sample SAMN00792060) | human gut metagenome | study: EMG produced TPA metagenomics assembly of the A metagenome-wide association study of gut microbiota in type 2...
AGCTGATGCCGTGATAGCTTGGGTTCGGATCTGTCAGTGACGGGAATTTTCCTGAAGCCTCCCAGTCGAACTTACCGCCCTCGATGATAACTCCACCGATTGTTGTTCCATGTCCGCCGATGAACTTTGTAGCAGAGTGAACAACAATGTCAGCACCGTACTCGATTGGTCTTACAAGATAAGGTGTTGCAAATGTATTATCTACAACAAGCGGGATTTTATGCTTATGTGCGATATTTGCGATTGCCTCAATATCAACTACATCTGAGTTCGGGTTACCAAGTGTCTCGATGTAAACAGCTTTTGTGTTCCCCTGGATTGCATTCTCAACTTCTTCCAGATTGAAAATGTCAACAAATGTTGTTGTAATTCCATAATTCGGAAGTGTATGCTCAAGAAGGTTGAAAGATCCTCCATAAATATTCTTTGCAGATACGATGTGATCTCCCTGCTGAGCCAGATTCTCAATTGTATATGTGATTGCTGCTGCTCCGGATGCTACTGCAAGTGCTGCTGTACCTCCTTCAAGTGCTGCAATTCTCTTCTCAAACACATCCTCTGTCGGGTTTGTCAGACGTCCGTAAATATTTCCTGCGTCTTTCAGTCCGAAACGGTCTGCTGCATGCTGGCTGTTGCGGAATACATAAGAAGAAGTCTGATAGATCGGTACTGCTCTTGCATCTGTCACCGGATCCGGCTGCTCCTGGCCTACGTGAAGCTGTAATGTCTCAAATTTAAATTTTCTGTCTTTTCTCTCTAATTTTGCCATGGGTTTATTCTCCTTTTTCTAATTCTTATTTTGTATTCTTATTCCGCAGCCAAAGCTGTTTGGAAGTTAAAATCTTACTTAGTTAATGCCTTTGTCTTGATATTCGTGCCTACTCTGTAAAGAGTGGTGTAGAGTAGTATCTGTCTCCGCTGTCCGGAAGAAGTGCTACGATTGTCTTTCCCTTATTCTCCGGCTTCTTCGCATATGCGATTGCTCCGGAAAGTGCTGCTCCTGAGGAAATACCTACAAGAATTCCTTCTGTCTTTGCAAGAAGCTTTGCTGCTGTGAATCCTTCTTCATTGTCTGCTTTGTAGATCTCATCATAGATCTTTGTATTGAGCACATCCGGTACGAATCCTGCCCCGATTCCCTGAATCTTGTGCGGTCCGCCCTTTCCTTCAGAAAGTACCGGGGATGCTGCCGGCTCAAGTGCTACAACCTTCACATCCGGTTTCTGGGACTTCAGATATTCACCGACACCTGTCAGTGTTCCACCTGTACCAACACCGGCGATAAAGATATCAACATTTCCATCTGTGTCTTTCCAGATCTCCGGTCCTGTTGTCTCTCTGTGCGCCTTGGAGTTTGCCGGGTTCACAAACTGTCCCGGGATGAAGCTGTTCGGAATCTCTTTAGCAAGCTCTTCAGCTTTTGCGATTGCTCCCTTCATTCCCTTTGTACCTTCTGTAAGTACGATCTCTGCTCCATATGCTTTGAGGATATTTCTTCGCTCAACACTCATGGTCTCTGGCATGGTAAGAATTGCTCTGTATCCCTTCGCTGCTGCGATTGATGCAAGTCCGATTCCTGTGTTTCCGGAAGTAGGTTCGATGATAACAGAACCTTCTTTCAGGATTCCTTTCTCTTCTGCATCTTCGATCATTGCCTTCGCAACACGATCTTTCACACTTCCTGCCGGATTAAGATACTCAAGCTTTACAAGAATCGTTGCTTCAAGTCCAAGCTCTTTTTCCAGATTCACAGGTTCAACAAGTGGTGTGTTTCCAATCAGTCCAAGTGTGCCTTTATAAATTGCTGCCATAGTCTATATCCTCACTTTCTTTGTTAACCTACTTAGTTGGTGTGTTTTTGGTGGTTTGTATTATATACTTATAAAACCCATCTGTCAACTATGTTTTAATATTTTTCTACATTTTTTATTATACAATATCGATCGGAGATGTAAATAATCAAAAAATGTCAAAAAGAAAAAGCATGAACATTAAATGTCCACGCTCTCTCTAAATCTTATTTTATCCGTGATACTCTCCATTATACTGGATCAATGTAATATCTTCTACATTCGTGATCTTCCGGATCTTCTCTGTGAAATCAAGCTCATTCTGCCGGCAGAACACCTCAACCGCCATCTCTGTCTTCTCCCCACGCATCGTCTTTGACTTTATGAAATATTTCATTTTTCCAAAGCTGCGGATAATTTCATCACCTGCCTCATCTCCCTGGTAATGGATCACGGCGATATAGATTCTGCCCTTCTGCTGCTTATGATAGAACAAAAAGATCATCGCAATCATCACAACTGCCGCGATCAGAGCCAGCACATACATTCCTGCTCCGGTTGTGATTCCTGTAGTGATCGCCCAGAAAAGATAGAGCAGATCCATCGGATCTTTCACCGCTGTACGGAAACGAACGATAGACAACGCTCCGACCATACCAAGTGAGATCACAATGTTCGTACTGATTGCCAGAGTAACCATGCAAGTGAGAAGTGTCATGCCGACCAACGTAACCGCAAAGCTTCTGGAAAAGATCACCCCTACATAAAATTTGCTGTAAACCATATAGATCACCGCTCCAAGAAGCAATGCAATGATCAGCGAAATTGCCATCTTCGGTGCATTAAAGCTGTCAAACACGCCGGATTCCAGCACCGACTTTTTAATCATATCTTGTACACTCATAATAGTTTTCTCTCCTGTGTTTCATTCCAATATTCAAATCCATGCAAATACTGCGATTTTTCATAACAGAGTACATATTTTGATACTGCTGTGAATTCTTGTGCATTTGGTGGAAGCAAGTCACGCACGATCTGTGGAAGCATCTCTGTGAATTTCACTTCCATAACCAGTTTCCCCGGTTCAAGCACCGGAAGTGTCGGAAGGGACGGATCAAAGATGTCATAACTTCCGACCGCCGCACGCACATCACTGTCAAATGTGATCCTGACTGTCCCCTCGTCCATGATCCACGGTACACGATCATAGTCAACAATCGTGCGCGGACGCATAAGATTACTGACACATTCCACATAAAATTCTCTGCACAATGGATAGGGACTCTTTAATAAAAATTGATAATCCCCATCAAGAATCCTGTAGAATTCTTCTTTTGTCAGCGGAGCGCTTTCTTTATAAATATAACTTCCGAATTTCTTCTTCCGCTCCAGTTTGATTGAACGGTCACTACAATCATAAATACGGATCCTATATTTTTTTCGCATCAGAACACCAGATTCCTTTTCCGCATAAGCGCTGTTGAAATAATCTTCAAAATAAAGACTGCGGATCATATAACCGTTTCCCTTTGCATTTGGATCTTTTTTCAACAAATGCTTCATCCTCAGCTCCAGCAGTTCTTTCTCACTGGTACTGATCAGATATTTCCATTCATTACGGAAGCGTTCTTTTGATAAATCATTCTTCATAAATATCTTCCTCAACATTTTGTCCGCCTGTAATGTAGAAACATTTCATACCATAATTCTTTCCATCATCTGTTACATAATAATCAAAAGCATCCTGCGTCTGTCCTGATGCATTTGTCGCACGGACACGCACAAAATACTGGCCGTCTGCCGGAACTGTAGTCTCCGCTTCCGGAATTTGAATATTATCCTGACGAAATACGATCTCATTAAACTTATAATCTTTTGCCAGTTCAACTGTATAAGTAATCGTCTCTGCATCAAAATCATAGGACGCATCCCAATTCAGCTTCAAGGTATTCCCCTCGATCACCGGTACTCCAATATAAAATGGCATTGGTTTTTCCAGACTCTCCTTATAGAGCTCATAATTTTGTTCCACCTCGGAAGGGATTGCCGATGCAACTGTGTCATATTTCGCTTCGGTCAGCGGTGCATTCATCCGGTCCGGCATCTGATACAAATACTTCTGCGTCACTGTACGATATTTCTCTATCATACCGCTGATCCGCTCTACGCTGAGATAGGATCTCAGATCCTGAATTGCCGCATCAAGTTCCTCACGAAACTCCTCGGACTGCAGACATCTCTGAAAAAGAACATTTCCCCAGTAATTACTGATTCCACATTCCCAACTTCCCTGATCGGAACGATTCTGAATGTTATATTCGGTTCTCATGAAAGAGCCGTCATTATCCCACGCAATCAGATACCATGTGTCCGAATTCTGTGGACTATATAAATATGTATTACGATTCTGTGTATCTACATTTCCGGTCAGGATCTGATATGCCATCCAATACGTCAGATTTTCTCTGTCAAAATATTGATCCAGGATATTACCAATCGATTTTGAATTATCATTCAGATCCGTAAGCATCTGGATCAGTTTCGTATGATCTGAATCTCCTTTGATCTCCAGGAGCTTTTCAAAGGCTTTCTGGTCATAGGTCGGATCGTCTTCTTTTTTTATTACATCTTCATAGCGAAAAAACTCAAACGAATTAATTTTGTACAACTGTCCTTTCGAATCCATTCCATGGTTCTTCATTCCTGTCTTGTTCAGCTGTTCCACCTGTGTGTATAATCCATAATCCTGAAACTCTGCGCTGTTTCCTTCCGTAAGATCTCTCACGTATAAATGCACAAACTGGGTCCTGAGAGACATCAACTGCGGAATCCCTTTCAAAAGATCATAGGAGAGCTTATTACGGAAACGCATTCCCTCTGTCTGGTGTTTATTCAGATTGATCGTACGTTGTCCTCGCCAGGTTCCTTTATTCTTTTTCAGCTCTATCTTATAATTTTTCTGTGCATTACTGCTTGAAGTCTGCCCTCTGATCTGCACCGTCGCATTCGGCACATTTTCACCGTAACCAACCTCTCCACTCTGTGGACCGGACTCATCTCCAACCTGGAGGAGCGCCGCTGTCTGGTAACGGTCTACTCCCATTTTGTCATAATCATAAGCCGAATAACTGTTGATTTCCTTCCAGGTATGATTTGTCCCCTCTGAAGAATTTCCTTGAGAAACCGTAAGATACATTGTCACAACACTCGTCTCGTCATCATTTTCATAGAGGCTGTCCTTATCTCGAAGATGAACGTCATTGATATCCTGTGTCTCGGCCTTTTCTATTGTTTCTTGTTGCTCTGTCTTTGTTTTTGATGCATTCCCTGTTTTCCCCGAAGCTGTACATCCCGTCAGGCAACAGGACATTCCTAATAAAAGGGCACATCCCAGTGCAATTGATTTATAATTTTTCAAGCTCGTCTCCCCTTTCTATTTTCTCTTCCAGAAAACATCCTAACCGTGTAAAAAATCCTGTTTTATCTTCCGCCACGATTGGTTGTACACTCAAAATATAATACGGAAGTTTTTTAATAAAATATCCAAGCCGCAGCGTACAGATCAGAAAGAATACTGCACTTCCAAGTAAAAATCCAAAGCCATAGTATACTTGCGGGAAAAATAGAGATATACAGGTAAATCCTGTCGTACACGCCGCAAACATTCCTGTTGCATATAATGCTCCTTTATAATCTGTAAAATACAGTAGGATCAGCATCATTGTATTAGCAACCGCATAAAGTCCATAACCGACACACAGTGTCCTGAAATAGCCTTCCATAAGATCATTAAATCCAAGCGGAAGATATGTCAGGAGAAGCTGTCCTACAGAAAGCGCCAACGCCGTTGTAAGGAGCTGCTTCAGTGCCGTATACTTCAGCTCCATATTCAAAACTTCTTTCATCTCGTTTCCTGCCCGTAAAATATCTTTAATTTCTCCTCTGTCATTAAACAGACTGTAGTAATTCCTGTATTTCGGATAGAAATTCACTTCCACCGACACAACGAAATTAACTGTCGTTATAAGAATCGTCAGATATGCGATCATTGCAGGGACATCGTGATACGGAGCACCATAGAACAACCCCTGTACATGTACATGGATCGGACTACACCACATAATAACCAAATGTGCAAAAAGTCCGATATTCGTAAACAAGCCTATAAAAGCAAGCGGAAGGAATTGATCCACCCAGCGCAGAAAGAAAAATGCACTGCTCTCACTCTGTGGAAAATAACGGTATAGCAGTGTCACATCCCACAGAAGCATGATCCCATATCCGATCGTTACAGCAATCATCATTGCCTCTACATGTGGAATTCCGATCAAAACCAGTAGAACTCCAATCAAAAGCGACACTGTCACTGCCGACACAAACGATAGAAGTATCCCTTTATAATCCTTTATCGCGGTCAGATAACTCATCGCATTCCATGTGACGATCAGTTCTCCGAAAAACTCCAGACACAAAAACTGGTCGATCAGATTGATTCCGGAAAACAAAAGAAAGATTCCGTACATGATTCCACCGACAACAAGCAGAATCGTTGTCGATCCCCAGAAGGAAGGGAGCACTGTTTCATGTCGTTCTTCATACAACATATCCGCAATATATCTCGTTACAACCATAGAAAAGAAGCTTGTCACAGTCAGCGAAGCGAGAAGTGTATAAGTAATCATACAGTTTAAAAGCTCCCGGTTATGCCTTGTCGCACCGGTATGATCACAGATAAAGGTAATCCCAACCAGCAATACAATGCCGAGCAGCATCGGACCTGTACAGATAATTCCGGCATATCCATATGCTTTTGCAGTCGATGCAAGTCCACTTTTCTGGAATAATTTCTTTAACTCAAATCCGATTCCGGCCATCTGCTTCTTCCACCTCCCGATACATTTTCCGATACTTTTCAATCATTTCTTCTTTTCGATAATACGCCTTTACCCGTTTCTGTGCATTTGCGCCCATACGAAGTCTTCGCGTTCTGGAAGCACACATCTGATCCATTGCCTGCGCAAGTCCCTCACGATACATTGGCGGAACACAATATCCTACGGATCCATAACAGTCCTCCTCGTTTCCATTCAAAAGTTCCCTGCAACAGCCCACATCCGTAGTCACACAAGGACGCCTTGCGGCAAATGATTCCAGGACAGACAACGGCTGTCCTTCTGATATACTCGTCAAAATTGTAAAATCCAGCTTTTCCATATAGGAAATAATATCCACACGACCTGTAAAGATCACATTTTCCAAATGTAACTGATCGACCAGCGCATAGCATTCCTGAGCATACTCCTCATCATCAACGCCACCCATAATATGGAGCCGCACATGATCTCTTTTCGTACACAGCTCATAAAACGCATAAATCATTGTCTTGATATCCTTGATCGGCGCCAGACGCACAACCGCACCAATATCAACCCATCCGTCTTCTTCTTTTAACGGAATAGAAGAGAGTCGTTCGTAATTGATTCCATTCTCAACTACACGACATTTTTCCTTGTCACATCCCATCTGAATCTGTGCAAGCATAGCATTGGTAAACAACGCTGAGACAGAAAAGGCTCTCGTATAAATAATATCCGACAACATATAAAAGAAGGCGATCCACTGCTTTTTAAATGCCGGCTGTACCCATTTTGCACGGATGATCTCTTCTTCACGCTCTCTTGTATAAATTCCATGCTCCGTCAAAAGCACTTTCTTCTTATAGACATATCCGCCGAGACACGCAAGAAGTCCTCCGTACCCCGTACAGATCGCGTGATAAACATCTGCCTTAGGCACTTCACTTCCCATCAGATAAAGAACCGGAAGCAGCATAGAGCGCATCGTGTGAAATGCATCCGCAAACGGAGTATATGGATAATCTTTTATACAGCACTCTGTCAATATATTCAAAAACTCTTCACTTTTCAAAAAGGACATCGGGTTCAGTTTCTGGTCATAATAGAGGTGAAACAAAACCTCCCAGTCCGGACGTTTGCACAGCATCAGCTCCTTTAAGCTGTTCTTTTCTTCCTTCGTAAAAACATGAAGCATTTTCCCTGAATCCTTCAGCCTCAGGGCATCATCCAGGAAAACCTCATGGACCTCGACGACATTTTCAGGAAGTTCGTAGACAAATTTCCCTTGATCCTTCGCATTTGCCCCGATCACCCACAGAACAAACTCATGCTCTTTCATTTCATTGATATACTGATGCATCCATGTGGATACACCGCCAAACACATAGGGATAACATCCCTCTAATATAAGACAGATTCTCACAACTAACTCCTTATCTGCCGCATTTTACTGCTTCGTATTTTATTCTGTTTTCTCGATGGTTACAGTCGGCTCCTTTGCCTTGAGCAAATAGAGGTTTCCGGTCAAATGCGTAAGTTTTCCTCCCGAAACATCTCCCGGTGTTCCTTCGTTGATCCGCACCATAAAATACACTTCATCATAAAAATTGTCGAGTTCCAGTCTGATCTCCTGATCTGTCACTGTCTTTGTAAATGTGACCGCTCCGTAGCGCTGGATCGCGCCGGACAGTTCCGAACCTGTAAGCTGTCTCAAGGACGGTGCTGAATCATCCAGCCAGTCCATATAATCACTTAAGTTCCCTTTCAATTTTTCCCAGCCAAGTGCCGCACCACGATCTTCGTCCAGAAGATCATCCGGATGTATAAAATGGCTGTTCACAAAATGCATGTTCAATTCAGACAATGCTGCCATCTTCATATAGCTATCAATGATCGCACCTGAAATGATACGAGGCTGTTCCACAATACCGTCCTCCGCCACTTCAAATTCCTGCACATAAGCAAACTCACCGGTGAAATAGTTACTGGCGATCGTCCTGATCTGCGGAAAATCCTCTGCAAGCATTCTCCTACCTTCTGCCGACAATACATTGGACGGTGGTACATAAACCGACATCGATGTGCTTGGAAATATTTTATCGCCAAATCGTACCAGTTCCTTTACAGCCTTTTTCATCGCCGACTGATTTTTCCAGGTGTCATATGGAAGCACATCGCCATAGTCCGTATTTGGGAGGCTTAACGGCTGATGATTGTATCCATGATATCCAAGCTCCCCGCCCTGATGGAGCAACATATTTCCAAAATATTCGAAGCGTTTGGTATCTTTCTGCTTCTCGATCGTCCCGTCTGTCGCATCCCCATAGTTCTCAATCATCACACCTGTATAATGGATGCCATGATCAGAGGCAAGTTCCAGCATGTCCGGCCACCATACGTTCATATAAAAATTGCTGATGCTCATCTCATAATCACGTTTCACATAAGTACCGTCTCCATTTGGAACCGGTGACGGGAAGTCATCCAGATAAAATGCTGATCCATTGATCACCGGATAGATGCCGACATCCGTAAGAAGACTGTAAGACGCTGCATAAAATCCACGGACGGCCTTCTCATACAATCCAAAATTATCTACTACAAACTTTCCTTTTCCATATTGATTTTCCCAGATAACCGGCTGACCGTTTTCATCCTCTACCTGCGCATGAACCTTCGCCTGCTCACTCAGCTGCACTGACCAGGCAGAATCATAGGGATCTGTGATTTCATAAGCCTGCCCGCCGCCAAGCATAAAATCCGGTTCAAAATAAATACTGTCTACAACCGTATTTTCATAACCTGAAGAAATAATTCCAAGCTTCTGCTCTATTATCGATGTATATGCCGTTTTCTGAAGAGTCATCGCAAAGAGTGCATTTCCACCTTCCGAAACCCAGTCACACAGTTCCAAAAGTTTCTCTTTCAATGGACTGATATCACTTAATAATACAACCACTGTTTCATACTCATCATAGTCAGGGATCACAGAATCACTCTTCAGATCGACTACATCCGTCCCAACCTTCATATCTTTAAATATTTGCTGAAACTGTGTCCAGGCCTGTTCACTTGCTTCATCCGCACTGTTACGAAGGACCAGACAGGTCTTCGGCAATGACTTCACAGCCGTCTGTTCGGTGACTACCTCTTCTCGATCGAGATACGCAACTTTTCTATTCTTTTCTGTATATTGAATACCACTTCGTTCAGCAAAAAGAACAACTGCCATCATCATAAAGACGCACAGGATTACTAACATGCTTTTAAACGGAAATGTTTTCAATGATTTTAATCTAACCAAAAATCCAATGCCTCCTTACTCTTGGAAGACAGATAAATGTGTTCCTCCTGCATCTGTCTTAAACACTTCTGCAACTCGGATGCCATTTTACGTTCCGCCAGATACTGTATCTTCAAAGTCCAGAATTCTTCTCTGTGATGCCATTTCTGATCCATAAGTTCCAGAATTTCTCCCGCCTGAACATAATCTCCGTTTTTCATCAGATTTTTAAACAGGCACACACATGTATGGAGCGTTGCTTTTATCTTCAGCTTTTGATTCAAAAGCCGGATATAACGAACTCGCTGTTCTTTCTCCATCTGTGCTTCCAGAATCCCCTGATTCAGATATTCTTCCATAAAATTACAATACTGATCCAGAACTTCGGGATCATTCGGAGATGCCGCATACAGTTTTTCCAGTTTCTGCAACCGGAAGTCATACTCCTTAGAGAGCTCAACCATAGCTGTGATCGCATAATGAACCACCTCTACATCTTCGTTCATACGAGCCTGTTTCAGAATGTCCATGTATTCTTCCGGATCGTCGTTTAGCACATCCATGATCAGCTCACGTCGTATCCCCGGCTTATTGATCAGAAGTGCTTCCTCCAGCGGAACAATCTTCTCATCCATATCCGAAGCTGCCTGAAAAATATTTTTATAAATTTCTTCATTCACACGAAGCTTTTCCACTCCCGGCTCTATTCTATTGTCTCTTTTCGTCAGCCTCTGCAAATGCAAAAGCAGCACACATATCGTCCCCCAGAAAGGAACAAAAACTACAAGTCTGATCAGATATTTTTTCACTTTCAGAAAATGTGTCTTTATCCCCATCCAGACCAACACGCAACAAACAATATGTAATAGGATCAGAAGTATCCCAAGCACTGTTTGAATCATAATATCTCTCCCACAAATATGCCGGTCACAATCTGTTGCGACCGGCAATAATTCTTCGCTTCTCTTTCTTTTCTCACTTAATCCGCACTCTCGACAGCATCGACTTCATGACATATAAATCCGCCCTTCTCCAGTCTTGCGAGAATGATCGGCAATACTTTCCTGTCCGTCTGCGAAAGAATGAGAAACAGCTCTTCTTTTTCAGAAATTCCCCAGACATCATTTTCACGGACAGACTTCTGCAGCACTGCATCCGCCTCTGCAAGTGACATCTGCGGATAATCCAGTTTTAGAAGCGTATAGGATGCCAGCTGTTCTTCTCTCATAGCGTGAAATGAATACAATCGTTCTTCAAAATACTCTGGTTTCAATGTACTTGTACCTGTCACATACTGCCTGCTCTTAACCGCTTCCTGGTATTCCAGCGCACGCAAAAGAGCGGTCTCCACCAGACCACTGAGAACCTGGAACAAATTCAGATAATAAAGAGAAAGCTGCTCGCCCTTTACATCCTGAATAAAAATCAGCATCACGAGCTCTCCGTCTTTTTGAATTCCTTTCATACACATTGGATATCCTTTCAGAAACTCCCGGTTTACCCATACATTTCCGGACTCTACTGCCTCATTTGCCTCCAGATAATCCTTCATACAAATAGAATTAGCAAACACATCTTTCATTCCTTGTGATGCGATCGTAAGTCGTCCGAATTGCTTTTTCTTTCCCACTGAATAGATTGCAATCGTATGATTCTCAAGAACAGATTCCATCACATGAAGCGTTTCGATAAAAAGATCCTGCGGAAGAAAGACATCAAGTTTTTTCGTAATGTCAAAAATCTTACCAAAACTGTCTCGACTTCCCAGAATCTGCTTCTTGTATTGACGCTTATCCCGAAGCGTCTCCTGATACATTTCCCGCGCAAATAAAAATTTATCCAAAATAAGCTTATTTTCCGCTTTCATAAACCGAACATTCTCAGTATTCTTCAATCGTACATATCCACAGATTGCGCTGACAGCGAAATAAAAGATAAATGGAATCCAGTTCGACGGTTCATAAAAAAGTGTTGTCCATCCGATTCCAGTCTTTGCATATGCCACCAACAGCGAAAGAGATTCCAGTCCTGCTGATGCAAGTCCATAATTAATACCGTATAAACTGCTGAACAGCACGATATATACCAGCCGCAGATCGATCATCTCAAACTGCACCTGATTCCCTGCCACTCGGTTCAGTACCTCGAACACAAAAAATGTGAGCAACAGCTCGATGATTCTTACAACTGTCACATGACTGTTGAAAAAGCTCTTCAAAGCATCTATCTTTCGGATCTTATAATTTGTCTTCTGACAATACTGTGCATATATTTCCGAGAGATCTTCCAAAAGAGAAATCTTCGGAAACCAGCTATACTCATTCCTCAACATCTTGTCATTGACTATTCTCTCCTGAATCATCGCATCTGCAAGATATGTAATGTGTGCGAATGGAAATATCTGCTTAAGCTTTTCTCCGAGCTGTTCAAAGGTAAAATGAAACACTTGCGGAATCTGAAGATAAGTACTCTCCTCATTCCAGTTATCAAAAATCTTATATAACAGGTCCGCAAGATCACTCAGAGCAAGAAAATACATTTCCTGAGATGGTGCTTCTTCAAAGAGGATCGACTTTTGATGGAGTGCATTCGAAAATAAATGAAAGAAATAATCCTCCTCGTAAGTGCCGGAATAAAGGTACGGCGCACGCAGAATCTTAACAGAAATCTGATGAAGTTCGCAATACTGCCTGCAGAACTCCTCTACGGTACGAACCATCAATGTCTTTCCGGTCGTTTCTTCATACAAACCCTCCGGACCGGTAATATACAGCAGTCGTGAATTCGTATTTCCTTTATAATAATGTAATACTTTACGTAAAGTCTCAAGCTCACCGTCTTTCTTCCCATGAAAGGTGAGATAATTAGAAAAATAAATCACACCCTCAAATTCATAAGTCTTAAAGATATCTTCAAATTCCTTCTCTGCGTGTGGCATTGGATGTACCGATATTCCCTTGCGACGATCTGACTTTAATGCAGTCTCTCCAAGCAAAAGAATCTGACACTCCGGGAAGGCTTCCTTAATAAATTCAGTTGTGATATATCCGATGTTTCCAGTTAGTAATAATTTCATAAGATGATAGCCTCATATCATTCATTTCCTTTAGTATAACATTTTTCCTTTCAGATTAGAATAGACTAATCTTATACAAATTATAGCTGATTAAGCGCCATTCTATAACAAAATTCACTATGGTAAAACATTGAAGTCACACCGCACCGTCACTCTGTTCTTTCCATCCAGTGTGCATGTAAACAAACTTAACGCCCACTCTCCGCTTGTCATGTCTTCCACGCTTTGTGGAGTCAGTGCTTCTACCGCCGCCACTTTGTATTCGAACCGGTTTCCGGCTACATCTGTGAAGATCACCTCAGTTCCAACTTCCAGTTCCTTCAGCTTCCCGAAATGTGTTCTGTAATTATGTGCCGCGATCACGAGATTATCCAGATAAGCACTGCCCGAATAGCGACAAGGTGCCTTCTTCAGAAGTGGGTAGCTCCACTCACTCAGCACCGGAAGCTTCAGATCGATCGCCGGAATCTCAAGAATTCCGATACATGCCACACCGCCCAGCTCTTCCAATATAACCTCCGGCATCTCCATCTCCGGATTCAGTTGATAATCCGGTATCTGTCCGTCAGATTCCTCCGCCTGCTCTCCCTCATCAGAAATGTTCTGGTTCTTATCGCTATATTCTTCCAACAGCTTTTCTCTGCTTTGCTCTGCCCGATAACCGTCCCAGAGATTGTATGCAGAAAGAGCAAGGGCTGCCGCGAAAAGCAGCAACCCTGTGATTGTAAATATCTTTCCTATCTGATTCTTTTTCTTCTTGCTCATCGATTTTTCTCTTCTTTTCTATCCCGCAAAACTCTTCCCACCAGCAGACAGATCGCACCCGCAAACAAAAGCACAAGTACCGGCCACCAGAGCTGTCCTGTCTGTGGAAGTTTGTCTGATGTTTTGTCTGTCGTTTTATTTGTTGTTTTATCCGTCGGCTTCTTCGATGGTGGATTCGTTTCTCCATCCGGCTTTCCCGGCTTCTTTGCTGTATTTGTTAATACAACTGTATTTCCTTCACGTGAAACTGCAACTGTATATCCCTTCGGCACCTCTGCCTCTGACACACTCCAGCGCATCAGCGTAGAAAGATTTTTCCATGTATAGGACCACTGATTTTCTTTCGTAAGTGTCTGGCGGTCAGCGACTGTTGTATTCCCTTCCGCATCTGTCTGCAGCAGCTCTACCACGATAGAATCCGGGCGTTCTTTCTCCTGATCCTGCTTCCACACTTTCAATACATGAATCTTCATCTCTTCTTCCTCTTCTAGTTCTTCCGGCTCCTCTGGCTTTCCCGGTTTATCGTTCTTCTCGAACTTCAGAACCGCTGTCACCTGATACGGATCTGTCCCTTCTGAAGTTCCCTGTGAATCATCCGGCAATGCGATCAATGCTGTCTGAGGATCGTAGATCTGTGTCTTACCGTCTTCCTGCAGCTCTGTTGTCTGTCCCAGCACAAGATAAAGACCTCGGTTAAGATCTGTAAAACATACTTTCCTGTCCGAACCTGATGCCAGCACTGCATCTGCTGTGATTCCGTCACGTCTGATATAGTCCGCCAGTGCATCCGCTGTCCCCTGCCAGCCCTCCTGGTTCTTCTGCTCCAGTGAGACCGGATACTTCCGGAATCGTTCCGTCAATGTAAAACTGCCTGACTCCTCATACTCTGCCACACGGTACAGAGACAACTCCATCCCCTCAACCGGGCAGACGAGCGAGATGCTACCCTTCTGCGTACTCTCTTCTGCTGCCAGAACCGGACTGCCCTTTAAGATTCCAAGCATCCCGGTCAGCATAATGAGAAACGCCAGCACGTATATCATATAATTCCTATCTCTGTGGCGGATTCTTTTCTTTTGACTATGCATGTTCTCCCTCCCACTGATTGATTTATTTCTTATTCTTTTTCTTCGAACGACTAGCGGACCGATCCGCTACAAGGAAACTGATGATTAGAAGCGGAATGGCAATACATACCGCAACCAGTACACTACTTACCTTCGCCGCATCTGATGTAACTCTCACATCACTTCCTGCACGATTATCGATCCTGTGCCCACGTACCAACAAACGATGCGTATTAATACCATAAGGCGTACAAGTAAATAAAGTACATAAATCCTGTCCTTCCTCAATCTGAAGAAGTCCATAATCCTCCGGCTCTACGATCGCAATCTGATCCACCTCATATGTCAATACCTGATCATATATATGAAGCGTGAAAATGTCTCCCTTCTTCAATCGATCCAGCTTTGTAAAAAGCTGTGCACTCGGAAGACCTCTGTGCCCGGATAAAACACAATGCGTTCCACTTCCGCCTACCGGTAAACTTGAGCCTTCCAAATGTCCTATCCCGACCTGTAAAACGGATTCATCCACTGTATGGTAAATAGCAAGCTCACAACGAATCTCAGGAATCTCAATGTACCCCATCATGCCTGTACCATCCGCATTCAATAAACTTTTGTAAGTATTCAGTTCTTCTTCCGTCGGTGTAAAACGCCCGGCATTCGATAAAAGTGCTTCGTTATATGCCTTCGCCGCATCAATTGCGTCCTGCTTCTTCTGCTTATCCATCTTCTCCATCGCATCCGAATAATTCGCAACCGCTTTCGTCTGATGCAATGAATTCCAATAATTACTCACCGTTGGATACAACAGTAAGGACAGGCCTGTAACAAAAACAATCACGGTAATAATCGTTGATATCTGTTTTTTCATCTTGCTCTTACAACCCTCTCCTTACTGTTGTAAAGGGAATGCTTCCCATTCCCCTTACAACAAATTTAATCCTGTTACTGTTCACACTACGTGTGATTAGCAACTGTTCCTTCTTTATTTAGAGTCTGTTCTCTTCTTTGCAATCAGTACAACACCAGAAATAAGTACTAAGAAAGCTCCTGCGATGTAGAATATAGTTGTTCCAATACCACCTGTGGATGGGAGGATGGAGCCCGTTTTGTTTTCTACGTTGACCTTCGAAGTTCCTGCACCATCCTGTGATAATTCTAAAAATTTTGCTCCGTCAGGTGCTTTTTTAAGTTCAACTTTGATTGCATTATTTAGTTTATTGTATCCTTTTGGTGCTTCAATCTCTTTAAGATAATATGTTCCCAAATTCAATCCTGTAATATTGAACTCACCAGTAGTATCTGTTGTTATTTGAGTTACTTTGCTACTTGCATTATCTTTTCCATCAATAAATCTACGATATGTATTTGCAGTAGAAGTCTGAATTAAATTAATAATATTGCTACATTCTGCGTCTGAATAGAGTGAAAATGTTGCTCCTGCAAGAGCTTCATTAGCACCAGTATATTTAAATACTGGAATTCCAAAAGTATATGTATTCGTTGTTGAATGATTACTCTCTGTTTTCTTTTCCCCATATGTCAGATATGTTTCATTTTTATTTCCTGTTCCCTGATTTCCTATCTCTGCATCTCCTGTCAGGATAGCAGCATAGGTAACTACAATTTTATATTCTACTGTCTCATGTTTCTTGAGATAATCGTTTTTAAACTCAACTTCAAATCCATTTGTATCCTTAGTAAACGTATAATCTTGACCTTCTGTTAACATATCCATAAACGTTCCATCTTCAGGGGCAGCATATACTTGTAATGCACCAGTTGTTAATTCATTCATTGGATTTTTTAATTCGAATCCAGCTGCCATTTTATCAATTAGCTTATAGTTATATGCTCCTTTTTTTACATCAATTATGGTTTGAAAATTAATTACATCTCCAATATTTGCATAATTGAACTCCACATAGTTCGATCCATCAGATACTCCCTTCTCTACAGAAGGCACACCATTCTTTTCTTTAATTTCCACAGCTTTATTTGTTGTAGTAAGACCACAAAGTGCACCCACACTTGAATCTACCAGGTAGTAACCGAGTGGAAGACCAGTGTACTCTACTGTTCCTGTTTTTCCTGCCGTTTTCGTATATCCTGTAGATATAGGCACATGATTATCAGAATTCTTTGCATATTCCAATGCTTTTTTTGCAAGTTCTGCTTTATTTGCATCATCCTTTGTTACATCTGGATTCCATTCAACATATCCATTAACATTATCCACTTTGAAATATTTTTTGCCGTCGCTAGTTACTGCAGTCTTAACAAAGTTTTCCCACTTATCTTCAGCCTTATAAGAATAGTTCTCTCCACTGAAACTTTCCAGTTTTAACATTCGATAAATTGTATACGTCTGTCCTTCTATTGCAGAAGTAATCTTTATACTTCCGTCATTATCCCCATAACTTCCACTTGCTGTTTCCTCAGCTCCTACCACGCTACACATTCCTAACACCATCATAATTGAGAGCATTATGGCAGTAATCTTCTTAATAATCTTCATTTTTCTTCCTCCTCGTTTTTTCGTTACCCCCCCCCCTGATTTTTCAGGGCAGGGACACTCTCTTTTATTATTTTTTTGTATATCTTATCAGCATGAACAGTCCCGCACAGAATATCATTAGCGTTCCTGCCACTCTGTAAAGAAGGGTTCCACAACCACCTGTCGAAGGTAGTATTTTGGTTTGACTCTGATTTGTTACAATCACCGTACCACCACATCGAGCAGCATTTCCAATCGTATTCTTTCCTTCTATAGAATACTCTACGGTATACTGCAATTTGTTTATTGTTGCTTCTTGTGAAGCTTTGATCGGATGTTTCTCGTCATCCAACTCAAATACATAATATGTTTTTGACAGATCTTGGTTCTTAAACTTCGCTGTCTTTACATCTGTATCATCCGGACTATATGTAATAGAAACTCTTTCCAGTGGAGTACCAGTTCCATCAGCTTTCTCATAAAGACCAAACCAATATGTTCCGCTCACTGGATTGTGAGAATTTCCGGCTGCGTCATTAATAAAGGCTTTTTTAACAATAATTCCTTCTTGAGCATTATAAATCTCGAGATTAAATGACTGCAAATCATATGCCACTTTATATTTCGACGGCATATTCTGATTTGTGCAATAATCTATATACGCTTGTACAGTATCTGAATACTCTCCATTCTTTTCTTTTTTAACACGCATAATATAATGTGGTGTCGTATCACGAATATAGCCTTCAACCGTTTCCGTCTCTTGAACTTCATAGATTGTATTGTAATTCAGTTTTGTAGTTTCTACGGTATAAACCCCATCTTCATTTGTCATTCCGCTTGTAACTTCACTACCTGGTTTGCGTTGAATCTTATTTTCTACTAATTCACATTCATAAATGCTAAATTTGACACCTTGCAATTTATTACTCATACCATCCGGATCTGTCTTTTTAATTGTTAAAACAGGATGTTCTGTACTTTCGGTGCTGCCACCTGCATTCAACGTATAAGAATAATTGTTAATTGTATTGGTTGTTCCTCCTCCAGAAGAATATGATTTCCAATAAACTTCATTCGTAACATTTACTTTCTTATCCGTATCAGGTGCAACATTTACTGTTGCTGAATAAGTAATTTCAACTGGTGTTTTATCCGGGATTTCAATTTCAATGATCTTAGTCGCTAGATCATATTTTGGATTTATTTTAACCTCACTATCATCTGTTAGATTTCTGGCGTGAAAAGAATCACCAACCAAGCTTAAATTGTCACCCAGCTTATCAACTATAGTTAATTTTTCTCCATCACCTGTTAATAATTGCTGACCACGTGCATTTGCAGTAATAGTATAGGTCAGACGTTGGCTTGTACTTGGTGCTGACATTACATAATTACTTTCATCCGTCAGGTTATTCTTTTTCGTCAGATTGTTATCACTGAGCGTTGCATTCGCCGTGGCTGTGGATATATTCTTTGTTCCGTCTGCATTTTGTAGCGTAACTTTATTGGTAAATGTTTTTTGTTCGCCACCAAGTAAAACATTTTTATCCGTTACTCTGCAGACAACCTGTACATCGACGGAGTAATCATCTACAATTTTTCCTGCTTTGAATTCTCCAAGTTCAATCAATGCCTGTTTTCCATTTTTATTCACATAATAAATGGTTTCCTGATTTTCTTTATTGCGGTCAGTGGTAGTAAAATTGCTTTTTCTTTCCCACTCTCCACCGAGTTCTGTAATTTCTTTTGATGCAATATCCTGTGCTTCATTTCCAGGCCATTTGATACGGATATATGCAAGCTCCATACCATCCGGAATTTCTTCCAGAACACGATAAGTTCCTTGCAGTTCACCGGTATAATTCACTTTAAATGCCCATGCTGCATATACACCACTTGTCAACAGATTTGTGCAAATTCTGTTTGTTTTACCTTCATCTTTTCCAGGCTCAATAACTTTAACAGTACCATCAGTACTATCATATTTAAAGGTCTGACCTAGCTCTTTTAGGATATCCCCACCGTTATAAAGCCTTTGCTCTGCAGATCCCATTTCTCTTTGCTCATTTTCACTTTTCCCTGAATCAATGATAAATAATCTATTCTTATATATTTTCGGTTCGCGATATGCTTCTGGTAAACTCACAGGTTCTGTTCTGACAATAACGTAAAGCGTTTTATTTTCTCCAAGCGTAATATCTTTTGTTGCCTTAATAAACATATCATTGAATCTATTGTTATTACTACCATTGTTAAATCCGGGCTTATTGCCGTTATAAGTTAGTTCAAATGAATCCGTTACATTTTGCATATTATTTGAATTGGCTGATTGAAATTCTGCAAAGTTTTTGTACTTATTTTCTATTCCATCCGAATCCCCTATATAGATACCGGCTATTGATTCTCCTTCCGGATGTATAAAAGAATCTGTTGCACTGGAATCCCAAGCTATCGCGTCCTTGATTTGAGTCCCTTCTTTTATTACGGATCCTTTTACTTCAATAATCCAATACAGCTGACCATTCTGCCATGTTGTTGCATTCTCTTCCGGCTTTTCATAATACCATGCCTTCTTTTGTGCACTTAAATTATAGTTACCGGTAATCGTCACTGTCTGTGAAGATTTTACAGCATCCCCAAAAGTAAAGTCTTGTCCTTTTCTTCTTGCTTTATCTAATTTAAATGTATTTGTTACATTCTCTTTAGTGATTGCACTCAAATCTTTTGGGGTTGCATAATACTCGAATTTATACCAGTATGAATTTTCTGTCCAATCAATCTGAGACGGTTTTAAAGAAAACGATGATTTTCCATCAATATCAAGCCACTTTGTTCCAACAGGTTCTTCTTTTCCTTCTTCATATGCCGTAATCTTCACATAACCAACATATTGCATATATTCCGGACTTAATGTATCCGTCATAGTGGTATCTGTCAGATCCCATTGACCAAGTGTCTTGTTAACATTAACTGTGTATTTCCAACTTCCTGCTGGAACAGTAACAGAATCTATAGTTCCAGAAGAATCCTGTGTCATTTTAGAAATACCTGTACTTGTATATTGGTACTTTTCTTGATCAGGAGGTATCGAAATTACCACGTTTTCACCTGTAGGTTCGTTCTCCTTCGTCTTCTGCACCCATTGATAATCGTTTAAAGTGACTGTACGCCCTGTATTTCCTATGTAACCATCTGGTTTACATGCATTGCTACAAGATGCGAGATATTTATTTTTTATCTCTACACTGTTTGCTTTCATTACTGCATATACTTCAGGCTGTACTTTTAATTGATAAGTCACTGTATATGTTTCTCCGGGATTAACATTAATAGGGCTTTCTTCTTTCCCCATTATTTTAAAGCGCACTGGGTTTCCATCTTTCTCAAAATTCCATTCTTTTTTATAATCTCGATCATTTCCTTTTGCCCAATATATATCCATATTCTCAGTAATATCTTCATTTTTAGAATTCATTACTTTAAAAGAATCTTGAGCATAAGAAATATATGGATGCATATCACCATGAGTTGTATACCCTGAATAATTCAGATAATCCCAAAAGACAAAGTTCTTGAGTGGATAATTACTTGCCTCATTTAAACTGAATCTTAATGTATAATCAATGATATAATTTCCATCCGCATCTTTTTTCGGTGTTGCAGCATCTTTTTGCATTGTATAATCAATCTGCGGTTGAAAGCTACTTTCTGAACCACCTTTTGTATAGATTTTATCATTTGCACCTTTTGTATATAATTGTGCTTTGTTTTTAATGCTTTGATTCTCCCCTATCTTTATGATTCCAGAATCATCCTTTAACTTAACAAAATAAGTCAATGTCCGGATTTCTCCTGCCTTCATCTCAGCTATTTTCCATACAAAGCTACCCGGTTTTGTAATAGCAGTCTCATCTGTAATCCTATCCGGAATCTCTTGTTTTGAATTTGCATCTGCTTCATTTATCAAATAAATCGTTCCTGCTGTCGGATTACTCACACTGCTTGTAATCGTTTCATATGGATTTTGTTGTTTCTCTGCAGATTTAAGGAGTTGTTCATTCTTTTCAATACCAACATAATTTACCAGATTTTTATTTTCTGTAAACTGATCAACTACATATAGATTCTTGATTCCGTCTTCACCTGCAGTAACAGTAACTGTATATTTAATATAATCACCACTTCTATCTCCTTTACTGCACTGCTTGGTTACCGCAACCGTTCCATAATGTTCATTATAATCCATGCCTAAATTGATTGCGATATCACCTTTTGGTGTCTTGACAGTTGTCTGTCCATTTCCTTCTGTTATTGAGTTCAATTTAAGTTCAGCAGATGCAAAGAAGTTTCCACCAATTGTTAAATTTTCATTCAAATCTTTTAAATATTCATCATTATATGCAACAACTACTTTTCCATTTGTATCCACAGTGATTGTTCCGATCACTTTACTATCTTGTGTCATATTTTTTGTAGTTGTCTCTTTAATCTGAAATTCTTTAGGAAGATTATAAACAAATTTTCCATTATGCTCTATTAAAGTTGCTACCGGAATAGATTTAAATACAACTTTGATATTCATGCTCAAATCATCTGGAGTATCTATTATCTGTCCTTTATCAACTTCTACTTCTTTGCCACCCTTTTTATAAGTGAATTTAACAGATGTGATTTGATCAGCATGATTATTTAGCACATACTCCCCTGTCTCCCCAGGCGTTTCTGTTGTTCCTGTTCCACTTGACGGCTCTGGTTCCGCTGGTACTACGGATTCCTCTGGTATTACAGGTTCTTCTGGCTCTTCTAGAGTATTTTTTCCCTCTTCGTTTCCATTTGCATCATTCCCAGAAGCGTCTGGCACAGTTCCTGCATCTTCTCCCGAGTCAGACAAGTCATTATTTATCGACGTACACTCACTTGTATGAACATGCTCTTCCTTACCACAGATCAGTTCTTGACTCTCTGAGTAGCACTCGGCATTATGCGTATGCTCTTCGATATTACATTTTTTACTTTCCAGTGTGATAGCCGGCAGAATCAGTGCATAAACTGTCCAAAAAACTACAACACAAGAAAGACAGAGCATCATCTTTCTCCATCTCTTTATTCTGTTCTTATCTTTTAAAACCTTTTTGAAATATTCCGTTCCCCAATTTCTCTGCATTACTCAGCCTTCTTCCGGTTTCGTATCTGCTGTCTTATTCCTTTTCCGTCCTTCCCTTCGATACCCTCTTTTATTTTTGTTTCCAAGTTTTTATTGCATACTTCCAAATTCTTTCAATGGCCAGATTCGAAATACAATCTTTCCTTCAATCTGATCTTTTGAAACATCACCAATCGCAGCACTTCTTGAATCTACGGATACGTCTCGGTTATCTCCCATAAGAAACCAACGTGATTCCTCTACCTGATGTGGAAGCTCTACATCACAATTTCCCAGTGCTTTCACGTCTAAATAGTCTTCTTGTCAGTTCTTTTCCGTCAACCGTCACATTTCCGTCCATGTCAATATCAACCCACTGTCCCGGACCTGCGATCACACGCTTCACAAGAAGTTTATTTCCTTGCCAGAATGCAACCACCTCTCCGGTTTTTAGCTGATTGGTCTTCACCGATACTACGATCTGCCCGGCTTCCAATGTCGGCGACATGGAAGAACCGTAAATCTGCAGAACCGGCATCCACAGGGTTGCCACAAGAACAGAAATTGCCGCAACTACAAGTAGCACTGCGATCGTACCGCGGAGTGTTCTTTGATATACCGCCCGGTGTCTCAGCCTCTTCTGTTCGTTCTCAATTTCTTCTATTGTAGGGATATCAACTGAAAGTTTTTCCTTCTTCTTCACTACTCTAATCTCGCATGTTCTTCTTGGCCTGCTTTATCAGATGTGCCAATTCTTTTTCCTTTGCTTTTATTGATTTAAGATAGGTATCCGCAGCTTCCTGTGCCGCCTGGAATACGCCACTTAGCTCCACTGCCGCATCAGCGATCGATCCTGCTTTCTCCATCGTGATCTCTCTGGCCTGAAGCTTTGCCTCTGCCTCATCCAGCCTGGTCTGAAGCTCTATCTCCCGCTTCTTCATCTCATAGATCAGATCGATCAATTCGCTTCTTCTTAGATGCTTCAAATCGTTCTTCATATTTACATCCTCGACTCCTTTGTCCTGATTTACGATTCTTATAGTAAAACGGTTCGTTCAAAACCAAGACATATGTCATTTAGTATTAAACAAATTATAGTATCACATCTGATCTTGTCAATTAATTTTGTTCATTTTTTATACATTCTTTTTACATAATTTGTTCTTTTTTTTCACAAAATATATCTTTTCTTTTTTTATTTCAAAAGCAGCTTATATCCTTTGTGTTATTTCACTTTTTTCTTTTCTTTATTTTCTATTTTTTGTCACTTTTCAACAATATGCCGAACAGCTCTGTTTGCTTGCACTTTTTTGGCACTTGATTAGTGCGAAACGTTTCGCTTTCAAGTCAAGAAAAAGCCGCCGGAGACAGTTTTTAAGATTTCTCTCAAAGTTCTGTCTCCGGCGGCTTATCATCAACCGTAATTAATCATTAAAATTCAGCGATCACTGTCTCGCCCTGTACTGCGTCCATACCTGTGTGCAGCTTCATATCCGGATAATCATCTCCGTTTGTAACAACGAGAATACATGTTTTCTCATATCCGTGTGCTTTGATCTTCTCCGGATCAAATGAAAGCAGCTTGTCTCCTGCGCTTACCTTATCTCCTTCTTTTACGAAATACTCGAATCCGTCACCTTCCATGTTCACAGTGTCGATTCCTTCGTGGATCAGAATCTCTACTCCGTTCGCAAGTGTAAGTCCAACTGCATGTCTGGAGCCTTCCATCAGTACAGATACTGTTGCGTCACACGGTGCCACGATCACATTCTCTACCGGCTCGATTGCAAGTCCGTCACCTAATGCTTTAGATGAGAACACCTCGTCCTTTACTTCCTCGATTGGTACTACTTTTCCTGACAGATAAGCCTTTACAACGAATGGCTTATTCTCTTCTGCAGGAGCCTGTTTTTTCTTGAAAAATGAAAACATACCTACTTCTCGCCTCTTTCTTTTAAACATTGTCCATTGGTTTCAATTACGTTCTTATACCAGTCAAATGATTTCTTCTTTGTACGTCTCAGCGTGCCTTTTCCATTATCATCTTTGTCAACATAGATAAAGCCATAACGTTTTTTCATTTCACCGGTTGAAGCACTAACTAAATCAATGCATCCCCATGAAGTATAACCCATAATTTCCACACCGTCAATCTCTACGGCGTCCATCATAGCTAAAATGTGTGCTTTCAAATATTCTATACGGTAATCAGAATGTAACCTTCTTCTATAAGAAATTTCAGGAGAAGTACCACTGCCAGCCGGGGGAATATAGGGGATAGGTGAAAAACTTACACCCTTTATTTTACCTCTTCCTAAGTTCAAAAAAGAAGAGGCAATATTCCTGTATTTCTTGACAAACTCGAATATTGGCTCTTCTCCGTTATTATTTATCTGATTTTTGCAGCTCCGCTAATTGCTTTCGCAGATACTCAACCTCTGCTTCTGCTGTCTCTGCACGCTCTTTCTGTTTAGCTACATCTATTTCTAACTTCTCTTTCCTTGCTTTTAATTTCGCTTCATTGGCTTTCAGTTTTTCTTCGTCGGCTTTCAGTTTTTCTTCGTCAGCTTTCAGTTTCTCTTCATCAGCTTTCAGCTTCTCCTGTTTAGCTTCCATCTGTCTGCCTACTTCATCTAACGCTTCCATCCTTTTTGCATGTTCTTCCGTCATTTTAGTGTATTCTTCTATCATCTCATCAACCATCAATTTTACTGTGTTTCGGTCTAAAATCTCAAGTTCTTTTGAAAACATACTCATCATCCTCTCCATATTCAGGCAGATGGTATAGACTTCCTCGTATATCCTTTTAAATTCCGGATTGCAATTTAACAGATTGATAATCATGTCTGGATCGTCCTGACTTAAAAATACGAGCCACTCTTCCAGTCTGCTCTCTATCTTTCTGCCTTTATTATGAATGGTGTTATTAAAAATGTCAAGGCAAATAAAAGTATATTCCTGCAACAAATCCATCTCCACACCAGTATCACTTTTTTGTTCAAAGCGATGGATGTATTGTTCTTTTGAAAACTTAGTAAAAGCTGCATTGCTTTTCTCAAACAGAACTATTGTATATACTTTTTTAATTTCTTTATAAGTAAATGATTTTCCTAATTCTAATCGGACTCTTTTATACTGCCTGAGCAACAGATCCGAAGAGTAGCAGGCACTTCTCTGTCCCGAAAACAAGTATCCTACCTTCTGAACTTCTACATTTGCAATACTGCCATCCTCAAACTGAACAACAATATCCATAATAAGAAGTGAACTTTCCGCTGCTATTTTTGCTGATTCATTTGGCAGAACTTTTAAAATCTTAATTTTCTTTCCAAGTATTTCCGACAGGAAATCATTTAACCGTTCTGGTCTTGTATCAGGATTCATAATTGCCTTAAAGTAAGTATCATACAGTAATTTCACTCCTTTTACACCTGTACAGATGTCAAGGTATTCTTTCTGATATTTTTCTTCCCATCCGCAAAATGTTTCCCATAGCTGCTTATTTTTCCGTAGTTCTTTCAGCACCTCACCTTCCGTGCGAATCATCGGAAAATATTGTTGTAATTTGTTTTTCATCTTCACATCATCTCTCTTTCATATTCTTCTAACGATCCACTATCCTTACAGACTTCCCCATAAGTCTGAAAAACAGCCTCTGTTATCATTGTTACTACTAAAGCGATGTCATAAACAAAGTAAAATCTGCTCCAACTTGTCGCCATCTAAATTCATATCCTATTGGCAACAATATCTCTCGCCCCTTAACAGGAGTAGTTCTAGAATACGTGATGTGATATCAAATTGCAATGTGTTTATTGTTCATAACTCAATTTTTTTGTTTATAAAATGTGGATAACTTTTTACAATCCCGTCAGATTCACCTTATAGATACTTTTTTCCGTGTTTTCCGCCTGTTCTTGTAACATTTTTCCGCACTTTTTCACCATGTTTTGTAACATTATTCTCGCGTCCCGATCAGAATTTTCTTTCCTTCAAATGCAAATCCGTAATGTCGAATCTCTTCTTTTTTGAATCCACGTGCAAAAAGTGTCTATATCAGAACCTTTTATCGTTTCTTGATATAGACACTTTTTTTAAT
>ERZ791902.553-NODE-553-length-26516-cov-4.487774_pt1 | contig 26516 bp, 19 predicted proteins | sample MGYA00510149_ERZ791902 | MGnify/ENA primary metagenome ERZ791902 (study PRJEB30046, sample SAMN00792060) | human gut metagenome | study: EMG produced TPA metagenomics assembly of the A metagenome-wide association study of gut microbiota in type 2...
TATTATATTCATATAATAGCTGATTTCTTAGCTATTGTCAACTGTAAATTTTATTTTCTCCAGTTTTTCTTTAAATTTTCTTCTGTTTTTATTTGAATTTTCAGACAATCATTTCTACTTATGCTATACTATCATTATAGTAACTCGTTAACAGCAACATTTTGTAAAGGCAGGGATGATTATGAATTTAAACTATCTTGAAGAAACAATTAGAACATCTAAATATCTTGTTTGTCTCGCCGGAATGGAAGGAATAATGCTTGAAAAAGAGGCTGCACATGACAGCCTCTTTTCACCTTCTACTCTTCACCATATCCCAGAATCTCTTTAATCTCCGGAATTGTCTTCTTCTGTTCTCTTAACCGACGAATCTGCGCAATCCTTTCTAAGCTCTCAACTCTGCGGTATCTTCTGGTCAGATTCTCTTCTGCCTGCTCGAACGGCAGCATTCCTTCCTCTGTATAAAACTTCAAAGTACTGTAGCGCACTGCTGTAAGCCGCACAAGCTCTCCGATCGTCACATATTCTGCCTGCTCTATTACTTCCATGCTTCTCTGTCTTGACATCAGCTCACCTTTTCTACCGTCCACATAATTAGTATTTCCGTACTTTCTTCCTACTGCCAGTATGCCGGTACCAGGTTGACTCCCTGAATCGGTACTTTATATGCTGTTTTCGTCATTGGGAAGATACGGTAATATATGTTGCCTATTTTTAGTAAAGTCTCACTGCCTACTCTGATCTCCTCTACCGCAAAGCCTTTTTTCTTCAAATGTTCTACAGCCGCAGCTCTTCTGTCCGCCACGTTAGTTCCAAAAATAACCGTATCGATAAATACGGATTTTCTTCTGTCAAGGTAAGGAAATACAAGATTAACACCCTCTAAATATGGATTCTTAAGCAGTTTACTCTTAGTCTTCACAAACCGATTCATAAATCCTTCAAAAACATTATGAAATTCTGCTTCCCATAATGCACGGTACTTCTCATCCTGAACAGCAACTTCTGTCATACGTTCTTCTACACGATTCTGCTCTGATACAGAAAACAAGTCATGGATACAGCCACTTTCACGGAGAAGCCATAAGAGAACCGCATCTTCCAAACTAATTGGACCATCCTCTAGAATCTCTGCACGAAGTCCTTCTTTTATTCTGATATAACTTGTCTCATCACTAAGGTATGCCTTTAGTTCAACACCTGATGTATCATAATTCATATCACAGCCCAAAATATCCGGTACTTCCTTTAGAAGTTCTTCTGTTTCCAAAACAGCAGCCACTTCTTTCTCAATCTGAGTCTCCTCTTTTTTCTTTAATGTTTTTGCCATCTGTACCGCTTTCTGCAGTGCTGAAGAAAATTCTGAAAATGAATCCACATCTGCTTTTCCTAATTCTGTCTCCAACACCTGCGCAGCAGAAACAGCTCTCAATACAGCACTTTTTGCCGCGCTTGGATGAATACTCTCCTGTCCGTCCAACGCAAGTAATGCATATTGCTGAGATAATGTAAGATCTTTCATACCTGCTTTCCTCCTATTTCCTGATCGCCATTTTTGTTTTCTACTTACTACTTACTACTTACTACTTACTACTTACTACTTACTACTTACTACTTAGAAAATATCATACAGTACGCAAACTGTCAAGTTGTTACTATTACTTCTACTGACTTTACCTATTAACACAATAATTCAAGAATGCCAAACTGACCTTTAAGACATTTTCAAGTCTTCAACTATTGAAACGTACACCATATAATGCTATCATTAATAATTGACGCTTTAAATTAAGTTTTCGTAATAACAGGAGAATATATGAACCAAAAAACAGCTTCTGCCCCTGCAGCAGAGAACAAAATGGGAACCATGCCAATCGGCAGACTCTTGTTCAACATGTCCTTACCGATGATGGTTTCCATGCTAGTGCAGGCACTTTATAATATTGTAGACAGTATCTTTGTAGCAAAGCTGTCAGAAAATGCTCTTACCGCAGTCTCTCTCGCCTTCCCGTTACAGATGCTGCTCATTGCAGTTGCAACCGGTACCGGCGTCGGTATGAATGCACTCCTTTCCAGAGCACTCGGAGCAAAGCAAAATGATGAGGCAAACAAAATTGCATCTAACGCTGCATTTCTTTATATCATAAGCTATATCGTATTTCTTATTCTTGGCTTTACCGTAGTAAAACCTTTCTATGCAAGCCAGATTGGAAATGCAGATGTTGAGATCATGGAAATGGGAATCGATTATCTGAGCACTGTTATGATCTTCTCTATGGGACTGCTGGCACAGATTTGCTTTGAACGACTGCTCACTTCCACCGGAAGAACGATTTTCAGTATGACTTCCCAGTTGTGTGGTGCGATCACGAATATCATTCTTGACCCGATCCTGATCTTTGGTCTGATCGGCTTCCCTAAGATGGGCGTTACCGGTGCTGCCTTAGCTACAGTTATCGGACAGTGTGTAGGCGCACTTGTCGCATTTATCTGTAACCATAAATTTAACCCTGATGTGAAACTTCAGTTCCGTGGTTTCCGTCCGGACGGAAGAATTATCAGAACAATTTATGCAATCGGTATTCCATCTATTATCATGCAGTCGATTGGTTCTGTTATGACATACTCCATGAACCGTATCCTGATCACATTTTCATCTACTGCAACTGCCGTATTCGGAGTGTATTTCAAACTGCAGAGCTTTTTCTTCATGCCTGTCTTCGGTTTGAATAACGGTATCACTCCGATCATTGCATTCAACTACGGTGCGCAGAATAGAAAACGTATGGTCAAGACGATCAAGCTCAGTATGGCAACAGCATTTTGTATTATGCTCTTCGGATTTCTTTGCTTTGAATTCGTTCCACAGGTACTTCTCGGAATGTTCAACGCATCTGCTGATATGCTTACGATTGGAGTCCCTGCGCTTCGTATCATCGGTATCCATTACTTACTTGCATGGTTCGGCATCATCTGCGGTACTGTATTCCAGGCGCTTGGAAAGGCCGTGTTCAGTATGATCGTATCCATCATGCGTCAGCTTGTAGTACTGATTCCGGCTGCATATGTACTAGCAAAATTTGGTGGGCTTCATGCAGTATGGTGGGCTTTCCTGACTGCTGAGATCATGTCACTGATTGTCTCACTTATCTTTCTGTTCAGGACTAATCGGACGATTATTTCCAAGATCCCGGATGGAAGTGATATTCTATAAAGGGAAAAAGTTATGAAATTTAAGAAAAAATTATGGATCTCTTTAATCCTGTTCATCCTGTTTGGCACTGTCTTTTCAGGTTGGATCTTTCATCAAAATACGACCCGTGAACATTTAGTTTTTGACAATACAACCCAGCTTGTGACAACTGAACGATCCGAAGATAATATTCGAATTGAAGATGTCATTCTTCCAGATTCTTTTCAGAATCAACAATCCATTTTGTTCAAGACAACCCATACCCGGGCTGAGGTATTGCTTGATGGAGAGAAAATCTATGAATTTGGAAATGATACTGACACATTAAGATTCATGAAGTCTCCCGGCTCTTGCTGGCATATTGTCGATCTTCCAAAAAACAGTGATGGAAAACACTTGCAGGTCAGGATTATTCCTGTATATTCAGACTACTACGGAAATTCTTTCCATCTTTTTGGAGGGACAAAAGGAGACTGTACCCTGAAGATCCTGAGCAACAGTCTCTGTTCATTGGTTCTAAGCTGCGAAATCTTATCGTTAGGAATCATCTGCCTGATTTTATGCTTTTCTATAATGAGGAAAAATGATAAATATTCGTCAGATGAATCCTACATGATTTTCCTGAACCTTGGTGTTTTTTCTCTTTTGATCACACTTTGGACTCTAAAGCAATGTGGTTTTCTGCAGTTTTTAATTCCAGATTCAAGAGCACTTTATTTTATAGACTACTTTACTTTTTTCCTGTTTCCAGTACCTTTTAACTTTATTCTATATGATATCTGTAAAAGCAAATATCGTAAAGGAGCTGTACACCTGTCCATTCTCTATCTGTGCAATATGGCAGCGGCAGTATTGCTTCAATGTGCAGGAATCATCGATATCTTCCGCATTCTTCCGATAACTCATCTGATCATGCTGGTGAATGTAATTTATACAGTAACATTGATTCGTTATGAATCTATAAAATTACAAAATGAAGCTGCCAGACATTTTAAATATCCAATGTATCTGGTCATGGCATTGGGTGCTGCAGAACTTATTGCTTACTATATCCGGCATTTTCAACAAACCTCCATCTTCCTTCCATTGGGAACGATGCTATTCATCCTTTTGCTGGTCTGGATCCAGGTATCACGTTTTTATGATCAATATCTCCAGAAACAAAAGCTTGTTTACCTACAGAAACTTGCGAACACGGATCTGCTTACAGATACTATGAATCGAAATGCCTATGAAAAGAAAGTGAATCGTCTTAACGAACAGAAAAACGAACTTCACACTACCGGTTTTATTCTTTTTGACCTGGATAATCTGAAAATAATTAATGACCGGTTTGGACATGAGAAAGGCGATGAAGCTCTGCAGTTATGCTCTCAGTGCATTAAGCAATTCTTTCCTGAAAAAGAAAATCTTTTCCGCATTGGTGGAGATGAATTTGCATATTTCTACAATAAGAATAAGGAAAATAATATCGAAGACAGAATTGCTCAATTAAATCAAACTTTAGAAGCAACAGCTCATACATTTAACTATCCATTAAGTATTTCCTCCGGATATGCCTGTTTTCTTCCGGAAATGGATAGTACTTTTAAAGACCTTGCAAAACGAAGTGATCTCATGCTGTACCGCATAAAACGAAAGCGGAAACTTGCATATGCAGGCAATTCAGAACTTCTGACTGCCAACACGCTTATTAATACAGGAACATCTACCGAGGAAAAGCTGCATGAAGAAATCTTCAGCCACACAGAAAATTATCAGGATCTTTCGCTCAAAGAATTATGTAATATCATCAATCTGCTCAGCCCAAGCACAGATGGTTTCCTATATATGCTGGATTTCAGAACCGACTTTTTCTATATTGCTCCACAAGCTTTAGATCGTTTCTGTCTGCCTGGAAATGAATTCCATAATATGACAAAAGAACTTAAAGAATTCGTATACAAAAAAGATTATTCGCTTCTGAAAGCGGAACTGGATGATCTGCTCAACACAGACCGGAACACATATAATATGGAGTACCGCTGGCTGGATCTTAACAGGGAACCCGTCTGGATCAACTGCCGTGGCTATATCGTACGTGACGATCAGCAAGAGCCGATCTATCTGATCGGATGCATCAATGAAATTGGTAACCGACAGAAAGTAGATAATATTACCGGACTTCTCGGAAAAACTTCTTTAGAAAAATATTTCAAAAATTCGGTTTCTACGCTTAATAAAGGCTTCCTACTTCATATCGGAATTGACGGTTTTAAAATGATTAATGAAAACTATGGATGGGATTACGGAGACTACATTCTTCGAGAAACAGCGTCCTGCATCTTATCCTGTATCTCGGATAGCCAAAAGGTCTACAAGATAGCTTCAGATGAATTTATTATATTAGATACAACATCCTCTGATATGACAACAGCATCCAACCTTTATGACCACATATGCAAACATATTAATCAGTTTATTGAAGAAAACAACTTTGCTGCAGTATTTACTATTTCTGCCGGTATCCTGCCGCTTCCGGATCTATCACGGACCGGTTATGAAGAGATTATAAAGCGAACTGACTTTTCGCTGACCGTGGCTAAGCAGCATGGAAGAAACTGCTGTTATATATTCCAGGAAGAAGAGTACCAGAATTTCTTACGTATCCGCGAGATCACAAATGAGCTTCATTCAGCAGTAAATCATGATTTCCGTGGATTCTCAGTATGCTTCCAGCCAATCATGGATATCCGCCAGGACAGACTGACCGGAGCAGAGGTTCTGATACGCTTTACTTCTAAAAAATTTGCACAGATCTCGCCGGCTGAATTTATACCACTTTTAGAGACAAGCGGACTGATTATTCCAACCGGACGCTGGTTCATGCGAGAAGCAATAACTGCTTGCCGGAAAATCCGGATGCAAATTCCTGATTTCAAAGTTAATATTAATGTATCCCAGGTGCAGATCACAAAATCAGGTGTTATTACAGACCTTATCAGCGAGATGAACGCTTCTGGTCTTCCGCACACTGCAATTGTAATCGAACTGACAGAAAGTATTCTGCTTGAAAAAAATGAAAAGGCTCAAAACTTCCTGAAAGAATTAAAACAGGCCGGCTTGCAATTAGCGTTGGATGATTTTGGAACCGGTTATTCCAACTTTCATTATCTGAGTGAACTTCACCCTGATATTGTTAAGATCGATCGTGGTTTTACTTCAAAGGCAATCACAGACAAAAAGGAATATTATCTGTTAAATCAGTTTAGTAACATGATTCATAATCTTGGTCTGAAACTTTGTATTGAAGGTATTGAGACAGAAGACGAATTACAGAAGATGAAACTTCTGAAACCGGATTACTGCCAGGGATTCTACTGGGGACAGCCGTGTCTTTATGATGAGTTCAGGAAATATTTTGTGGATGTGAAAAGATAATTACAGCATTAAAAAAGAGAAGCCGATTCCCAATCATTTGGGAAATTGCTTCTCTTTTTTCACTATTAAAATTGCCCCGGTATTCTGTATCCGGACATCTCTCCTAGAATTTTCCGCCACCGCCTCCGGCAGTGCTTCCGGAAGATGTTGTATGTGTACTGCTTCCGCCGCCACCACTGGAAGAATCATTTTTCTCTTTTTTCGTTTTTGTCATTGTATTATACAGGAATATGTCTCTGTTCTCAGTAAGATTCATACTTCCAGCTTTCACATAATTATTAGCTGCTGCCTGGAAACGTACGGTTTTAAGCTTTGATTTCATAGTGCCAACAACAATCAATGAAAGTACGATACCAACTACTAATGAAATCGGAATCCAGAACGATGACATTGGTTTTTGTGGTTCATTATCGATATCATAAGGTTCTCCGGTTTTTGCCTGCGTAATAAAATCATCGCACTCTTCAGCAAATGTATCAAATGCTGCTGCAAAATCACCATCGGACAAATCGCCTGTCATCTCTTCTCCTATGTACTGGATACCTGCATCCGTAAATGCTGTAATAGCATATCCATAAGTTGCCATATACCAGTCATGATCTTCCATACTGATCAGAAGTATTGTTCCATCCTTATCCGGTCCATAACCATAATTATGAGACTCGTAGAATCGTTCCGCATAATCAGATACCTCCAGTCCATCCAGTGTATTGGTTGTGGCAACCGTCACATCTACATTCTGTCGCGTACTGATCTCATCTAACTTACTTGTTAATAGCTCCTTCTCATCTGCAGACAGAAGTTCAGCATTGTCGATGACACGAGGATATTCATTCGCAAATCCTTCTGTTTCCTCCGCAAAAGCCGGAACTGCAAGGCCAAGACAGAGGATGAGGATCGTCATAAACGATAAAATTCTTTTCTTCATTTCCCCACCTCCCTAAAACAGTCCGATCAGGTGCAAAAGCCATGCAGCACCATACGTTACAACTGTGAACACAGCTGCCAGCATCACTGTCCAGCGTGTTGCCGCACCTTTATCTACCGGCAGATCACCGACAAACTTTCCTGTCTGTCCATTCATTGCAAAAGTGTATTTGTTTCCGTTCCATGTCGTATTCAGAATCCATACCGGATACAGTGCATACTTTGCTTTTCCGCCATGAAATTGTACACTGCTATTGTCTGTTGTTACTGTAGCATAACCTTTTACTGTCTCAGCGAAGGCTTCCTCTGTAGAATGTTTTACACGTTTATTGGCACGTTCAATACTTTGTTCGGCAGTTACATCATACTTATCAGCCAGATATCCTGCAAGATAAGCAGTCTGGAAATCCACCGCATCTGAAATATTGAATGGCTCGATAGATTCCATCAGATCGTCTGCCATCTTTGTAGATCCATCTACCGGAACATTTTCAAAACCAATACTTCCACCCCGGTGAACCATAAAATGACTTGTCTCAGTATAATCATAATCACTGTCGCTCCACATTCGCACCTTTGTTGCCCGATAGCGGACTGTGGCATCTACATTTGTATCAAAAAGCCAAAATGGAACGTAAATACCTTTGATCTCATCAATATGATTCTGATCCTTGAAAATCTTTGGCAGAAGACGTTTTCCGGTCAGATGCTTCTTCAATCCTTCTTTTGCTGCCTTTTTATCTAATTTGAACGGAATCACCAGATCCGGTTTTAATGCTCCCGAAAATTGTCCCATCATTACGATCGGATTATCACAGAATGGGCAGGTTGTTGCTGCCATGTTGGCATCTCCGACAATCTCGCCTCCACAGGACTTACACACATACGTGCGCAAACCATCTGTTTCACCTTCCTGCCACTCACTGCCTGCGGAAGTATCCCACTCCATGTCATCTGTCTGTTCATTCTGCAGCTCTGCATCATAACCTTTGAGTTCATCCATCTCGAACTCAGTATCACAGTACGGACACTTCATCTTCTGAATCTTACTGTCAAAGGCGATTGCACCGCCACAGCAAGGACATTTAAATTCCTGCAAGCCTGCCATAACTCATTCTCCTTTCTTCCATGCCGGGCTTCCGGCAGTTATTTTCCAACCGCTGTTCATCCGTTACTGTCTGTCGTTCTCATCAAAAATATCTCCACACTCCGGACAGAATCTTGGCGGATTCTTCGGATCTTCCGGTTCCCATCCGCACTTATCACAACGGTAAAGCGGTGTGCCTGCCGGCTTCTTTGCTCCACAGTTCGTACAGAATTTGCCTTTGTTTACTGCGCCACAGGAACACGTCCAGCCTTCGTCCTCTGCCGGTCTCTTTGTTCCACAGTTCGGACAGAAATTACCTGTTACTGTAGTACCACATGCACATTTCCATCCGCCTGCTGCCGGAGCTGCCTGCGGTGCCGGTGTCGGCTGTGGTGTCGGAGCTGCCTGTTGCTGTGCTGCCTGCTGAGCCTGCTGTTGCTGTCCCATAGCAAAAAGATTCTGTGCATTCATTCCACCACCTGCAGCATTCATTGCCATACCCATGCCCATGAATCCTGTCATAGCTCCTGCCTCGTTGCCCGCTGCAGTCTTCATCGCATCTGCCTGAGCACCGACAAGTGTAGCTGCTGCCATTGTAGGATCACGCATGATAGCTGTACGCTGTGCCTGTTTAATCAGTTCTGCATCCTCGTCCGGAAGAATAACTGATCCAAGAGCAATACTTACAACCTTCAGTCCACGAAGAGTTCCCCATTTCTCTGAAAGTGCAGTATTCATGGCATTTTCAAGATCTGTATTGTGTGTTACGATCTGATTTGGACGAAGTTCCATCTCTGACAGACGGCCAAATGCCGGCTGCAGGGCTGAGATAAATTCTGTCTTAAGAGTACTGTCAAGTTCTTCACGGGAATATTCCTGTTCTACATTTCCACATACATTTGAATAGAACAACAGTGGATCAACAATCTTATAAGAATATACACCTGAACAACGGATTGATACGTCAATATCCAATCCAATCTTGGAGTCTACTACACGGAACGGAATCGGATTCGCTGTACCAAAACGGTTTTCCAGAATTTCCTTTGTATTAAAGTAATAAATTCTCTGATCCTTACCTGTATCTCCGCCATAAGTAAAACGCTTGGCTACGGTTTTAAATGTCTCTTTAATGCTCTCACCGAGATTTCCCGAGAAAATGGATGGTTCTGTTGAGGTATCATATGTAAATTCACCAGGCTCTGCACAAACTTCTACAACCTTGCCCTGTTCTACTATGATCATACACTGTCCATCAGCCACGGCAATACCGGAACCGTTAGAAATGATATTGTCATTTCCTTTTGTATTAGAAGAACGACCTGTCGTTCTCTTCTGTCCCTTTGTAACGAGCACTTCTTTCGGCATAGATTCGCAATAGAAAAACTCTTTCCATTGATCCGCTAATGTTCCACCGAGTGCACCCATACCTGCTTTAATAAGTCCCATATTGACTCCTCCTTTTCCAACTTAGAATCTGTCTGCATTTTTAAATTCCATAGACATATCCAATGTGTTCTTTCCTTTTATTGTATTATAACAAAAAAGAAAGAATCTGTCTGTCCTCAAAAAATAGATTAGCTGCTTTTTTACACAAAAAGCAGCTAGTCTATTTTCCAGACTAACTGCTCCTGTTGAATTCTTTTATTAGTTTTGTTCTGTCTCTGAGATCTCTAATTTCTTCTTCTGAAATTCCATATTAGACAGTAAGATGTTCATTGCAAAACCTACAAGCAAAGCCCATCCGGAACCTTTGAATGCAAGCACTGCTGCCATTACTCCGGCAATACTTTTATCTGTACTCGTCTTACAATAATCCATACCGATTCTTGCACATACATATGCCTGGAATAACAAAGTAATCGCAGAACCCACACCCATGATTGTTTTCATGAATGACACGATCGGCACTAAAATAACACTGATGAATGTTGCCATACGGAAAGAACTCATTCCACCGATCAGAGATTTCATTGCTTTCTTTCCTTCTTTATAACGCATTGCAACAGATACAGTCATACCAATCCAAAGCGGACCAGCCAGCGGTGGGAACGGTGCAAAAATTGCAAGGATCAGATTTCTAAGACCACTAATCAGGTTTGATCTGCTTGAATTAAAGTCTATATATTCGTCACTTCTGCTGTCCTGTGCTTCCTCTACCAACGTCTGTGATGTAACAAAATCTCCAAACGCAAGTACATAACAGATCAATGCCAACGGAATTGCACTTATAAATTTTGAAATCGGTGGAAATCCGACTGCAAAAATACTGACTGTGTGGAAAATATTACTAAAGTCAGGAATTCGGATGAGCGTTCCAAGTTCGAGAACCGGTTTTGACAATTCTCCAAGCAATACTCCTGCTAACATAGCAATCAGATATGGGAATAAGTTTCCATATTTTGCCATGATATCCAATATTTTGTATTTTTCTCTGTTCTTTTCACAAAACGGTGAAAAACTCAAAAACGCAAGTAACAATGTACCGGAAAGTGTTGCGATTGGCGCAGTCATCAGCTGGCTTCCATCTGAGAGCTGTCCTTGCAATACTGTAATCGGTGCTGCAATCAGAATACCGCCTTTGATTGAATTCGGCACACCATTCACAAATTTATCTGCAAGCCTGGTAATTCCCATAAATATAAATACAAATGCAACAAGCAGCTGCAATGCAATCATTGCCTGAATACGCTCCGGTCCTTTTGGGAATCCATTTAAATATGCCAGTGTAAACGGTAATGTCGGTGTAATCCATCCCGGGACAACCGGATCTCCTAACCATCCATGAAGCATGTACATAAATACTTCAATGATGACGCAACTCCATGCAAGCTCATACGGAAGTCCAAGATTATCCGTCAGATACGGGATCGAACTTAACGCAGTAGCGCCAAGGATCAGACCTTGAAAAAATTCTACATATTCTAATTTGTAATGAATTCCCGGAATACGCCACTGAAATGGGCCGAGTGGAATATAGGGAAGTTCGTTGGCTTTTCTTGTTCTTTTCGGACTCATCTTTTAAGCTTCTCCTTCATTTTTCGATTTACAAGTGTCTATTTTTTAACAATTTAATCTCAAAAAAAGGACTGCATTCTTTTTGATGATAACATCTTTTGGAACAACAGTCCATTTTTTTCGTATGAATTGAGATTGTTACTATGTTACTTCCTATAATGCACTTTTCCCGAAGATTTTTTTGTGCTGTGCTACTAAGTAGAGAGAACTTAAAATAGCAAGGATTGCAAATACTAACAGCATGATCATGAGGCTGTATACTGCACTTGCCTCACCAGATGATTTTGTAAGCTGTGCTGCCACTACTGGGATCAGGTAGCTTGCCGCACCCATAAATGTGTAATAAATACCAGTATTTCTCCCCTTCGGTCCTGGGTTAAATAACTGAACAACTGCAAGACCTGTCTGAAGAGCACCTCCTGCTGCGAAGAATCCCAACATTGCGATAGCGATGTAAATGATTGCTACCTGATGGATAAACAGTACACCCGTAAGTGCCACTGCTGTACAGATAGAATCAATAAGGACAACCTTTAACGGGTTCCATTTTAATTTTGCCATCATGAACGCCCAGAAAAGTACTGCACAGATAGACCCGATTGTATAAATAGAAGTCATACCTGCTGCCTGAATCTCGGAAAGTCCACATACGGAAAGTCCAAATGCTTTTGTATACTGCTGTGCGCCATACATGATCGCCATGCAAAGGAACGCATAAAACATGACAAGAAATACGATAAATTTATTTGGCTTTACAAGCATTGCAGCCTGCACTGCATTATCGGATTTGTCTTTCTTTCCTTCTGACACTTTCTTCTGATCATCATAAGCAAACGGTGCAATAATTGCAAGTACCAGACAAACAACTGACATTACAACCGGAATAATAACATTTAATTTCCAGTTTCCGCTGTTTGCATTATGAACAACCAGGAATGGATAAATCATACCGGAAACAGAAACAAAAAATTTGATTCCGATCAGTGCAGATCCAGGTGCTGCCGGATAAGCTTCCTGTACAGCCGGATATCCTGATGCATCCCAGAAACCGGATGTTGCAACTCCTGAAACAAATCCACATACAGAAGCAACTAATGCACTTTTTGTAAATAAGAATCCAAGGAAGCATAGAATATATAATGCTGCTCCACCGATCATTAATTTTTTACGTCCTACATGATCCGAAATCTCTCCACCGATCCAGACGCTGACGAATTTACCAAAGCCTGTCCATGCAACTGCTGTACTTACCGCTGCAAGACCTGCTGCATATGCTGCTGACTGTGGGTCTGTCATATTGAATCCCCACTGTTTTGCAAAGTTTACGTTGTTCTGACTTAAAATGATAGCCTGGATACCATGTGTTAAATAGCAAAAATATACACAGAGGATAGACCACAAATATTTCTTTGCTCTCATTCCATCATTCTCCTTTTGTGAATGTAATTATTTGGCCTGAGCCTTCTGAAATTCCTGATACTCAGCAAGTGGCATCTCTTTTCCAACAAACAGTTCGTAGTTAACTGCCCCCTGCTGCAGAAGCATTCCTGCACCACCGATTGCTTTGCATCCTGCTTCTTCTGCTTCAAGGATCATCTTTGTCTTCTCTGGATTGTATACAGTATCTGCAACAACAAGATCCTTACGGAATAAAGATTTATCAACCAGAGTTACATCCTCGTGAGGTTTCATTCCCATAATCGTTGTATTGATAAGAATATCACAAGTTTTGATCTCTTCTTCCAGTTTCGCCTTATCAGCAAGATCATCTACAGTAACAACACAGTCCGGACACTTCTCTGCTAATTTAGCCTTTGTTCCTTCTGCTCTTTCATAGAATTTATCTTTCACATTGAAAATGTTAACTTCTTTTGCTCCGTCCAATGCTAACTGAACCTGAATAGCTGTAGCTGCTCCACCGGCACCAAGTACAACAATCTTTTTATCTTTTACAGATACACCGTTGATCTCGAGATTTTTAACAAATCCAACACCATCTGTAATGTATCCTGTGATCACACCGTTATCATTTACAAATGCGTTACATGCTCCGATGATCTCTGCTGCCGGAGAAAGTTTGTCGACTAACTTTGCTGCAATATTTTTACATGGCATTGTAAAGTTACCAGCGCGCATTTTGAATAAACGAATTGCCTCAAATGCTTTTGGCATTTCTTCCTCTGTTACATCAAATGCCAGATATGCATAATCTAATCCGTCATGCTGGAAACTGAAGTTGTACATTGCCGGTGATCCTGAATGTCCAACCGGTGATCCAAATAATCCCATTAAGCCTGTGTGTCCAGAAATTCTTTTTTCCATGATTCTAATCCTCCTGATATAATTTCATTTATAAATTCAATGCAACCTCATATGCTTCTTTTGTGGCATCCAGTGCACGGCGTGCTCTTACTGCATCACCTACCATGTGGACTTCTGGTACGATGTCTTTTAATTCTTCTGCAAAATCATAAACTACGTTCTGTCCGTCACGGTGTGTATAACGTGAGCTGAATCCCATAGAGAGAACAACTGTATCGAATCCTCTTGCCTCGTAGATCGTCTCGTCTGATTTATCTGCTGCATTTTTGTAACTTACACCATCTGAGAAAATCTCTGATACAGCTGCACTTGTAATCTGTTTGATGCCATATTTCTCAAATGCTTCCATAAGAAAAATTCTGTGCTCATGGATCACATCCGGTCCGATTGCATCTCTCATCTCGATAATGGCTACTTCATGTCCCTGCTCTGCTAAGAAGTCTGCTGTCTCTGCACCTACCATACCGCCACCAACAACTAAAACTTTATGTCCTATCGGGCGTGTTCCTTCCAGGCAGTCAACACCATAAACGATATCCGGATTTTCAATACCTTTGATAAATGGAAGTACTAAAGTCTCAGCTCCTGTTGCGAGGATCACTGCATCCGGTGTATCTTCTTTCAACATCTGTGCAGTTACTTTTGTATTCATCTTGATATTAACTCCGGCTTTTTCACATTTTACAATGTAACTTCTGATCATGCCTGTGATATCACCTTTTCCTGGCGGATATGCAGCCAATCTCATATTACCGCCAAGCTTATCTGTAGCTTCAAATAATGTTACATCATGTCCGCGTCTCTTCGCTGTAAATGCTGCACACATACCTGCTACACCTCCGCCGATCACGTAAACTTTTTTCACCTTCTCAGTCTTTGGCAGTCCTTCTTTTTCATGCCCAAGTACCGGATTTACAAGACAACAAATTGGTTTACCTGCATACATATTGGCAACACAGCCCTGAAGACAGGCGATACATGGTGTAAGGTCTTCCAATCTTTCTTCCATTGCTTTCTGTGGTGTGTGCGGATCTGCAAGCGACTGACGTCCAAATGCTACTAAATCTGCATTTCCCATTTTAATGATCTGTTCTGCAAACTGTGGTTCTGTATATCTTCCAACTGTAATAACCGGAATAGAAACACATTTCTTGATATTTGCAACAAGCTCTGCTGAGAATCCGCCGTGAATTCCTGTCGGAGCCCACATATACTCATCTTTTAAATGTACTGCACGGGATACGTGAAGACCATCAATTCCGCAATCTTCTAAATAGGAAGCAACTGCACACATATCGTGATTATCAAGTCCTCCAAACATATCTTCTGTACTGTTAATACGTGCAAGAACAGCAATCTTTCCTTCTGTTTTCTTCTTTACTTCTTCAATAATGAGACGTGAGAATCTCATTCTATTCTCAAAGTTTCCGCCAAATTCATCGACACGCTTATTTGTTCTTGGTGACATAAATGAATTTACAAGATAGCCGTGCGCCATGTGAATCTCTACTGCATCTGCTCCACCTTTCATTGCACGTTCTGCTGCTTCACCATATCCTTTTACAAGCTCATACACTTTTTCTGTAGATACTTCTTCAGGAATGTCTCTTCCATCTGCTGATGCAATTGCTGTAGCAGCCTGGATCGGTGCTCCTGCATTCTTTGCATTTCCTTCCGGTCCTGCATTCTGAAGCTGGATAGATACCTTTGCACCTTCTTCATGGCAGGCATCTGTAATTTTCTTTAGGCTTTCAATGCTGTTGTCATCATAAAGGCATGGTTTCTTAGGACCGCCCTTCGCTCCTTTATGTACTACAGTCGCTTCAATTGTGATCAGACCAAACTGACCTTTAGCACGCTCACCATAGTAAGCCACAGATTCGTCACTCCATGTTCCGTCAGAATTTGCGAAATTATTTCCCATCGGTGGAACAACAAAACGATTTTTAACTGTCATAGGTCCAATCTGAATCGGAGAAAACATATTTTTGAATTTCATCATTTTACCTCTCTCTTTGGCATCATCTGTTTTTCAAATTAATCTACCAACTCTGACCAAACTTCCCTTAATACTTTCTCTGTATTTTCATATGTATAAGCAGCTGCTTCTTTCAGTCCTTTTCCAAGGATTGCATCAGAAATAACTTCTACACCAACAACCTTCGGATCAACTCCTGCGTCTTTGATCATCTTAACAAATCCTGCTGTATCTTTTGCTCCTGTTCCCGGTGCAAGACGATCGTGCATAGACTCATCTCTTAAAATAGATGCTGCATATGGTCTTTCATAAGCATCATTGATCTGGATAGAAATAACTTTCTTGGCAATCTCCGGTGTAAGGATATCGTATGACTGATCTGCTCTTACCCAGTGCCATGTATCAAGAATGAGCATTGCGTTATCGCATCCAGAAGCTTTTACAACTTCCCAGCCTTTCTTAAGATCCGGAATTCCGCTGTATGGCATCGGCTCAACACCAATGATGTATTTTCCTGCTCTCTGGCAAAGTTCTTTTAATTTCTGTGCTGTGTACTCAACAGAATAATTTTCCATCAGTCCACAGTTGATGTGGCCTACTCCAAAGAGTTCGCACATATGGAAACACATCTGCTCTTTGTATTTCTGCTCATAAGAACGATGTTCCTCACACCACTGAACAATGTACTCTACCTCTGTTACTTTCATATCATGTTTGTCAAGAATTGCAAGAATGTCTTCATCATGAAGTCCTTCATTCAATGCATCAACATAAGTCTCTGCGCGAAGACCGATTCCTTCATATCCTGCTTCCTTTGCAGCGATTACACGATCTTCAAATTTACACTGATCTCCAAGTGTCCATGAACTTACTGTGATTGGGTTTTTCTTTGACATAATTCTTCCTCCATTGTAAAAATTGAATATAATCTGTTAGATTTTCCTATTCAATCTTGTTATTTTTTTCTATTTTTATTATATCCGCTTGTTAAATAAATGACAAATTAGTAATTCTATCATAATCCATGCATTTTGTTTATAGATTTTATTTACACTTCGTGTTACGATATTATTATCAATAAGCATTATTGCGTATTTGTCCCTCAAATAGAGTAACTGTTCAGAGCCAACCTCCAAAATGCTACGCATTTCGTCGGTGTGGCGTATCCGCCAAATAAAATTTCAAAAACAGTCTTAAAAATGCAAGCATTTTACATCTGTTTTATGAAATTTTGCTTGGCTCTGAACAGTTACCAAATAGATATAAAATGAACCAGATTAAATGGGAAGATACAAATTTTTATAAGGAAGGTACCAGACTTTATGAATCTCTATCATCTTAGATATTTTGTTACTCTCGCTCATCTAGAACACTACACAAAGGCTGCGGAGATTCTTTCTATCACTCAACCAAGCTTAAGTCATGCAATCTCATCTCTGGAAAGTGAGCTCGGAGTAAAACTCTTTGAAAAAGATGGACGTAACGTTGTCCTCACAAAATGTGGACAGGCTTTTCTTGTCGATGTGGAACAGGCTTTGGATATGCTGGATTCAAGTATCAATAAACTGCAGATGACCGGATTTGGAGAAGGTCGCATCGATATTGTTCAACTCCGTACGCTCAGCAGTGCAGTTGTTCCGAACTTTGTGAAAGGTTTTTTAGATTCCACTCCTAACAAAAAGATTGATTTTCATTTTCACAGTTCGACCGGACTTACTTCCGACATGATCCAGGGATTAAAAGATCGAAAATATGACATCGCATTTTGTTCCAAGATGGACAACGAACCTCTCGTTGAGTTTGTTCCGGTTGCAAAACAAGAACTTGTACTGATTGTACCTAAAGGACATCCTTTGGACGGGAAAACTTCGATCGATCTAAAAGAAGCGCTTACGTATCCACATATCGTTTTTTCTAAGCGAAGCGGTTTAAGACATGTAATTGACAAGTTGTTTGAAAATTGTGGCGGATACCCACAGATTGCTTACTCGATGGAAGAAGATCAGGGGGTTGCCGGATTAGTCAGTGCCGGATTCGGCATCGCAGTTGTACCACGAATGCCGATTCTTTCCTCCTTGCCGGTTTCAATCATAGAGATTGCCACTCCGTCCTGGGAGAGACTCTTCTACATGGCAACTTTAAAGAATGTTTATCAGGCACCTGTTATTACGAACTTTAAGAATTATGTATTGGAACATGCTGAAATATAGAATGATAAGTTTTCTTCTACTTTACAGCATCGGTACGATCATATTTACCCAGAACCAGCTCACCGGCATCACAAGCACCATGGCCGGAATCATGTCTGCGACTGGGAAATCGTGAATCTTTGCGATTCGAAAACCAGTTGCAAGAAGCAAGAAGCCTCCGCATGCCTTGAAGTCGGCAATCATATCCGGCGTGGTCAGCGGAAAGATAAGTTTTGCTGCTGCAAATATGATCAGAAAAATCACGCACTGCGGAATCGCAACTGCTACAATCACCATACCTAATGTTCCTCCAAAAATCATTGCAGTAAAGAAATCCAGAATCGACTTCGAAATCAAAATTGTATGATCACCGCTCATTCCGGAATCCAGTGAACCATAAATCCCTGTCCCACTGGCACAAAACAATACGATGATCGTCACAAGCATTGACATATACTCTTCTCTGGACATGGATTTGTTCTTATTTGGGAAGAGTTTTCCCACTGGTTTCTCCATGCAGGTCGCTCCGCCATTAATAATTCCGCCCAGATTGACTGCTAGACCAAAGGCAGTTCCAATTATCACTGCAAAAATAACAGCAGGCATATTTTTCATAAGCCCTATAGAACTGACACCCATTCCCATTGCGCAGACACCAAAAATCTTAGTAAGCTCTGCATTAAACTTCACGGGCAATTTGTGCCCGAATAATGCCCCGATCGCACCGCCGACTGCAACCGACAAGGCATTGATAATAACTCCTATTGGCATATTCATTCCTCTACTTTCTAAAACACAGATGCGGTGTAAGGAATCTCCTACACCGCAAATTTTCAATTTGATATTCAGTTTATCATAACACTTTTTATAATGTAAAGCTTTTATTTTCCGAGATATCTTTTGTTTGACTTAACTGTTTGTAAACATCACGTCCATTGAAAGTCCTCTATAATTCAAAAACCTGATTGTCCACCAGCGTGTAATTACCGCCGTCCATATTTTTACGAACGAACGGAACGCCTTTTCTTACATAGAAAGTATTATCTTTGATCAGTGCATCCGGGTTCTCTGCCGGGCTGATCGTTCCCCCAAGGTCATCAAAACTCACATTATTGCGGAACGTATTATGAATTGCTTCCTGCAGGCAGAACATCACGCATCCACCTTCATTCTGTCTGCTGTAATTATATTCATAAACGGTTCCATCACCGGAATCTGCATCATATGCCATACCGTCCTGATTTAGTCTTGTGTCAACACTCTCATTATACCGGAACAGTGCATCCTTACACTTCCAAGGCCAGATAGCCGCTGCCACCTTACCCAATCGATTACCCGGCTCACAGTAAATACGATCATTTATCTCACAGGCAATCGAATCTGTCATATTATGTTCCACCAGTGGACGAAGTGCATACATGGCTGTAATACCGTCACCACCTGCTGCCTTTACATAATTATCGCAGATTCGTATCTTCTCATGTCCGTACTTCAAGAAGATCTCCTCGTCCAGTTCTGCTCCCTGGAACTTCTCATGTGCATAAGTGTAACCGACAGCAATTCCCCAACGGCTCACCTGATACACAAAGCATCCTTCAACCGTGACATCTTTATAATGGGCAACTCCTGTAATCTCTTCATCTTCCGGCTGAAGTGCTGTCATATAGATACCACCGTTATTCATATGCTTATCGTACACATTACCATTCACATCATGGATCAATAGATTGCGAAGTGTGATCCCATGTCGCACTCCTTTATCCTTTGCAACAACGGCAACACCGGTACGGTTCATTTTATCTCCAAGTGAATAGTACTCTCCGATAATTTCATCTGCTTCATTTGTAATCTCCAGATCTTCTACAATGATATATTCTGCATCATACAGCAGAACTGCAGAAGATACATATCCATGATACACATGGGTCGGTGAATCCAGTGGAGCCCCATAATTCTGATACCAAATTCCCTGCCCACAAGCCTCAATACGCGGCGCATCGCCTTCTCCGTAAGCACCGATCACGATCGGTGCATCTTCTCTTCCGCTATCTGTTACCTGAAGATACTGTCCGCAAAAGACGCTCCCACGCTCAAGTAATACATGATCTCCCGGCTGCAGACTTCTCTGATTGATTGCAAAAAGACTTGCGAATGCACTTTCGCTTGTCAGTCCATCGTTCGAATCATTTCCTGTCTTCGAACTCACGTAATACGTCTTCGATAAGCTTGTCATATGCATCCTCCCGTAATCTTTTTTCAATAATCTGTTCTACCTCTTCATAAGTAAAGAGATCTCCGAAATATCGACCGAATAAATCCATATTTTTTTCGTAAAATTCTTTCTTCTCCTGCTCTGTGACATCCGGACACAGACCTGTGCTTCGAACCGCCTCACTTGGCTGGACAAAATCCAGTTTCAGTCTTGTCAGCTCATACTGCAAATACGCTGGTGCTGAAAAATAACGTGGTCCATAGAACAGCTTCTCCTCCTGCTCCATCATCTTCAGCTTTTCATTATGATTCTGTCTTCTTGCTTCAAGTCCCTCCATAGAAGGATCCTCAAGCAATCCCATTTTATGTGCTAAAAGGAAGGCACCTTGCGCCTTCCTTAAACATTCCTGTTTTATACAATACTTTTGCTGCATTATTTTACCGCTCCTGTAATTCCGTTTGCAAAGCTCTTCTGTAAGCACAGGAAGATGATTGCAGTCGGAAGTGTACAAATCAATACACCAAGCATCAGCATACCATAGTCAACACTATAACCACTCTTCAGGTTCGCTACAAGCATCGGCATAGTGATTGCTTTGCTGTCCTGTAAAATGATCGTTGGCCATAAGTAATTGTTCCATGCATTCATAAAAGTTACTGTCATTGCTGCTCCATAAGTAGATTTCATGACAGGAATAAACATCTTAAAGAAAATCTGCACTTCACTTAATCCCTCAAGTCTTGCCGCTTCAATAATATCATGTGGAAAAGAACGGGCTGCCTGTCTGAACAGCATGATCATAAATGGTGTTGAAATAGTTGGAAGTGCAAGCGCGATCCATGTATTAACCAATCCCCATGATGTAAACATCTTAAACAATGGAATCATAATCGCTACAAAAGGAAGCATCATTGCAAGAAGCAAAATATTCATTAAAATGTCTTTCCCTTTATCGTGATAAATCTCGAATCCGTATCCGGCGATTGAACACACGAGTAATGCTACAAATGTAATAATAATTGCATTACGGAATGAATTGAACATTGCCAGTCCAAGATTCTGCATACCTACCAGCGTCTTAAAGTTCTCTGCCAGATAAGTACCCGGATACAGTCTTCCCCTTACAACATCAATACTTGTATTTGTTGCTCCACAAAGCATGTAGTACAGTGGGAATGCAGAGAGAAAACTTGCAATAATTAAAACTGCATAGGAAACTATTGATTTCATTTTAGTCACGTTTGTCACCTACTTTCATCTGAATTGCAGACAGAATTGCTACCATTACAAGAATACATACAGACAATGCTGCTGCATAATTAAATTTCGGTGTCTCTACAAAGGAAATATTGTAGATGTAGTGTGCCAATGTCATAGTTGACTTACCAGGTCCACCTGCTGTCAGGTTCATAGACTCATCAAACAACTGAAGTGTTCCTGAAGTTGACATAATTGCTGTCATAAGGATTGTTGGCTTCAGAAGCGGAATTGTAATCTTTATAAACTGCTTAAATGGTGTTGCTCCATCGATATAACTTGCTTCATACACAGAATAATCAATATTCTGTAATCCTGCAAGGTAGAATACCATATTGTAACCTGTCCATCTCCAGATCAAAGCTATAACAATTACCCAACGAGCCGGCCATGTACTCTGGAACCAGTCGACAGAGGATAAGCCAATTCCTGTAAGAACTCTGTTCACAACTCCGTCCGGAGCAAACAAGGACTTGAAGATCATAGAGTAAGATACAAGTGATGTTGCACACGGAAGGAAGATCAATGTACGGAAAAGACCTTTACATCTGATCTTTGGACTATTCAAAAGCTGTGCCAGGATCAAGGCAAGAACAAGCATGATCGGCACCTGGATCAAAAAGTAAAAGAACGTATTAAACAAGCACTGTTGAAATGTTTTATCCTGGAAAACTCTGGTATAATTCGATAACCCGGTAAACACTCCCCCTGTTTTTCTAAAAGAAAGCAGGATTGCCTGTGCCATTGGATAAAAACAAAACACAAAAATTAAAATAGCTGCTGGAAGCAAAAACGCCCATCCGGTAAGATTATACTTTTTTTCTAATGTCAATTTTGTTTTCTTTTTTCCCATTTTTTTCTCCTAAAACAGAACCGGGAACGCAATACTGCACTCCCGGTACGTTCTGTTTCTAATCTTTGATGATTACTCACCAACATTAAATTCTACTGTATCCTGAGCGTTCTTGATCTCGCTGTCAATGTCAGCGCCATTCTGAACAACATTTGTGATTGCATCTGTTAATGCACTTCTAACATCTGAGTAGTATGCGCCATAATCGATTCCAGGAACCTTTCCAGCGAAGTCTACGATGTCTTTGTATACAGCCTGTCCAGCGTAGAAATCAGATGTCTCATTGTAAACTTTAGACTCAGCAGCCGGTAAGTAACTTGCGATTGCTCCAGCGTTTGGAAGAAGATCATCATATAACTCTACGCTTCCACCGAATGTTGTCTTAAGGAAGTCATATGCAAGGTCTGTGTTCTTGCAGTTAGAAGATACTGCCCAGCTTGCTCCACCACAGTTTGCGTAGTTTGTAGCACCCTCAACATCATCAAGTTTAGGCATGTTTACGATAGACCATTTTCCAGCCTGATCGTCAGCTGCCTGAATTGAAGACATGATCCAGCATCCCTGGATAACACCAGCTGCTGTTCCCTTGTTCATAGAAGCGATGTACTGATCCCAGTCAGTGTAATCAACCATGATTCCTTCGTCGATGAGCTGTTTGTATGTCTCGATTGCTTTCTTAAGAGCTTTGTTATTAACTAAGTCAACTTTTCCGTCTACCATCGGAGAAGCACCTGCAGACTGAAGCATCTCGATGATGATCTCAGATCCGCCTGAGCTTGTAAGCATTGGAACATTGTTTGTCTCAACTACTTTTTTAGCTTTTTCGATGAAGTCTGACCATGTTGTGTCTTTGAAGTCATCTACTGTAAGTCCGGCTGCCTCAACCATGTCTTTACGGATTGCCATGATTGTAGCACCGTTATCAAATGGTACACCATAGTTCTTTCCATCTACTGTAGAGTCAGCTAACTTTCCTGCTGAGAAATTTGCAAAATCAATTCCTGAATCTGTCAGTTCTGTAAAGATTCCTGAATAGTTTGCAACGTTTTTGTGGAAAGAGTAATCCTGCATCAGGAAGATGTCCGGCAATGTGCTGTAATCATCAGCTTCAGCTGCTGTGATCAGAGCTGTCTCAATATCTGAATATACTTTTTCCTGAATATCCAGTTTGAAATCCGGGTGATCTTTCTGGTAGATTGCCTCTGCCTGTTTCATTGCATAAACGTTGAAGTTAGGATCCCAGCACCATACGCTCAGTGTGTTTTCCTGTGATGCATCATTCTTTGCATCAGTGTTGTTGTCAGCTTTGCTTCCGCATCCTGCAAGTACAGATACTGACATTGCTGCTACTAAAAGTGCGCTCAATACTTTCTTTTTCATAGTTTTTGTCCTCCTTATACATTTAAAAGTACTGCTTTATAAAATATGAAATGCATTCCTTGCGTTTCATAAGTTATCTTTATTCAACATCATCTACCCAACGCATCTCGCCTGGCTCTAAATCCAGTTCATATACACAGTTGCCATTGATATATACATCTGTGTGTCGCGCTTCTGATGAGTTATTAATAACTGCGATCTTCTTACTCTTCGGGAATACAGTTACTTCTGTATCAACATTTGTTACATAGTAATGCTTCATCTCTTTTTCCATGCCTGCTGCATAGTAAATAGCACGAAGAAGAATTCTACAGTTCTGTGGAGAATATGGAAGACCTGCAAAGTATACGCTATGTCCTTTTCCATATTCATTAACAACCATCTGGCTGTACTCTCCATCCATTGCAAGGATCTGGTAATTCTTGCCCTGTGCATAGACACGGCTTGTTCCCTCACCAAAATCTATTTCTCCTTCAATATCCTCTAAAATAAAGTGGTTTGCATCTAATTCATTATACTTATCTGTATTAAGTGAGAAACACATCTCACGATCTACGCCAAGTACATCTGACAGCTGGAAGAATCTTCCCTGATGCTGATATGCTGTCGGTTCACCAACTCCGATGAATCCGCCTCCCTCGTCAACAAAGCGACGAATATTTGTTACAACTTCTTCATCGATCCAGTTTTCAGCTCCACTAAATGCTGTATATGCATCACCTACATTGATGATTACTCCAATGTCTTCCGGAATACCTTTCTTCACGTCATCAAAGGAGATGAATTCAACTTCGAATGGCATACCACTTAAGCACTCAAGCACACCTTCTGCTGAATAAGTCTCTCTGTGCCAGATTGCGTGATGTACCTGATTGGACATCCACTTTCTCAGTCCTCCCCAACAGTTGAGGATTGCAACCTTAAATGGTGCTACATAGGAAGGCGTTCCCTGCATATTCTCATGAATCTGACGGAACTCTGTAACAACTTTCTGGATCTCATCAATGAATCCCGGCCAGTTACTGGCAAGTTTTAAGTATCCGCCGTATCCGATTCTGTCTAATGGTGAACGAAGAAGAGCACGTCTTGCTTTTCTCCAGTTGTCTCTTGCTTCTCCGATCGGATCTCCGCCTTCGCAGAATACATCTGGGAAGAAGTATGGTAAGAGACGTCCCTCTGTATAATCAACGCCTTTGATATCAGAAATCATACGAAGTGTCACTCCACTTCCAACAGAACCTACAACTGCATCAAGTCCGATGCCTGCAAAGTATTTACCATAAGGCTCTGTTCCGATCCAGTGATCTCCAAGGAACATCATAGCTTCCTTGCCATAAGAGTGAACGATATCAACCAGCTCTTTCGCGAGTGCACAAACTTCAATCTGCTGGAATTCAATAAAGTCACGGAATTCTTTGCTCGGTACGCGGAACATACTGTTGTGATATCCCTGATCCACAATAAATTCCGGACGGAATTTATATCCTGCCCATTTTTCAAATTTTTCTAAGATATATGGACTTACACTTGCACTGTATCCAAACCACTCAACGTACTTTTCTCTCTTCTGATCATCAAAAGTTAATGTGAACTGATGGAAAAATGTTGTAAATCGAACAACATCTATATTCGGATTCTCTTCACACCATCTTTTCAGCTTTTCCTTTACATACTTCTGTGTCTTCGGCTGTCTCACATCATATGTTAACTGATGTGGTGTATCCTGCCAATCATTTGTAATGAAGTTATACATATGTACCGGATCCCAGATAAGGAATGCCAGGAAACTTACTGTATACTCATGATACGGTTTTGTCTGAATCTCAACCTCTCCTGAAGCTTCATCAAACTCCCATTTATCTGTAGGAACAATCTCTCCTGTTGTACGGTCGATCACTTCCCACCAACGTTTTGGATCATCTAACGTATTTACTTTCAGCTGCTCTGTGTGAAATCCTTCCATTAAGCGAATACGAAGTGTTTCGCCTCTTGCTGTCACACGATTACTGATCAAATATTCCTGCTGAATCTCTTCCGGATTCGCGCTCGCCCACTCATTATCTTTTCTTGTTGTATAATAAGTTGCATATTTCTTAACTGGCTCTGACAGAAGTTCTTCTGGCATCTCTGTTCCGTCACAATCTCTCAACGCATCTGCTCCCAAGAGATTCTTTAATCGTAATGTCTCGTCAATAACATCTGCATCTGTCGGCAGCGTCAATCTTCCTGTCATCAATATGATTCCCCCCAAATAACTTTTATATTGTCTTCTATTTGATGGCTAAAGTATAACAATTTCGACAAACGCTATCAATTTCTTTGTTGCTCGGTTTGTTATATTTTTTGCTTTTTATTACTAAAATACTGTTTTTCCTTGATTTTTTATGTATAATATATTCAAGCAATTTCTTTATTTTTTCATATTTCCGTCTTTTTTACGAATCAATTTTAAAATTATTGCTTTTTTGTATTTTTTATATAAAATTCAATCAATTTTTAAAATTTGAATAAGACATTAACATTTATTATGAGGTTATTTACTTATGAGTAATGAATTTATCAATCTTGGCTCTGCCAATAACGACAGGGCAGACTTTCAGCTTCGCTATATTTCCATCTCCAAATATGAAGGAGACTGGCACTCCCTTCCGCATACACATCAGTTTTCAGAGCTTTTCTA
>ERZ791902.558-NODE-558-length-26362-cov-4.365074_pt1 | contig 26362 bp, 23 predicted proteins | sample MGYA00510149_ERZ791902 | MGnify/ENA primary metagenome ERZ791902 (study PRJEB30046, sample SAMN00792060) | human gut metagenome | study: EMG produced TPA metagenomics assembly of the A metagenome-wide association study of gut microbiota in type 2...
GTAACAAATTTAGTTTAACCATCCTAAAGGTGACAACTTTTTCACGTATAAGACATAGTGATTTTCAAAGTCCCTCATAAAAATGTAGCTAAATAGCAAAAAGTCCCTCATAAAAATGTAAAAATCCAAGAAAAGTCCCTCATAAAAATGTATTTTCCTTTGCTATTTCACTAAAAATCAGTAACTTTGCAGCAAAAACAAGAATTTATGGAAAGATTCATATTGCAAGACCTCATAGCTTGGAAGAACAGGAGCGACAGAAAGCCCTTGATTTTGCTTGGAGCAAGACAGGTAGGAAAGACATATATACTAAAAGAATTCGGCAGACGAGAATTTGAAAACGTCGCCTACATCAACTGTGACAACAACGCCATGGTCAAAGATCTCTTTGCTCCCGATTATGACATCAAGCGAATCATCCTTACGATAGGGGCCATCACCGGAGTCAATATCCAAGCAGGAAAGACCCTCATCATCATGGATGAAATACAAGAATTGCATCGAGGTCTGTCATCCCTCAAATACTTCTGTGAGGATGCCCCAGAATATCATGTGGCGGTGGCAGGCTCCCTACTCGGTCTCACACTCCACCAAGGAGAATCATACCCAGTAGGGAAAGTCAACACGCTCAATATGTACCCGATGACATACGAAGAATTCTTGTTGGCACGTGACAAGAAGCAAATGCTCGACATCTTGCACATGCAGAATTGGAACATCATCAAAGGTCTTCGCACCCTATTCACTCAATATCTCAGAGAATATTACTTAGTTGGCGGCATGCCAGAAGCTGTCAAAAAATTCATTGAGACCAATGACTCCAACAGCGTAAGGGAAATACAGAATGAGATTCTCCGTGCTTACGACAGAGATATTTCCAAACATGCTCCTACCGAACAAGTGATGCGAATCAATCAGGTTTGGGCTTCCATTCCTTCACAATTAGCCAAAGAAAACAAAAAGTTCATATATGGCGTGGTGAAACCAGGAGCCAGAGCCAAGGAGTACGAACTTGCCATACAATGGCTGATAGACGCCGGACTGGTCTATAAGGTAAACCGCATCAACACCCTGGGCATGCCCCTAAAGGTGCATGAGGATATTGGAGCCTTCAAATTATTCATGCTCGACTGTGGATTATTGGGAGCGATGAATAAAACTCCAGCTCCTCTCTTGCTCTTGCCCAACAACGAAAATACCAACAAGGGAGATTTCACAGAGAACTTCGTTTGCAGCCAAATGCAAACATTGCGCAATGTCTCCATCAACTACTATAGCAAAGAAAACAGTCAACTGGAATTGGATTTCGTCATCCAACTTGGCACTCACATCTATCCTATAGAAGTAAAAGCAGAGGAGAACTTGCAAGCCAAGTCGCTCAAAACCACTCTCGCCAACAATCCTACCCTCGTAGGCCTCCGTTTCTCCATGAGCGATTATCGAGAGCAAGATCGCCTCACGAATGTTCCTCTCTATGGTATCAATGCATATTTGGAGACGAAAAAGGACATTTAGAGGCAAATAATTTACCTCAGTTCGTTATCCCGAACTGAGGTACTTAATGAGCAATTGTTATGTAGCCGATGACTTTATCTTAGAAATGCAAGGAAGAAGCTAAACTCATTCTGCAATTTATGACAGTTGTATTTTTTGCAACTGCCGAGAAATCCTCGGTAGTTGCTTTTTCTTATCACAGACCTTCCAAACAAGCAACTATTTCCATTTTGGAAATAGTTCCTCACGCCAACCCCTCTCGATACCCCAGCACTTCCTCTGCCGTAGCAAACAGCGGCTCACTAGGCGTATAGCTGCCAAACATCCCCAAGTGCTTACCTTTCAAAGCCTTCAGCAAGCCCTTGATATCCAATCTACCAATATTCACTTCCTCGTCAAAACGATAGAAATAGTAATTGCGCTTCTTATGCTCAGATGCAACAGCCGACTCCGACACAGCCTCATCCATCGGATACCAAGTATCACGCATTCTCTCCTCAGACACCTTTTTAGCAGTATCTTTCACACGGAACACCCGATATTTCCCAGTCTCTTCCACTCCATCCGTATAAAGCACCACAAACTTCACATTCATCTTGTCATAGAAGTAAGCAGTATGAGCACCATCACGAGCCTCCTCATCCTTCAAAGCCAAACGCACATTATACACCAACGCCCCCTTGTCGTTATTGCCCATAATCCATTGCAGATGCTTTTCCGATTTATAGTATCCCACTAAGATGCCCTGCTCAGGATAACGCTCCAAGAAGTGCAAGGTAAGCCACTTCGGAGAAGATGCTTCAAGCCCCTTGCTCAATTCCTTTTCTACAGAAGAACCCAACACCACCTTAGGGTCCTTTCCCATATTGCATTCCTCTATCACAAAATCTTGCTCCAGCTCATGGAATTGGTTTTCAGTCTCAGCCCATTTGTCCAAAGGTCGAGCATACGCAAAATACATCTCCCTGCCTTCCCCGTATGGCTTAAACACCCTACCGTTCAGTTCATAGAAATGCTTCTGCATATACAGTTCGCCATCCACGCCCAACTTAGCTCGCATGGCATATATCTGATACTTGTTCTGTATCACCTCCCTTATCTCATTGCGGAAAATTTCTCTCACCTGTTGCTTCCATCTTGACTTCTCATTCGCCTTATTTCTGCCATACAGGAAGAGAACGTACAGGAAGTTGACATCATATTGCGACAAGAAGAGCGTGTCACGGTCGAAGAGCCTGTCGGCGAATTGATAAGACACTGTGGTACAGTGCTCCCCCTTGCCATTCGTATGCTTACGGATATTCTCAGCAGCATTATACCGATGGTCGTCATATACGAAAGCACTGATAAAGAAGTTCGGAATCACATCATAACCTTCCGTAGCCCCTGTATCTTGCAAGTGAATCTCCCCAAAACGTTGCTTGTCGCTTCTTCGGTTTTTCCTGTCAGCCTCATCAAAGGCGGTGTCATCAGACAGAAACAGGTTGATGTTCCACTGAATCACATTTCTGGCATACGTATATTGCTTGTAGATAGACTCCGAAGTCAACGGATGTCCATTCTTGTAATATTTACTGTCACCTATATAATATACCTCCCTGTTAGCCTGTTCATCGTTGGATGTCAGAGCCAAGTCGGTATATAAGTGGTCCACTCGCTTGCCATCCTGTTGGTCGGCGAGTCCTTTCGGGATATGCTGATGCGGAGTGCCTATCAGTTCGTCTATCATTGCCTCGAAGATGATGTTGAAGTTCTTGGCAAGGATATACTCCTGGGCATGGGCATTGATAGCTATCTGGTGTGAGTTCTCGAAGAAGGCATAGCACAAGTCCCAGAGTTGCAAAGCCTTATCTGAGAAATACTTATATTTGATTTGCATCAGTCTAGTCTTTCCCATTCCTTTCAAGTACCGGGCGAATTGCTTCCCCACTATCAGGTCGTACTGCACGTTGATGGGAGTCTTGAATCCATACTCCACGTTCAGATAGTTCAAGATGCTGTAGTATATCACAAACAGCTCTTCCTCATAGTTCACCACTCGCTTCTTGTTCACCTGTTTCAGATATACAGGAGCCTCTTTGTCTTGCAGGAATGCGGCAGAATGCCCGATGGTCTTGTTCCAGTTGATTTTGTTGTTGCCACGGTGCATGTTCTTGATGGTGAAGAGCACGAAGTCACGGTTTTCCTGATTATATCTGATGAGCGACAGCACGATGTCCAGATAGGTGTTGGTGCGCTGTCGCTTTCCTTTTCCTGTACGAGTGATGTGCTTATAGAGGATTGCTTTGCTGGCAGGATTGGCTTGGTAGAACACCATCAAGGCACGATACACCCATACCGAGAATTCGTAGATAAACTTCCGATATTCCCTGTCAAGCATCTTCTGGCTCTCAGGAGTCAGCACCTGTTCTGGTGTGACAGGCTCCCCATCTGGAGTCTTCACTCCTGCCAGAACCTCCTTCTTGATTTTAGGGTCATCCCTCAGCAGCACCTTAGGCAGGATGAAGACACAGTCGTGCAACTGTGGGTTATAGAAATAGCCCACATACTGCACGCTCACTTTCTTATCGACATCCTGTAACACATAGATGTCTTTCAGGATGTTCTCCACCTTGGAGCTTTCGTACTGATGTTCCTCAAATAGGATATACATTATTCTTTACCTTCGTTATTCTTTTGCCAAGTCAACACTTTCCCCAGGAAGTCGGCGAGTCTTCTGGTGTTCACGTGCTCCCCATCCTCATCATAGAAATCAGCGAAGGTTAAGTCTTTCTCCACGTCCTTGCCTTCCACTTTCTCCAGATAGCTGAAGAGATAAGCATCCTCGAAGCCATAGTCCTTGAACACGTCGTTCCAGAGATAGAATATCACTTTGCCCACCAAGGTGTCGGCGGTGATGATGCTTGGTTCCTCGTCTGTCTCCTCCGCCTTTTCCGTAGGTTTACAGAAGAAGTAGCCTAACTGTTTGTCGGCGCTGGAGGTCATGGAAGCGATGATGGTATTGATGTTCTCGATGAATGTCCACCAAGAGATTTCCTCATTCTCTCCCACTTTCACCACGTTGTCAGCCTCATCCTTGATAACGATTTTCCAGTTCAGCTGATTGCCCAACTTGTCCTTGCCGTTTTTGATTTTGACATACTTCCAGTCCCAACGGCGCTTGAAAGCAGAGTCGATAGGGAAAAGACTCTGGTCGCTGGTGTTCATCGTGGCAAGCAGACTCATGTTAGGAGGCAGAGCCATATAACCATAGCCAGCCTTGCTCTCACCATATTTCTTCACCATCGTTTCAGAGTAGCCAGCGATTTCCATCTGGTCCAGATACTCTGCGATGTCCGTATCAGACTTGATAGGATAAGTGCTCCATCCATCCTTGTCTCTATCCAAGAGTTGGAAGATGTCACCGAATATCTGGGCACAGTTTCCACGGTTGATTTCCTCGATGACAAGGGCAATCTCCTTCTGAGGATTCTGCCAAGCCTGCGTATAGGCTTCCAGAAAAGCCTGCGGTACAAACTCGTATGTCAGAGTCTCTGTCTCACGACACTTATGAGGCTTATAACATCCCACGAATGTAGAATAGTCGCTGTCTGGATGGAAGGTCGTGCGAATACAAGTAGTCAATCCTGCATCCTCCTCTTTCTCGATTGTATGCGACTTTCCTGTACCAGGAGCACCGTAGTAGATGATTTGGCGAGGAGAGATGTCACCCTGATTTAAAGGTAAACAAGCATTTGAAAGGTTCTCTATTCTATCTTTTTCTTTTGAAAAATAGTTGCGTGCATTAATAAAGCACACATAATGCATAATACTTCCAGATCTCCAACCATTATTCTTACCTCTATTTAAATCAATAAAGTCTGGATCACTCAAAAGTTTTTTAGCTACTTTTTCTATTTCTTCTATATCCGTAATATCATAAATAGACTTTATTTTAGTCCACTTTTGAGGTGCATAATCAAACAATTTATCCACCTCCAAAAAAGACAGATAGCTATTTACTGCATTAGGACTCAAATAAAAACTTCCATCTGTAGCTCGTGAACTTCTAGCTACCTTAGAAAGATAGTATCTAAACTCTTCCTTTATCTCATTTCTTTTTGCTTCAATGTCCATATTAATTCTTTTTGAGCATTTTACATATCTTTATCTTTGGAACACCGTATCCATATGCCATTCCAAAAAAGCCTTATTGGGTTGATGCTCTTCTGGCATCGCTAAAACAGAATGGTTCATACTCCCAAAATACTTATCAAAATATTCCTTGCTTTCTTGTTCTAAAATACGTGGTGATAGGACCACTCTATATTCTTGGTCAAATCCAATAAGTCCCTTATCAAATGCGGCATCATAAAGGGAAGAAAGACAAATTCCATTCTCTGGATTCAAACGCTCCGCCTTATCTATAGCCCATGGTTTAATATGGCTTGCCACAAGTAATTCTGGTACATCTATACCTGTAAGCGCACATTTCCCATGATAGTTAGAAATAACCATCGAACGAAAAACGGATTGATTTACACGTGTTTTTACTTCACGTATTTTATCCTCACCTGTCAACTTCTCCACATTTACCAAACTATCTTTAAACTTTTCATCTATTGATGTATTTTGATAAGAAGCTAAGATTCGCTCGCTTTCAAAGAGCAATTTTTCTCTGTCAGCATTAAACTCATTCCAATAAGGTTCACATCGTTTTTTACCAGCAGACATTCCATGCCTTCCCGAATTAAGTATATAAGGATCACAAGCTGCAAAATTTGTCAAACGATATGCAACAGAAGAATTAGTCCTGCCTATCAATTTGGCAAGTTCTTTAACCTCTTTGGTCGATTGATGCAACTTACCAAAAGGCAATTTATAGTAGAGATTTAGAACCAATATAAATTCCTCTCTACTCCAAAGTCTATATTTGCTCATAAGAATAGCTTTTTAAAACGCTACAAAAATAAACAAATTTATTCTAACAAACAAGTGAATTGATATTTATTTTTAGAAAAAAGCCCGAACACCTTCAAAAAGTAAAGTGTTCGAGTTTTTCCTATTGTACATTTTGTATATTAGGAAGCCAACAAATTAACAATAAGGTATCCCATTGATAAGTTGAGTTCATATTTATCTATCCAGGTAGTTTTTTACAACTTTATTCCAATCACTCAATGACATCTTAAAATAATATTCTCCAAATTCATTCATACACTCCGACATTATTCTAAGAACAGATTCATTTTTTATACTGTCAATTAGCAATTTCAAAGATTCATCATCAGTTATATCTAATATTTTTCCAACAACTTGCGCTCCCTTGTTTGCATGTTCCTCAACTGACATAAATGGTTCACATGCCATTCCTGCATTTGAATTTTTCTTTAACTCCACAAAATGTTGATCTATCATTTGGAAAAATGATAGAATATCCGCACTTTTAAACAGAACAAATTTGTCACCATTAGTTAGAACCTCATCTCGTATTTCACCTTCAACCACACTTTCTTGTAGAGATAAGCGACTATAGAAAGAAACGTACGATTTTTTATTCAAACGAGGTTTAACTTTAGATGGTTCCCAGCAAACATACACATCATTATCTATATCGTACCCTATAAACAGGAACGGCACATCTGACTCTTTTATTTTATTAAAAGAATCTCTTTTTGGCAATTGCGCACGTTGATGTTCTATTGGATATGGTTTTCCCTCATGGGTCACACATTTGAAATACAAATAATACTCATTACCATCTATACGTATATGGCAAACGTCAGATTGAGAAATAATCTCAAAATGAGGATAATTTTTCAATTTATCTAAAAAAGTTCTTGCCAGTTCTTTTCCTTTTGGATATTGTCGTCTAGCCATCTTATAGAGAATTAAAAAGATTACTACTAAGATTACTTAATTTAACTGCATTCAACCCTTTTAAGCAAGATGCAAAATGAACAGACGAAACTCCCAATGGAACATTTTTCAAATCAATTGCTGGAACATCTTTATAATTGAAAAATTTAATTTTGTCCTTTGCAAGGGTATAATCATATTTGAGTTCTCTGGCTTCCTCTATATGGGAGCCTATTGTTTGTAACACTTCTTCATTTAATTTAAGTAAAGCATCTGTGTCTGTCACACGAGAAGATATAGAATCCACCAAATCAAATATACCTGTACCCAATCCTGAATTTACTACGATTAACGATGCAACTAACAGTTGAGAATCCTTGTTGGGGTGTAATTGCTCTATTGCAAAATGGTGTATCCGTTCATCATTGCTTGTAGCTTTTACTTCTATTTTATCTATGCCGTCATTAAAGTCGTACTTGTCATCAGTTGAAACGTGCCAAGACTTCAATAAATATAGGGGATTTTTTGACCGTTCTATCACCAATAACTCAGCCCAAAGTCCTTTGACTGCCTCTTTTGAGATTTGAGGCATCGAAGTAAACAAACTTATGATTTTGCTTACCTCTCGCTTTAACTGCTCCACCTTTGGTAAAACGGGAAGTTTCTTTATGACAATACACATGACGTCCAAAAAATACTTTTGTATTTCCGAGTTTTTAGAAAGAAGTGTTATGATGCCATATTTCTTCTCTTCAGTTTTGTCACAATTGTTCAATTTGCAAAGTCTGTTAAAAGTCACATTGAACATCTTTAGCTTAATATTCGATGTTACTTTTTCGTCAGAACACTCTACAAATATCATTACATGTCCATCTGATGAAATGCCAATCTTATGGGGCCTTCCATATATAATAGTATCAACAGAAAATTCATCGCTTTCACCGTAAGACGGCGAAAGATTAATGAATTTCTTGTATAAATTTTCTTTCTCATTCATAATCGTCATTGTCTTCAAGTCCTACAAAACTATTAGCAACACTATTTGGATAATAGAACTCCAGATTGTACAAATCTTTGTTGTGCAATTTGTTTAGAGGTTGTTCTATTCTGATATGATGCAACTGTACACATACTGAATCATCGAAACAAATTTTATCATCTCCATCATAAGAGCCATTAGCAGCACGTCCAGCCATCAAGTTATTTGGCTTTGACTCTCCATCAACTAATGAACGATGGCGCAAATCCTTAACCTCTTTCGCACCGTAAGCCATCTCAAACACATAAATGTATTGAATGTGTCGGCTTTCCTTTAGATAAGCAAGATACTGCAATGTTACTATTTTTCTTGTAATGTTAGGCACATCACCATACTTTACTTGCTTAAAGAACTTTACAAATGTGTCTATGTCACATCTTACATATCTATGATTACGCAAAACATTTCCATCATAATCCTTGAACAATTTATATTCTGTATCGCTCCAGTTGCTCAAAAACTTTTTGCAAGCTGTTTTATTCTCTTCAATAGCAAATATAGAGCGTAATCCTCTCCAACCAGATAACTTTGTCCGCACAAGTTTACTTGACAGAATATTTGTTCTTGTTGGATTCAAACTTTCTGCCATGAGCATAGAGGAAGAGTGCTGGCAGAATTCTGCAATTGAAGAACATTGCTTCAAGCTTGTGCGTAAAGTCTCCTCATGATCAACATAATCATTGTATTCCACAATGCTTTTTGCTGGTAGAAATACTCTGCACACATCAAAATAAGACGACTTGTATCCAAAAAATCGGCAACGCTGTTCAATGGTGTCTGCTGTAGCTCTACTCTTACTTGTCCTTGGCATATATGTCATGGAGAGTTTTTCTATAGTGAATCCTCTGTTCAACATATCTGCTCCCACCAAAATATGCCCTTTGTCTGAATTCCAATTTATCTCATTATCCGAATCCCCTCCCTGTATAAGGTGCGTTTGCGTAAGCATTATAGTTCTCTGCATTTTTTGTATCGTTTCATCAAATGACGGAGCATTAACCATATACTTCGTTATGTTATTGTATGCTCCACGGAACTCATTCGTGATAAATTCTTTTGCAGGATCACCAACGGGTTTACTTAGAAAATCCATCCATTCTTGAGTTTTCTCATTAATCCATGATGCAAATTTTTCATTAGATGCTCTACGTCCATCAATATGAACCATCATCGACAAGAACTTCATTCGCTTCTGAATGATGACAACAATGGCAACACTGACAAGAAACTCCTTCAATGCTTCAATCAAAGTCGGCGGCAATGATTCCAGAGGTTTCTTTGGGTCATTTATTTGATCATCTGGTATGACTTCAATAACATTTCTTTCTTTGTTCTTAAAAAACTCTTTTCCACCAGTATATCCTTTTCCCGGAGTTAATACTGTATGGTATTTGGGTGACAGTATATCATTGTTGTCAATTAAAAATGCTGCTTGTGGAGTCGCTGTATATTGCACATAAGAATGATTGGGAAGAAAATTTTTCAGTTCCAATATTGCAGAATAAGTCTTGCTAAATTCATCTTCTTCCCATTCCTCACTTTGAGAATTTTTCTTTGCGTAGGTGTTAAAACTGGATTGGTCAGCTTCATCATCTATAATGATACAACCTTTTCCTTCCAACTCAGGATGTAATTGAGCAAAAATATTGGCAAGTCTTGAAATATGCTTATAGTGTTTGAGAATAGGGAACAACAATACTTCATCGCTTAGCTTTAGAAAATTTCGCGCATTATTTACAATGCTGACACTATCAATGATGTTTGTATACATTCTATATGTATCAGTGTTGTCTATATCTAAATCTTTTTGGAGACGTTTTGAGGTTTGCTCTTGAAGATTTGTTTTTGTTCCTGTCAAATATACAACAATACGCCATCCGTTATCTGCGGCTAATGCCGTCAGTGTCGTAAAAGACAAAGTCTTTCCGCTTTGAACATAGCCTACGGCAATGTTAGTAATATTGTCATCCACTTTAGGACGAATACATTGCTTGAGAACGTGCATAGCTTCTTCTATAATGACAGCTTTGCCATCATCATCAAGTCCTTTTTGCAAGTCCATAAAATGAATGGTGTTTTCACCGATCATCAAGCGATTAGATGTCGCTTTATTGTCCAATATCTTTATAGTCGCCATTATAGTGTACCGAATAATTTGTTAAACTCATTTCTAAATGCGAAACCTCCAGGATTGCCGTTGTTAGTCAGTCTAACTTCTGAAGCTATCATTGTCTTTAAAACGTATGCAATTTGGTTGATTCCATCTGGTTTTGAAAGTGCATCACTGAATTGCTCAAAAAACGGATTTCTTAAATTTATAACAGATGAATAGTTTCCTGTATCATCGTCTTTTATTAAATTGTATAACTCATACGGGTTACTACCGTATTCACATTTAAACTCTATATCAAACTCTTTACCATCTGAAAACTGCACCTTGGTTTTTATCGGTGATATGTTTATTTGATTGTTCTCATCCTCTTTTGTATCAGTAAGTTTTGTCGAAGAATTTGTAATTGCTATCGTGCCAGTTTCGTTCTTAGAACTTTGTGGCTGATTAGCTATGGTATCGTTTGTTGTTTTTGGCACAATTGGATGATTAGAAGTAGCCTTTATTGTATTGCCAATTCCTTGTGCTATTTTCTTTATTAGGTTTTCACCCATTTGTGACTTTTGCTTAGCTGTTTTAGGTTTCACATAATTTTGTGCTTGCCCAAACAAGTCAAGTTGTTTGTCACTTGCAATATCCTCTTTAAGTAGCTCCATGAAGACTTTCAAATCGTCATTTTCCTGGAAAGAATTTTTTGTGAAACTCACATCAAATCCTTCCAGATATAATTCGCCAAATATACGTTTGAATCTTGGAGAGCCAACTTGACCGCACAATTCTTCTGGGCGGTATCTATCTTCATAGCTTGTCCCAATTACTCTATCTCTTCTGAAAAGCAAGAAACCGTTGTCAACTGCCGTACTCATGGTTTCCAATAATCCTATGAATCCTTTAACAACATATTTTCCTTTGCCATTTGGTTTTGGAGCTTCAAAACTTATTTCTTTTCTCCAAGTTATTGATGGTTCATTTGGTGTTTTATAATAAGGTGCATAAAGACAAGCCAACTCATGATATTCAAGAAGTTCGTCATTTACAATTAGGTTAATCACGCCTTCTCGAATAAACTTCGTGTATATGCTTGCAAGATGCTTCTTTATATTATTCAACTGACGGCTGCTTGGCTTGTTATTTGTCAGTTGCTCTAATTTTACTATTGTATAATGGTCTGTACTTGGAACCTCTTCTGTTGCTATTGGCAATTCTGTCTCCTCATTTTCAACCACTTCTTTTAAGTCAAATACAAATATTTTCTTGACATTCTCACCATAAGCAGAAGTTTCAACGCTCCATTTGTCTGACAGCCATACAGATGATACTTTCATACCCATGCCAAACTCATTAAGTCCATTGGCATCCAGAGGTATGTTAGCAAGTTCAAATGCTCGCTGATAATTTGCTTCTTCTATACCAAAAGCATCATCCTTTATAGTTATCGTGTCATTTTCAAAATCTAAATTAATAGACACATTAAGTTTTCCATCATGATTTATCTTTTCGAGCTCTTCACGATGGTTTAAGAAACTCTGCAAAGAATTGTCTATATACTCTGCAAGAGCAGTCCACACCTTATTATTTATATATCTGAAAGCAGAATATACAAGTGGTCTTGTAGCGATAGAAACGTTATTTACCATAGTCAAACAGTTTTTTTGCAACTTTCTTTACCAGTTCTACATTTACAGCATTGCCCAAAGCTTCATAACAACGAGAATTAGTTAATTGAAAATCATCATTGCCAAATGATAAGTCTTCCATTCCTTGTATTGCAGCAGCTTCACGCAATGTCATGTATCTTCCTTTTATTGGTTCTCCTTCCTTTTGAATAGAATCAGGAAGTTTAATCCATGGGAAAATTGGAGTTTGCGTTCCTACAAGATTAAGCGCAGGAGAAAATGTCGGCACCTTTATTCGTATGCCAGAGGCTCTAAACTGAATGATTTTGTCCTCCAATATTGGAGGTTCATTCTTTCCACAATTCCACTCCATTTTCAAATGACTGTTGTCAAAATCTTTAATTTTTTCCATCCACGGATCTATCCATGATTTATGACGTTCGTAAAGTTGTCTGTTCTGTTCAATATATCTTATCTTCCATGCAGGAAATTTTTCAGATTTGTCCGTTTGAGAATAAATAGGTAACTGCAATAGACATTCATCTATTGTCTTACCATCTATTACCTTACCAAATTTACCACACTTTCCTCTAAGATTAGATATTTTTTGATATGCAGGTGCAATTTCTTTGAAATCGTAAGTTGCTCCAAACTCCATAGCCCAGACAGGGAAACCTGGCAAAGTATCTCCATTTTCGACGATTTTTGTAAGAAACTCTTGCCAAACTTCAAGTTGATAGTGGGTTTCATTTTTGAGCGGGGTTATATTGATGTCATTTTCATTAATAATACTTTTTATATCACACTTAGGTTTCTTTAATCCTTTTGGAAATTCAAAACCTTCTAAAGAGCCATATTTTTTGCGTTGACAAACAATATAAATACGCTTTCTATGTTGTGGTATTCCAAACTGATGTGGAGACAAAATGCTCTCTTTTACATCATATCCTAATTCATCCAATTTTGATTGTATCACATTCCATGTGTTACCTCCATCATGACCTTTGAGGTTGGAAACATTCTCTAAAATAACATATCTGGGTTTGCGTACTTTCAAAATATCACAAATGTAATCAAACAAATTGCCACGTTTTTTCTCATCTTTAAATCCTTGTCTTTTACCAGCCTGGCTAAATGGCTGACATGGGAAACCTGCACATAAAACATCATGTTCCGGAACATCATGAGGGTCTATGGCTGTTATGTCACCTTGAATATCAGTACCAGGATAATTTATTTGATAGAGTTGTCGTAAATCACTTTTCAATTCAGAAGCAAACACACATTTACATCCTAAGGCTTCGAGAGCTTTATGAAATCCCCCTAAGCCAGCAAATAAGTCTATAAATGTCATGTTATATTTTATCTGTGCCATATTTTACTTATAATTTACTTTTCAATACAAGCCATTGTGATTTTCAGTTAATCAGGCTCAAACGAGACCTTATATCAATTAAACTTTTAGATTATTTTAATGCTTCTCTTTCATTTTTGCGCAGAATATCCCTATCGACTTCGGCGATGAAATCGACAAACGAGATATTTAATACTTGGCAAATATGATGAAGCTCGATAATATCAAGGCGGCGTTCACAAGTCTCCACTTTGCTTATGAACGCTTGATTAACTTTCAGAAATTCAGCGAGTTGAGCCTGTGTTACCCCCCCCCAATTCACGCTTGCTACGCAAGCGACCAATCACTTGGTGATATAAATGTGAATGTATGGTCTTGTCCATTTTCTTTTTATTTTTAGACTGCAAATATATATTCTAATATTGAATATACCAAAATGGAATATGGAACTATTACGCTTATACCATTTTTGAAATATTTCATAAAAAACAAAGCATATATGATGCAAATATATCAAAATGAGAAATAGTTTATTATATTTTCGCATTTTTTCTGCTATTTATTTGGCAATTAGAAAATAAAAGCGTATTCTCTTGTGGAGACAAGGATATTGATGAGTTTTTCACCAAGGAAATACCGAACCCTAAAAGACTTCGTTATATCCCGCTGTTCTTGTAAGACAACTAGGTATCAATCATCCTTTCCAAGGCAAGCATATTGGCAATGAGGCTCTTGATTTTATCAAAGCTTGGTTTATTGATCCCATGAACAAAACTGGTTGTCGCTATATTATTGTAGATGCAATCAACCATCCCAAAGTTATAGATTTCTACAAACGCAATGGATTCAGCTTACTCTTTGATACCGATGAAGACGAATGGTTTTCTTTGCATGGTTCACAATCGATCAATGAAGATGGTAGTATTCCTAAAATCCGCACTAGGCTTATGTATTTCAATCTTATGGTGCTCAAAAAAATGAACATTCTAAAATAAAAAAATAAAGGGGGCATAACGACTCCCTTTATATTCTAAAATAGAATATTTTTCTTTCTTTTTCTTGGTCCTTTCAAATTAATGTCTTACCTTTGTGCGCAATAACTAATAAGCTACAAGATATGAAACTACATGAAGGGGTATATGAAAATCTGATCAATGGCCAACTCGCCTACGACATGAAACAAACGGAAAAGGAAGGATTGGTTTGCAAAACTGAGCAAATCGACTCTGCTGAATCCGCCAAGATACTTGCCGATTTCTTAGCTGATGCCATCCGCAAGAAATTGGAAGACAAGGATATTGCCACCGAGGAAAAAATCAACTTTGTAAACGATATCCTTGATTCCACAGACATTGACGACAACGAAAAACTGATTAATGCCCCACGATTACTTTCTGCCGTTATCAACCAACAGAAAAATGAAGAATTGAAAGCGACCAAGAAAGACATCATCAAACCACTGTCTGGTTTCCGTGTCAGCAATCTTTTCACTGGTGGTCAAGGCGGTGTGGCTCTTGGCGAGGAAATCATTCGAGACATCGCCTCTGCCGATCATATCTCTATCATCGTATCCTTCCTGCGTCTCTCTGGCATCCGAATGATACTCGATGAACTACGGAAGTTCTGTAGCGTTCAAGGACATACCCTGCGCATTATCACGACAACCTATTGTGGCATTACAGAAGCCAAAGCTGTAGAACAACTATCAGAATTACCCAACACAGAAATACACATATCTTACAATACACAAATAGAACGCTTGCATGCTAAGTCATATATTTTCGAAAGAAACTCTGGCTTCAGTACCGCTTACATCGGTTCTTCCAACCTTTCCCGTTCCGCCCAAACCGACGGACTGGAATGGAATATCCGTGTAACCCATGTAGAAAACCCTCACATTATCAAGTCTGCTCTTGCTACTTTCGAGATGTATTGGAATAGTGACAACTTTGAGGATTTTCGCATCGGCGGCATCGAGAAATTCAACCGAGAACTTGCCATACAGAAAAATCCTTATGGAAAAGCTAACACAGACATCTTCCAAAGATTCCAATTGCTGCCCCATCAGAAGATGATTCTTGACAAACTTCAGGTTGAGCGAGAAGAAAATGGATTATACAGAAACCTCGTAGTCGCAGCCACAGGTACAGGAAAGACTGTCATTTCCGCCTTTGACTATAAGCGATTTCGTGATGAGCAACCTGGCAAGAAGAACAAATTGCTTTTTGTAGCTCATCGAGAAGAAATCTTAAAGCAATCACTCCACACCTTCAGAAGCGTCTTGGGAGATGCCAACTTTGGAGAGCTATGGGTGGGGAACTACCGACCAAATGACGATTTAGAGCATCTGTTTGTCTCTGTAAGCACACTCAACAACCAGATAGAAATCTTCAAGACTTTAGGTGCAGATTACTACGACTTCGTCATCATAGACGAAGCCCACCATGCCGCAGCCATGAGTTATCGCATCATCGTCAACTTTTTCAAGCCCCAGATTCTATTAGGTCTTACCGCAACTCCAGAGCGAATGGATGAAGTAAGTTTGTTGCCAGACTTCGGAGGAAAGATCAGCGCAGAAATCAGACTGCCACAAGCCCTTGACGAAGGATTGCTGACACCTTTTCAATATCTCTGTATATCAGACAGCACCGACATTTCTGGCAACGAACTTTGGGCAAATGGTAAATATATCACCTCTAAACTAAGTGACAAACTTTGCAACGAGGAGCGAGTTGGTCTTATCATCAAGAAACTACAAGAATATCTTCCCGATGAGACCCAGTGTCATGCACTCTGCTTCTGCTCAGACAAGAAACACGCAGACTATATGGCATTCCAATTCAGAAAAGCCGGACTTAAAGCTGCCAGTCTTACCTCGGAAACGCCAAACGACCAACGTGTACAACTGAACAAGGACTTAGCGCAAGGGAAAATCAACTATCTTTGTGTTGTAGATATATTCAATGAAGGTGTCGATATACCTGAGGTTGACACGACTCTTTTCCTGCGCCCTACCGAGAGTCTCACCATATTCCTACAGCAATTGGGACGTGGACTGCGTTTGAGTGCGGGCAAAGATTACCTCACCGTGCTCGACTTCGTGGCACAAGTCAATAAGCAATATGACTTTGCCAGTCGTTTCCGTGCCCTCTGTGTGAGAAAGGACAAAAGCATCGCCGACCAAGTGGCTCAAGGTTTTACTTTACTGCCTCATGGTTGTTCTATCTACATGGAGAGAAAAGCCAAGAATTATGTGCTCAACAATATCAAGAGTGCCATTTACAACAACAAACGCTTGGTCAAAGAACTGATGTCGTACGGAACCACCCCTACTCTATCTCAGTTCATAGAAAACAATGGGCAGGATGTCCGCTTGCTCTACAAAGGAAATAATTGTTGGACAACGTTGAAACGAGAGGCTGGCAAATGCCAAAAGTTTGAAGATGACGAGATGACCAAACGTCTCGCCAAAGGCATGGGCAATTTGGTACACATCAATACCATCTCACTGATTAGGTTCATACAGTTCTTTTTGGCAAATAAGTGTGATGTGAATTACCTCAAAGCAAGCAACAAGTACGAGGCTTCACTCATTTCTCGTTTTTCCACCATACTCTATTATGCCCTATTCCAAGAGAAATTATCCAAGTTGGGCTTCGCTGACATCGAATCTGCTCTAAAACTTTTAGAAAGATATCCTCTTTTCAAACAGGAGATTGCAGAATTGATGGATTATCTGAAAGCAAACTTGGAGTTCAAGACTTATCAAATGGGTGATGGATACCCTGAGGGTTTGGAGTTATATGGATGCTATTCACGTGAAGAAATCTTCGCTCTTTTTGACAGACAAACTGGTGAAAAGAAAATGCAAGGAGTGGCATCTGGTGCCTTCAACATTGACGAATTGAATACAGAGTTGTTCTTTGTCACACTCAACAAGTCTGACAAAGATTTCTCACCTACCACACAATACAATGATTATTTCATCAGCGAGAACCGCTTCCATTGGCAATCCCAAAACACGATGTCACATAGCAATGCCGGAGAGCGATATGTGAATCAAAACAAGAATGGGCGCCGTTTCATTCTTTTTGTCAGGGAAGACAAGAAAGATGGTTTTGGCAATACCAGCCCTTATTATTGCATGGGATTGGTTGATTACATTTCTTCTCATGGCGATTTTCCGATGAATATAGAGTGGAAGATGGAAAAGCCAGCATTGGCTAAATTCATCAAGGCAGTATAAGGATTCCCCCAAAAATAGAGGTAGAAAGTGTTCTGATTGTCCCACTTTCTACCTTATTTTTATAAATAAGCCTAGGCTTACATACATATAAATACTAAAAATAAACGGATACAGCATAAAGAGGAATATTGGTCATCCATTCTTGCTCACGATAATCGGACATGGAAAAACGGATGCCATGCATTCCCGGATGAGAAGACACAAAAGAAGCAAGCGACTTGGAACGCAAATTTTCCTCAGCCTTCGCTTCTATCGGAACGATCTCTGTACCATGCTGCATCAAGAAATCCAAACATTTTCGACATTTTTCCACCCGAACTTTTCAGCTATCTACACATTTTTCCACCCGAACTTTTCGCTAAACTCCACACTTTTCCACCCGAACTTTAGAATTTCTCCTCCAAGAAAGCAGGCAAATGACCAGCATAATAGAGCGGTATATTATATAAGGTGAAAGAATCGCCATTCTGCTTTGTGATGACATCCGAAGTCATTGGACCATTCCAAAGGCGCAAGGCTACCTTTTCCTTCGACTCCTCCATGAAAAGATGCAAAGACTTTAACTTAGAGTTGCTACCAGTCTTCACCTCTATCGGTAAAAGATGAGACTTATAGCGTATCAAGAAATCCACCTCTGCCTGGGAATTCTTGGCATCTCGCACCCAAAACATTCGTTTCTCGCCAAAGTTGACTGTTGCACCCAACAACTCCTGAGCCACAACATGCTCTGCTATATCACCATTCCACAATTCATCACTGTCCGCACTAAACAACAAATCCTCTTGCATACCAGCTACATAGTTCACCAAGCCCGTGTCCAGCCACAACAACTTAGGACTCTTCTTCAAGTCTGGCAATATCGGGAAGGAAGCGGTCGTTTGAGGATAAACCAACTCCAACAATAGCGTCTTCTCTAAAGTTCTGAAAGCATTGCTCACATCTGCCGACTTGAAACTGCTACTCGTAAACTTGGCAAACTGAATGCGATGCCCAGCAAAAGTCCAGCCATAATTCAATATATAACGAATCGCATCCTGCTCCCTTGGTTTGCTGGCATATTTCTCCACATCATCTCGATATCCAGACAATAAGGAATTGAATACACCATTCAATCTTACGAAATCTTGATGCTGGGCATAGTTGGCAACAGCCTCAGGCAAGCCACCTACAATCATAAATTTCTTAAACAAGTCTAAGGTATAGGTATGCAACGACTGGGGAACTTGAAGTTGTGCCACACTCTCAGCCAAATCTTCCATTCCCATCGCCATCAAGAACTCCTCAAACGTACAAGGATGCAATGCCATATATTCTACTCTTCCCACCGGGAAAGAGATATGCCTTCCCATCAAGCTCTCCAGCAGCGAATCTGCTGCTATCACATACAAGTCTGGTCGCTTCTCATAAAAATAGCGCAATGTTTGTACCGCCTTTGGTTCATTCTGAATTTCATCTATGAAAATCAAGGTACGCTTGTGAGTGTCTTGCTTTTCTTTTGCCTTAAAATAAATACCAGCCAGCAAGTCTTCGAAAGAATAATCCGCAGCAAACAGTTCTGCTGTTTCCTTCTCTTCCAAGTTGAGATAGATGTAAGTGTCAAACTCTTTGGCGAAAAGTTCCACCAAGGTTGTCTTGCCCACTTGTCGAGCACCACGCAAGACCAGTGGCTTGCGCTCTTCCTTCTCCGCCCATTGGCGCAAATATCGTATAGCAGTTCTCTTAAACATATCCAGTGTTTTTTATTAAAGATGCCGCAAAGTTACAAAATATTTTTCAAATCCAAAGTAAAATTTCCTTATTTTTCATTCATTTCCAAACATAAAATCAGCAAAAAGCGAAGCATTTCCAAACATAAAATCGCCAAAAAGCGGAGCATTTCCAACGTACACTTTTTCTGTAGTAAGACACCGTGTCCCATTTTCCTTAGGTTTGCTCCCACTTGTTCTTAGATTTACTCTCACTTGTCCTTAGGTTTGCATCCCTTTGTTCTCAGCTTTACTCCCCATCAAGCTCAGATGCTTCCCAACTAAAATTGAATTTTGCCATCCCTCCCTTCACCACCCTTCACTGTAACTCACTGATTTTCAATACGGCTTTGAAAAAAGTGAAGGGAAGTTTGTTTATATCACTAAAAAGTCGTAACTTTGCACGACTTTTCAAAAAAGGAAGGCTTCCCTAAAGCCTGTCCTTCACTTTATATACATTATTAATAATATACAGCAAGACAGAAATGAACAATACTGCGATTTTCAACAAGAAACATCATTATCGGGAACTCCTCGCCATCGGCATCCCCGTCATCATCGGACAGCTTGGCACCATCGTATTGGGATTCGCCGACACCCTCATGATAGGACACCATAGCACAGAGGAACTGGCGGCGGCTGGTCTCGTCAACAATATCTTCGCCCTCGTGCTCATCTCCTACATGGGCTTCTCATACGGCCTCACCCCTATCATCGGTCGCCTCTACGGCATGGAGCGTACCGACGAGATCGGACAGAAAGTACGCAACTCATTCATCGCCAACATGATGGTGGGCAGCATCTTCACCCTGGCGATGATCATCCTGTACTTCAACCTCAACCATATCGGACAGCCAGAGGAACTGCTCTCGCTCATGCGTCCTTACTTTATCGTCAACCTCATCTCGGTACTCTTCGTCGGCGTCTTCAATACGATGAAACAATTCCTCGATGGCATCACGCATACCAAGGTGGCGATGTGGGTGATGATTTGCGGCAACATACTGAACATCCTCGGCAACTGGATGCTCATCTATGGCGTGGGACCTTTCCCTGAGCTGGGCTTGCTCGGTGCCGGACTCTCCACCATGGGCAGCCGCATCTTCATGGCGGTGGTGATGGTGGCTGTGGTCGTCTTCGGAAAGAAATTCCAGCAATACCGACACGACATCATACACTCCTCGCTCAACAAGGCTGACTTCCAGGAGATGAACCGCCTGGGCTGGCCTGTGGCATTGCAGTTGGCGATGGAGTCGGGAGCATTCTCGCTGAGTTGCGTGATGGTGGGATGGCTCGGAACGATTCCTCTCGCCGCCCACCAGGTGATGATTACCACCTCGCAGCTCTTCTATCTCGTGCTCTCTGGCATGGCTTCGGCAATGGCGATTCGTGTGAGCCACTTCGTGGGACAGAAGGACTTCAAGGCGGTACGTCAGAATGCCTACGACGGTTGGCGACTCAACCTGATGTTCTCCATCTTGATGGGTATCCCCGTGCTTCTCTTCCGTCATCAGATAGGTGGACTCTTCACCGACAATGTGGAAGTACAAGAGTATGTGGCAGTGCTCATCATCCTGATGATGGTATATCAGTTTGGTGACGGTTTGCAATATTCCTTCGCCAACGCCCTCCGTGGCATCGCTTGCGTGAAGCCGATGATGACCTACGCCTTCATCGCCTACTTCGTCATCTCCCTGCCGATGGGTTACGTACTCGGTTTCCCTTGCGGATTGGGCATCGTGGGCATCTGGATTGCCTTCCCATTCGGACTGACCACCGCCGGTGTGCTGTATTGGCATCGCTTCGAGAAGGAAGTGAAGAAAATGGAAGCTAACTCCATTATCAAATGAAGTAAGTTTCAAAGGTAGATGAAGCTTACTTCAATGGCTAACGAAAATACCACAAAAAAATAGGACTATATCCAGCTCAAACTGCCAGGATATAGTCCAAATCATCTTTTCAGCTCATACATATATTTAGGATAATTTCTTATCCTCTCTTATACATGTATGTTATTTCTTAATAGTATTAATCTTATTTTGATGCTTACACAAGAGAGGTTTACTCGTGGGTAGCGAAACGCTGTTCAGCAAGTTTCTCGTACTTGGTGCCTGGTTTGCCATAGTTGGCGTAAGGCCAGATGCTGATGCCACCACGAGGAGTGAAGATACCCGTCACCTCGATGTACTTAGGGTCCATCAAGGCTATCAAGTCCTTCATGATGATGTTGACACAATCCTCATGGAAATCACCATGGTTGCGGAAACTGAAGAGATACAGTTTCAAGCTTTTGCTCTCCACCATCTTCACGTCAGGGATGTAGCTGATGCGAATCTCCGCAAAGTCAGGCTGCCCCGTGATAGGACAAAGCGACGTGAACTCTGGGCAGTTGAAACGTACCCAATAGTCATTGCCCGGATGCTTGTTGACAAAAGTCTCCAGCACCTCTGGCGCATAGTCCATCTTATATTGAGTCTTGGCACCCAGCGCCTTCAATCCATCTTCCTTTCTATCCATCTTGAATAACCCTTTTTACTTTTTTTACCTTATTATTTTTCCCTTAGTTGAGACTGAAAATCTTAAACACATTGTATGAGATGCCATTGTCATAGACATCCTCACCCTCATGCTTCTTCAAGGTCTTGACCACACGGATGGTGATAGGCAACACCACAATCTCGTATGCCGTCTTGAGGATGACCTGCCAGAACATCAACCATGGCAACTCTGAAGCAGGAACGACTCCACCGAGTGCCAATGGGAAGAAGATGACGCTGTCGCAACTCTCACCAGCCACCGTACTGAGGATGGCACGTGCGGAGAAATGCTTGCCTCCATCTCTAATCTTCATCACACTCATCACATAGGCATTGGCAAAAGAACCTACGACAAATGCCACAAAAGAAGCGGCAGCGATACGAGGAGCCAAACCGAAAACGGCATGGAAACCTGCGTCATTGGTCCAATAAGGTGCCCCAGGAATGGCATCGCAGATTGCGCCGAGAGCCACAAAGAAGAAGTTCATGGCGAAACCTGTCCATATCAGCAAGCGAGCTTTCTGATAGCCCCACACCTCACATACACAGTCGTTGATGATGTAACTTACTGGGAATACGATTAATCCACCTGTCAGTGAAACCGTTCCAAACGCAATTTGCTTTGTTTCGAGCACGTTTGCTGCAATGAGACAAACGCAGAAGAGGATGCTGAAAAGCATAAACAGCACACTCACTTGAGTTGTTTTCTTTTCCATTTTTCTTGTTTTTTACGAGGTTTATCAAGCACTCGGGTTATTGCCTGGCATCTTGTCGAAAGCCGCTGATGCGAAAGCGGTTGCAAAATTACAACTATTTTTCGACTCCACCAAATTTTTCTCGAACAAAACCTATTTTGTTCCCTTTTCGGACATCAGAATACCTTGGTCCTTTATCAAATATAACCAAAAATAGGGCGATGCCTCCTCGACATCGCCCTATATATATAATAAGGTGTAATTCCTTATCATCCTGTATGGTTCAGCTACCAAGCATTACTCAGCAGCCTCTTCCTCCTGACGGTCGTCAACATTGTCGCCCTGTGTAGGAGCCAAAGTTGCCTTGAAGTCTGTGATACCGTTCTTGACGAGGATGTTGTACCACTGGAGCAACTTCTTGATGTCGCTGTCACGTACACGGTCACGGTCATAGTTTGGCAACACCTCAGCGAAGTAGTCGTGCAATTCCTGTGCAGAGCACTTCTTGTAGTTGAGGCTGCTTACCTGGCTGTTCTCCTTCTTGCCTACGCTCTCCAAAACTTCCCAGAGTGCGATTTCATCAGCGTCGGTGTACATAGCGATGTCGCCAAGGCTTGTCACACGATCGGTAGCGAAAGCTGGAAGACGCTTGTGAGTCTCATCAATAGCCTCAACGATGAGGTTTCTGTTTCCACGAGATACCAATTTATAAAGGCCTGGTTTGCCTGCAATTGAAAGAATTGTTTCCATTGTTCTCTATTATTATTTTATTTTTTTACTTGTTGTCTCTTTGTTTGGGTAAGATTTCGTCATAGCGAAAATCTACCTTTGAGAAAGCTTTTGAAGCAACAGTGCTACCTGTGCTTCCACGTCCTCCTTGCCATCATTGATGATTTCGAAGTGACTTTGGCTCACCACCTCATTCTGAGGCAACTGGGCATCAATCCACTCCCTCGCCTTCTCTTCGGAGATATGATCTCGCTGCATCACCCGATGCAAGCGAACCTCAGTGGGAGCCGTGACACAGACTACCACATCGAAATGGGTGCGATGGATGAATCCACTCTCGAAGAGGATGGCACTTTCGAGCCAATCGTAGTCGCTCTGCTCGAAGTCACGAGCCACAGCAGGATGAACCATCTCATTGACAGCCTGCTTGTTTGCCTCGCTAGCCAAGAGGAACTTCGCCAAGACGGGTTTCTGGAGCACGCCGTCCACATAGACCTCGTCGCCCACCAATCTCACCAAGTCGGCTTGCAACTGGGCATCGGAACGCATCAGTCGCTTGGCTGCCGCATCGCAATCATAAACCCGAATGCCATGCTTCTCCAAAGCTCGACACACATAGCTCTTGCCACTTCCGATTCCTCCCGTTATCGCCACCTTCATAAGCCGTCAGCCCAATTTATTATTTATCATTTATTATTTATCATTTAGATCACTGCTGTTCGAGCAGATAATCGACCTTGTCTAGCTCCAACTTGGCCTTACTCACCGAACTTGGCACACTTATCAGTTGCAATGTGCATTTGTCGGAAGGATTCTCAGCCAAGGTCAGGTAATCGACTACCACCTTGAATTGCTCAGGGCGAATCATTCTAAACTGGCTGGCACCTATTGTAAACCGCACGGTTACCCTCGATGGGAAAGTGCGCAGCACCATACCTACCGGCATATTGATCGCAGAGACTGGCACTTCGATGGATTCCTCCGTCAGCACATCGGGATAAACCGACAAGCGTACTGTGCTAGGAACCAACTTGACACCACGAATCTTCTGCAGACGAACATTCCGACGAATCGTATCCTGCAAATTGCGATAGTTGAATGGTTCTATCTCCACATACTTCAGTTCATCGAGTACCTTCTTGTTGGCATACGCCGTCACCATCATTGGCGAGAACTCCGTATGAGCCAGATAGTACGACTTGCTCGTAGAAATCTTGCCACGGAATCTGACCGGTACTTTCTTCGAAGCACCATAGGTGAAGTAGAAGTCCAGCTTCTCCGGCTTCACCGACAAGAGTTTGCTGGAGCCATAGAGCTGCGACTGCACCTGCTTGATGATGTCGGCAGCCGGGATGACACCATGCCCTTGGTCTTCGTTGGCATAAGTGGTGAACTTGAAGGTAAGTGGTCGGAACCAATGCCCATACTTATAGGTGACGAGCGTGAAACCCTTGTCTCTCACGGTAACTTTCACCGTGTCAGCAGGTTCATCCGTCATCACAGCATTCCTTGGCATTCCGACTAAGCGCACAGGTACCTTTAGCTCTTCCTCGTAGGTCTCATTGAGTGCCATCATCAACCAGAAGGCACCGCTGAGCAAGAGAAAGAACAAAAAAATCAGAAACTCCTTGTTCAGCGAACTGAACAAAAAGTTTCCAACTACCTTGAATATTTGATTTTGCCTACGCATTTACCTGAGCAGTAGCATCAGCAAACACGTAGTTCTTAGCTACAGTGATTACCACACCACGAGCCACCTCTACATCTACAGTGTTCTGCTCCAAGTTGATGTGCTTCACGGTGCCATAAACACCACCGCCAGTAACGACCTTAGAGCCTTCCTGCAAAGAGTTCTGGAAATTACGGATTTCCTTCTGCTTCTTCTGCTGAGGACGAATCATAAAAAACCACATGATAGCGAAGATTGCTACCATCATGATGAGGAAGCTCATGCTGCCACCACCTTGTGCTTGCAATAATAAGTTCATATCTTCTATATATATAAAAATGTGTAAATAATTCTATTGATCTCTGTTGCTCCACTGAAGACTATCTTCTGTGCTCCTTGCGAGCAGGCAATTCCTTGAGAATGATGCCCTTGTCGATGAGGAAACGTCCGATATTGTCGAGCATTCCGTTGACGTAACCACCACTGCGGTGTGTGCTGTATGCCTTGGCAAGATCCACATACTCATTGATGGTAACGGTGGCTGGAATATTAGGGAAATTGACCAACTCGGCGATGGCTATCTGCATGATGACCACGTCCATGTAAGCCAAGCGAGAGAAATCCCAGTTGCGAGAAGCATCGCTCATATATCTCTGATACTGCTCACCATTCAAGATGGTAGAACGGAAGAGCTTGCGAGCGAAGTCACGATCCTCAGCGTCCTTATACTCTGGCAACAACTCCTGGTTGGCCTTGTTGGCTGGGTCGAAACGCTTGATGGTCTTGAGTACGAAGGTATCTACGATGTCCTTGTCGTCATTCCAGTAGAGACTCTTCTCTTCGAGGAGTGCGTCCAAGTCGTCATTATTCATCACAAACTGCTTGTAGAACTTGCGCCAAGCCTCACGGTCATCCTCATAGCTGTCAGCCTCTGCTGCCATGTAGTCCTGGAAGACTTCGCTGGAAGAAATATTGGTGTAAAGTTTGCGAACGAACTCGATGTCGTCGTCCCAAGATGAGTTTTTCTCGCTCACCCATTCAGCCAACATTTTGTTTTCCTCCAGTTGTACCGCAAAACGATTGAAGGCAAATCTCTGTGAAGGAGCCTCTGTTCCCTCACGCTGAGCACGAGCCACCTCTAGGTCGTAACGCTTACGAGCCTCCTGGGTTACAGCCACGATGAGTTGCAACATGTAGTTGTACAAGTCGTACGCCTTTGAAAGACTAAACAACAACTCCTTCTCAGCATTATCCATGTTGTGATTGCCGTTTTGATAGTACGCATAGGTT
>ERZ791902.562-NODE-562-length-26174-cov-163.178452_pt1 | contig 26174 bp, 19 predicted proteins | sample MGYA00510149_ERZ791902 | MGnify/ENA primary metagenome ERZ791902 (study PRJEB30046, sample SAMN00792060) | human gut metagenome | study: EMG produced TPA metagenomics assembly of the A metagenome-wide association study of gut microbiota in type 2...
GAAGTGTCTCAAAGCGAAGTTTCTTTTCTGTACTCATAATCTATGTCCTTTCTTTTTTAAAAATTTTACGTCAATATGTCCTTATTCATTTATATAAATATGTCGCCCAGAAATCAGATTGAAGTTCTCTCTGAAAGACATTCTGATGTCTGTCTGAAAGTCATCATACTGTTTGTTCTGATTGACGTTGCAAAGGTACGGCGATTTTTTGAGTTTAGAAATCGCACATGAGTAGTATTCCTGCTACCATGTTTGTGGTATTCGGGCGATTTTCGGCTAAAAAAGGGGTAAAATTACTTAATTTGGCTGTAATTTGTTACTCAATTTGGCGGAATAAAAACTGTCCTCATCTGAAAGGATGTTTTATCTGGGGACAGTTTCAGCTATGTTTTGCTATATTACAGTCTAAATCCTAAAGGTGAATCCTTCTGTTCTCAAAACCTTTACACTCTATAGACGTATGAAATTATAAAATCGGACATCTTAAAAAAAAATCCGAAAAATGCTTTCTTTTTCGAAGAAAATTATTATTTTTGCAGGCATACATATAAAATCTTACAATCGAAAACATTAAAAACTGAATGGCTTATGGCATCTGTTGTTTCTATTATTCCTATCGTATTGCTGTTCGTCTTGATGCTCGGCTTCAAAATGGCAGGTCATAAGAGCGCCTTGCTGACGCTCGTGGTTACCGTGTTGCTTGCTCTCTTCGCAGCTTCGCCGCTGGGCATGATAGCTCCGGAACATGCGGAGGATAGCGTTATCGCCCTGACGGGATGGGCAGTGCTGGAAGGCATCCTGAAGGCGGTGTTCCCGATTCTCATCATCATCCTGATGGCTATTTATAGCTATAATATCCTTGTGGAAAGCAAGCAGATTGAGGTGATCAAAAAACAGTTTACATCGATTACCGATGATAAGGGACTGCTCGTGCTGCTCCTCGTATGGGGATTCGGCGGACTGCTCGAAGGTATGGCGGGCTTCGGAACGGCGGTGGCGATACCTGCTGCCATCCTCATCGGACTCGGCTTCAAACCGATGTTCTCGGCTCTGGTTTCCTTGATCGGTAATACCGTGGCTACGGGATTTGGTGCCGTGGGCGTGCCGGTTACTACGCTCTGTAATGAGGTGGCAGAAAGCGGATCGGCTTCGGCGGCACAGATTTGTGAGACTTCGGCCTTCGCCATTATCCAGTTGTCACCTCTCTTTATCATCCTGCCTTTCATCATCCTGACGCTTACCGATAAGCACAATCTTATCAAGAATCTCATCATCGCCCTCTGGGTGGGAGTGATTTCCGTGGTAGTGCAGTTTGTCTGCGGCTATTATCTCGGTTCGGAGACACCAGCCATCATCGGTTCGCTGGCAGCCATTATCGCCATCATCGCATACGCCAAGGTGTTTGCCAGAAAGAGCAAGGTGCTGGATAATGAAACTTTTACTTTCGCTGAGAGTCTGAAGGCATGGAGTGTTTACCTCTTTATATTGATATTCATCCTGGTTTCCGGAGCCCTCTGTCCTCCGGTCAATGCTTTCCTCAAGAGTCATCTGGTGAGTGCGGTTCATCTGCCTGTGCTCGGCAGCACCTTTAAGTTTGGTTGGATTTCCAATGCGGGCTTGATGCTCTTCCTGGGTGCTACGATCGGTGGATTGATACAAGGGTTGAGCCTCAAGAGACTGATGGTGATTCTTGCCCGTACCACAGTGAATCTGCGCAAGACAGTGGTGACCATCTGTTCGCTGATAGCCCTGGCGAGCGTGATGAACTATTCGGGAATGATTACTTCCATTGCTTCCGGACTGGTAGCTGTGACGGGTGATTTCTATCCTTTGGTTGCTCCGATGATTGGTGCCATCGGAACTTTCGTAACGGGTTCTGATACCTCTTCGAATATTCTCTTTGCCAAGCTCCAGGCTCATGTTGCCAACCAGTTGGGTATGACAGGACAGAGCACATTCTTTGGAATGGAGGGCGGTCAGGAGAACTGGCTGGTTGCTGCCAATACCACGGGAGCCACGGGTGGCAAGATGATCAGTCCGCAGAGCATCGCCATCGCTACTGCAGCCTGCGATATGGAGGGAAAGGATGGAGAGATTCTCCGTTCGGCTATCCCATACGCCCTGCTGTATATCGTATTGGGCGGACTGATGGTTTACTTCGGTTGCTGATATTCTTTTCTGATATAAAAAACTGTCCTCATCTGTTATCTCAGATGGGGACAGTTTCAGTTTTATAAATCGACATTATATCTTTTAAGCATGTCTTTTCTCGTAAGCCAGACTGTGGTCGTGCTTGTCGATATCATTTTTTGACTTGCTCTTTACCACGAGCCATACACCTGAGAACACGAGGATGGCGGCAATCGCCTGCATACCCTTGAATACAGCGAGACCTACGATGACACTCACGGTGACTGATACCAGCGGCTGTACATAATTATATACTGATACCACGGTAGGGCGCAGAGTCTTCTGACCAATCATCATGCAGATGTAGCCCAGATACGTGCCGAAGAGAACCACGTAGCCCGTTTCCCACCAGGTGCTCATCGGAACATGGGCAAAGTCGATGCTCATCACATGGCTGATGGTGAAAGGCCATATCAGGACCGTTGCCCAGAGGAACATCCACTTGTTGATGGTGAAGAGCGAATACTTGGACAGCAGGTTCTTGAAGAGCGACAGGTAGAGGGCGAAGGAAAGCTGCGCCGACATACAGAGCAGGTCGCCCCAGATGTTTCCCACCTTGGCATTGCCAGCCGTAGCACTTGTCATGATGATGATGACGGCACCAGCACATCCCATCAGTACACCGAGCGCCTTCTTCCAGGTGATAGGCTCCTTCAATATCAGGAAGGAGAGAACCATGGCGAAGATAGGCATCGAAGTGGTCATGATACTGGAATTGCTAGGCGAAGTCATGTTCAGACCGATGGTGTAAGAACACTGGTTGAACACGAGGGCGAAGAGTCCGGCAGCAGCAAACTTGAAGATGTCTTTTACTGGAACATGCTCTTTCTTGGTGAAGAGCGAGGTGAGCCAGAAGAGAATGGCACCACCCAATACACGGAAGCTCACCAGGTCGATGCCGTCGATGCCGTGAAGCATGGCATCCTTGCCTACGGGAGCCATCAGTCCCCAGAATGCGCCGGAACAGAAGAGGCACAGGTGGGCGATAAGAGGTCGTTTGTTATCCATTTTTTCCTTATTTCTATTTAAATCTTCCTATTTTTGAATAAAATCGAGTGCAAAGGTACAAAAATTCGAGGAATTTTGCTATATTTGCGGTATATTTTTTGAAACTTAAAGGAGTTAAGAAGTTAAGACAATAGTCTTTTTCCGTTCTTGACTATTAAAGATAGGAGATTATTCTTATGCAGAAATATGCTGATTATATCAAACAGATAGAGATTGAATCTCTCTGGAGCGGTACCAAACATATTCTTTGGAACCTCGACCGCCGTGTCAATATCCTGAGTGGTGTAAACGGCGTGGGCAAGAGTACTATATTAAATAAGGTGGTGAAGGGCCTCGCTGCCGGTGGGGAATTCCCGAGCCACATGATCAAGGGGGTGCATCTCAAGGTGGAGCCTGAGGAAGCCAAGTGGATACGCTACGATGTGATTCGCTCGGTGGATAGGCCGCTGATGAATGCCGAGATGATCAACAAGATAGACCTCACGCTGGTTACTGAACTTGACTGGCAGCTGTTCCAATTGCAGCGCAAGTATCTCGACTATCAGGTGAACATCGGCAATCGCATCATCGCCGTGCTGCAGAGTGGTGATCCTGATGCAGCCGCCAAGGCACAGAAACTGAGTGAACCGAAGAGGATGTTCCAGGATATAGTGGACAGTCTCTTCAAGGATACGGGCAAGACCATCGTGCGCACAGCCAACGAGATCCGCTTCGATCAGATAGGCGAACAGCTCATGCCTTACCAGCTCTCTGCCGGCGAAAAGCAGATACTTGCCATCCTCCTCACCGTGCTGGTGGAGGACAATCAGCCTTACGTGCTCTTCATGGACGAACCGGAAATCAGTCTGCACTTCGAATGGCAGAAGCAGCTCATCGGACTGGTGCTCCAACTGAACCCTAATATCCAGATCATCATGACTACCCACAGTCCTGCCGTGGTCATGGATGGATGGACGGATAAAGTCACCGAAGTGAATGATATCACCATCAAGTGAATTCTTCACTCTTCACTCTTCACTTAAATTATGGCTAAACGTTTAACCGATAATATCAATTCCCTATACTTCGAGGCTGCCAACAGGATGACCTCGAAGAAGGCGAGACGTAAGATAGTGGCTTACGTCGAGAGCTATGATGACGTATTTTTCTGGCGGTCTGTACTTGGTAAGTTTGAGGATGAAACCCGCTATTTCGACATCATGCTGCCTTCACGCAACCAGCATCTGGACCGTGGCAAGAAGGCTGCGGTATCGAGTATGCTCAAGGGAGTGGGCAAGGATATGATAGCCTGCGTGGATGCCGACTACGATTATCTCCGACAGGGCACTACCGAGGCTTCGCAGATGATGCTCGAAAATCCATACATCTTCCATACCTATGCCTATGCCATCGAAAACTACCAGTGCTATGCCAAGGGGCTGCACGAAACCTGCGTGATGGTGACGCTCAACGACCGTCGCATCTTCGACTTCGAGCATTTCCTGGAAGCTTATTCCCGTACGATATGGCCCCTCTTCGTTTGGCACATGCTTTTCTACATCCGTTTTCGCAAGATGTCGATGCATTTGGATATGGCTGAGTTTGACAAGGTGATCGTGCTGCCATCCGTACGAATCAGAGATCCTCAATGGGCGATAGACTATCTCGCCAAGAAGGTGAAGGCAAAGCTCTTTCAACTGGAGCGTCATTTCCCGAAGCACAAGGTCTATCTTCCCGAGATGGAAACTTATCTTCACAACCTCGGGGTAACTGAGACCAATACCTATTTATATATACAGGGTCATCATCTCTTCGACCTGGTGGTGAGTCCCATCGTGCAGAGTGTATGTGATGCCCTGCGCAACGACCGCGAGAATGAAATCCGTGACTGTGCCATCCATTCCGAGCAGGCTCGCACCGAAATGGCATGTTATGAGAACAGCTTGGGCAAGGTGAAGATGATGATGAAGAAGAACACCTTCTACCAGTTCTCTCCAGAATTCCAGAAGATTCAGGCGGATATTGAGGAGTATTTGAAAAGGTAAAAAGAATTTTTAAAGGTAAAAAGGTAAAAAAGTAAAAAGGTAAAAAGAGCCTGGCGGGATGTCATCTGCCTGCTTTCTTTTTACTTTTTTACTTTTTTACCTTTTTACTTTTTTACCTTTAAACTATACGTATGTCTCCAGGAACTTCAGCGTTCCTTCTATCTTCAAAGTTTGGGTAGAGGCAGGAACTACGATGCTCTCGCCGCCCTGGAGCGTAATCTCATTACCCTCGTTGTCGGTTATCTTTGCCTTGCCCTTCAAGCCAATCAGAATCACGAAGCTGTCCAACTCTGAATAATCCAGCGTCATAGGCTCATCGAGATCATAGACGGCGGTGGTGAAGTATGGACACTCTATCATGCCTACACCCTCGTTCTTCATCGGAGTATAATGCTGGCGATAGTCAGCCTGCACGGTATAGTCGATGCACTCGGCAGCCTCCTTGGTGTGGAGCTGGCGATAGTTGCCGTCCTTGTCCTTGCGCTTGAAGTCGTAGATGCGGTAGGTCACATCGCTGGTCTGCTGGATTTCAGTCACGAAACAACCGGTGCCAATGGCATGAATTCTGCCTGCAGGAATAAAGAAGCAGTCGCCTTCCTTCACGTCATACTGAGCCAGTGCATCCGTGATGGTATCATTCTCCACCATCTCCTTGTACTGCTCCGGTGTAATCTGCATCTTCAAGCCATTATAGAGTTTGGCGTCCGGTTCGCTTGGCAATGCATACCACATCTCGGTTTTACCACGCTCCTTGCCCTGCTTGTGAGCAATCTCATCATTAGGATGCACCTGGATAGAGAGGTCGTTGTTGGCGTCAATAAACTTGATAAGCAATGGAAATTCATTTCCGAAACGCTTGTAGTTCTCCTCCCCAAGGAAACTTCCCTTGAGTTCTTTCACTACCTCATTGAGGCTCTTGCCCTGCATCTCGCCATCAGCTACGATGCTTTCTTTGCCTGGTACTCCAGAGATTTCCCAGCTTTCGCCCACCTTCTCCTGCTTTACGTCGAGATGTTTGAAAGCGATAATCTTACTGCCACCCCAGATGGTGGATTTTAATAGTGGTTGAAATTTTAATGGTTTCATGTTGTATGAAATTTTATTTAGTTGATAAAAATGTGCATGTGCACTGAATTCTCCCAAGGCAATCCGTCGTGTCAGGATATCCGCTCTGATGGGGAAATGCCTTTCCGACTTTATACCTTATTATATATATAACGCATTTCTTTAGAAAACTACTTAGTTTAGTAAGCGCTTTTTTTTCCTTTCAAATACCAGAATTCAAATATCTGATATGCTGTCATCTGATATGATTTATCCGACAACTCATTCCGTATATTAGTTCTCCTTCCAGAACGCCGGAGTAAAGATTACCAGCACACTGAAAATCTCAAGACGACCAATCAGCATCATCAGCGAGCAGAACCATTTAGCCAGGTCGGGCAGTTCGCTCCACGACATGGTTGGTCCGATTTCCGTACCTAAGGTTGGTCCCACATTACCCACGCAACTCAGCGTGATGGTGATGGCATTGGTATTGTCGATGCCCATCGCAATCATCGTGAAGGAGATGACCAGACAGATGATGAGATAGGTGGTGAGGAAGGCGAGCAGGGTGACACGCTTCTGCATCGGTACGTTGACACCGTCTATCTTCAGTGGCAGCACGGCATTCGGATGCAGAATCTGGCGGAACTCATTCTTCACCATTCTCACGAGCATCACGCCACGGATACATTTCAGTCCACCGCTTGTACTGCCCGAGCACGCTCCGAAGAACATACATGTAGCCAGGATAACCCAGGTGACATGAGGCCAGAGGGCGGCATCATCATTGAAGAGACCTGTGGTGGTGATAAACGAAACCACCTGGAATACGGCGCTGCGGAAGGCATGCTCCAGGTCGTAATTGCGCAGCGTAACCAGTTCTATCATGATGAAGGCAGTGAATGCCATGACAAGTAGGGTATAGAACTTGAATTCTGAATTCTTGAACAGATCCTTGATTTTGAACTTGATGACTGCTGCATAGAGCAGCGTGAAATTCACGCCCGATAGGAAACAGAAGAAAGCACAGATGTATTCTAATGCCGGCGAATGGAAGAACTCAGTACTGCTGTTGTGAGTAGAGAAACCTCCCGTAGCCGTGGTGGTCATCGCGTAGTTGAAACTGTCGAAGAGATTCATTCCCGCTATATAATAGGAGAGGATGCATGCGATGGTGAGCACCAGGTAGACACTCCAGATCCATTTGGCAGAGGTGGAGAGACGGGGATGCAACTTAGACTTGATGGGTCCCGTGGCCTCTGCCGCAAACACCTTGGTCTGTCCTCCGACAAGCGAAGGCAGCAGTGCGATGGTGAAGAACACGATTCCTAATCCGCCTATCCACTGGGTGAGCGACCGCCAGAAGAGCAGTCCGTGGGGGAAACATTCCACATCGTCGAGGATGGTGGCTCCCGTGGTGGTAAATCCCGACATCGTCTCGAAGTAGGCATCCGTAAAACTGTGGATGTAACCGCTAATCATGAAGGGCAGCGTGCCGAAGAGACTGAAGACAATCCAGGAGAGCGAAACCACGAGGTAGGCATCACGGCGCGACATTGTATTGTCGGCTCCATGACCTCTCCATTTCAATATCAGTCCGCCTCCGATGGTGGTAAGTGTAGCCACGATGAAGGCAAAGATGTCGTCCTGCTGATAGTAGAGAGCTACCAGCAGACTGATGAAGAGCAGGAATGCCTCGATGAAGAGGAGCTGTCCTAAGATCTTATATATCAGTTTACTGTTTATCATATAAAGTACTTCTCAATTTTCTTCATGTTGATGTTGTGGCAGAATACCATCACGGAGTCGCCCGGTTCTATCTGTGTATGTCCGGAAACGAGCATTCCCTCGCCCTTGCGCACCAGTCCACCGATGGTTACACCGATAGGCATGCCGAGGTCTTTCACTGGTTTCTTGGTTACCTTCGAATCCTCCTTGGCGATAAATTCAGCCACATCGGCATTGGCACTCATGAGGAAGCGCACGTTCATCACGTCGGCATCGAGCATCATCTGGTAGATATAGCTTGCTGCTATCGCCTTCTTATTGATGATGGTACCGATATCGAGACTCTCAGCCATGCTCACGTAATCCACGTTTTCCACCGCAGCCACGGTCTTTCTCACTCCCAGTCGCTTGGCGGTGAGGCAGGCGAGGATATTGGTTTCGGCATTGCCGGTGAGCGCCACGAAAGCCTGAGTGCTCCTGATGCCCTCCTCGGTAAGCAGCGGAATATCGCGACCGTCGCCATGAATGATGAGCGTCTTCCGGTCGTCGAGGATGTCATTGAGATATTCACATCTGTGTTCATCTATCTCGATGATCTTGGTCTCCATATACTCCGGAATCTTCTTCACGGCTCTCACGGCAGTACGGCCGCCGCCCATGACCATTACGTTCTTCACATCCACATAATGCTCCTTGCCCACAATCTTGCGGATGTATGGGATATAGTTGCGGGTAGTCATGAAGTAAGCCAGGTCGTAGAGCTTCAGTTCATCATAACCGCCCGGGATGATGGTTTCGCTGCCTCGCTTGATGGCCACCACATGGTAAGGGTCGTTGGGACCGCTGATGTCCTTGAGCGGCTTATTGAGAATTTCGCAGGTTTCGCGCAGTTTGATACCCAGCATGATGAGGGCGCCATCGTGCACATCCCATCTCTGGCGCACCCAACTCATCTTCAGTCCGTTGTTGATATCCACGGCGGCCAGCATCTCCGGATAGATCAGCTTGTCGATGCCCAGTTCGCGGAAGAAATCTTGTGCCTGCTGGTCCATGTATTCCGGATTATCCACCTTGGCAACGGTGCGCTTGGCTCCGAGTTTCTTGGCAAGGATGCAGGAAGTGATGTTCTTGCTCTCCAACGGCGTTACGGCGATGAAGAGGTCGGCATCCTGTATGTCAGCATTCTGCAAAATTTTCAGACTGGTAGGCTGTCCCAGCATGGTGAGCAGATCATAGTCAGAACCGATGCTGGCGAGTCGTTCCTCGCTATCATCAATGAGCGTGATATCCTCCTTGCTTCTGGAGAGCAATCGGGCCAGATGGGTACCTATGGCGTATGCGCCTGCAATAATGATTTTCATTTTTGATTTTCTATTGTTTTTCTGATGGACTCATTGTCCAGACCGATGATTTCTCTCAGCTGGGCTACGGTTCCATGTTCTACAAATTCGTCTGGAATACCCATCCTCGTTATCTGCGGACGGTATCCGTGGTCGCTCATCCATTCCAGTATGGCAGATCCGAATCCTCCCTTTCTCACTCCGTCTTCGATGGTGATGATGCGGTCAAATTTCTTTGCGATTTCTTCGAGCAGGGCTTCATCGAGCGGCTTGAGGAATCGCATATCGTAGTGGGCAATGCTCAATGCAGAAGCTGTCTTCTTGTCTGCCTCAGAATTGCCCTTATTTTCATTTTCTATTTCAGCAATCACCTTTTCCACATCGTTTCCGATAGGTCCCAGGGTAAGTACTGCCACGTCATCGCCGTCTTTCAACTTGCGTCCGGTGCCGGTCTTGATTTCCTCCATCTCGTTCTTCCAATCTACCAGCACGCCCTTGCCTCTCGGATAGCGAATCACATAGCTGCCCTGTCCCGGGAGCTGGGCTGAGTACATCAGATTGCGCAGTTCATGCTCGTCCATAGGCGATGCGATGGTGAGATGGGGTATCGGGCGGAGCGCTGCCAGGTCGAAAGCACCGTGGTGGGTAGGTCCGTCTTCGCCTACCAGTCCGGCACGGTCCAGACAGAGTACTACAGGCAGATTGAGCAGCGCCATGTCGTGGATGATATTATCATAGGCTCTCTGTGCAAACGAACTGTAGATATTGCAGAAAGGTTGCAGTCCGTCCTTCGCCATACCGGCAGAGAAAGTCACGGCATGTCCTTCTGCGATACCCACGTCGAACACGCGGTCTGGCATAGCCTTCATCATGATATTCATCGAGCAACCGGTAGGCATGGCAGGTGTCACACCCACGATCTTCTGGTTTTTCTCCGCCAGTTCGAGCAGGGTATTTCCGAAAACATCCTGGAACTTAGGAGGCTGATTGCTGGTATCAGCGATGATACGTTCTCCAGTCTCCGGGTCGAATTTGCCCGGCGCATGCCAGATGGTGGCACTCTTCTCGGCAGGTTCATAACCCTTGCCCTTGGTGGTATGGAGATGCAGGAGCTTAGGTCCCTTCATGTCCTTGAGCTGCATGAGAACCCTTACTACCTCCTTCACGTCATGACCATCGAAAGGTCCGAAATATCGGATGTTCATTCCCTCGAAGATGTTCTGCTGATGGCTGAGTGCCGACTTCAGTGCATTGTTGAGCCGTATGATGCCCTTCTTGCGGTCTTCATTGAGATAGCCCTTGGAATGGAGCCACTGTGAAGCCTTGAAGCGCAACTTGTTGTAGGTCTCGTTGGTGTCGAGATTGAGGAGATATTTCTCCATACCTCCCACCGCCCGGTCGATACTCATATCATTATCATTCAGGATGATGAGCATGTTGTTTGGGGTGCTGGAAACATTGTTGAGTCCCTCGAAGGCAAGTCCGCCACTCATGGCACCATCGCCTATCACCGCCACAGTATGCCTGTCTTCCTTGCCCGTCTTCTTGGCTGCCACTGCCATACCCAACGCTGCTGAGATGGAATTGCTGGCATGACCGCAGGCGAAGGTATCATATTCGCTCTCTAAGGGTGTAGGGAAAGGACGGATGCCGTGCAACTTCCTGTTGGTGCAGAAAGAATCGCGGCGACCGGTAAGAATCTTATGACCATAAGCCTGATGGCCCACATCCCAAACGATGCGGTCCTCAGGAGTATTGAATACGTAATGTAGGGCTACAGTTATCTCGACTACGCCAAGTGAAGACGCAAAATGACCAGGGTTTACGGCTACCTCGTCGATGATGTCTTCCCTCAGTTCCTTGCAGACTTGGGGAAGCTGGTCAATACTCAACTTCCTCAAATCATCTGGGTATTTTATCTTGCTTAAAAGACTAAACTTTTCTTGATCCATGTGTTCAACTCGTGAATAACTCTGCAAAGATAATGCTTTTTTGCTAATCCTAATCATATTTATCCCGATAATTTCGGTTTTTCAGTTTTTTCTTTGTATTTTTGCACAGAAATGTTGCCTTTTGGTGGGGGAATTGCATCATAAAAGTATAAAAATGCTTGATAAAAGCATGGTAAAACATGATCAGGCAATATATTAAGGTATGATGATGGCAAGTTAATTGCAAAATAATTGCAAAAAATCAAGAAGACAGTACCCCAATCTATTCGTAAAAACGTAATAATAAACAAATAACACATATATTATGAGAAAAAATGTAATCTTGATGGGAGCCTTGCTGATGGCTTCTATGTCGATGATGGCGCAGACCGGTAAGGGAGGCATCTCTACCCAGATGATCCAGCAGATGGAGAAATCACAGAAGGGTGGTACTGCCGAGAAGGCTCTCTTCAATGCCATCGCCAATAATAATATCGACGACCTGGTGAAAAATCCAGCCAATGCTGCTGCCGTGGATACTCATTTCAGTATCGAGACTCCGCAGCAGTCTATCCACAACCAGTTGAGCTCTGGCCGCTGCTGGATGTTCAGCGGTTTCAATGTGCTTCGCTCTAACTTCGCCCTCAACGACAAGCAGGGTAGAGTGGTGGAATTCTCGCAGGACTATCTCTTCTTCTACGACCAGTTGGAGAAGGCCAACCTCATGCTGCAGGGTGTTATCGACCTGGGCAAGAAGGATATCGAGGACCCTCAGGTGCAGTTCTTCTTCAAAAATCCGCTCAATGATGGCGGTACTTTCTGTGGCGTGATTGATCTTGCCGGCAAGTACGGACTGGTGCCTATGAGCGCCCAGCCTGAGACTTTCTCCAGCAACAATACTTCCCGAATGAGCCGACTGGTGAGCAGCAAACTCCGTGAGTATGGTCTGGAATTGCGCAAGATGGTGGCTGATGGCAAGAAAACTGCTGCCATCCAGGCTCGCAAGGCTGAGATGCTGTCACAGGTTTATCGCATGCTCTCTCTTACCTTGGGTGAACCGGTGAAGGAATTCACCTATGCCTTCCGCGACAAGGACGGCAAGCAGGTGGGCGAGGCTAAAAAATATACTCCAAAGAGCTTCTATGAGGAGACGGTAGGCAAGAGCCTTGATAAGACTTACATTAGCGTTATGAACGATCCACGCCGTCCTTATCACAAGACCTACGAGGTGGAATACGACCGTCATACTTACGACGGACACAACTGGAAATACCTGAACCTGCCGATGAAGGAAATCGCTGATCTCGCCATCGCTTCACTCAAGGGCGGACAGAAGATGTATTCCAGCTATGATGTGGGCAAGCAGCTCGACCGCAAGCGTGGTTATCTGGCTACCGACAACTTCGATTATGGTACGCTCTTCGGCACCTCCTTTGGTATGGACAAGGCTCAGCGCATCTCTACTTTCGACAGTGGTTCTACTCATGCCATGACCCTCACCGCTGTGGATCTCGATGCCAATGGCAAGCCGGTCAAGTGGAAGGTGGAAAACAGTTGGGGTGCTGACAATGGTTTCTCCGGTTGCTTCATCATGACCAACGACTGGTTTAATGAGTATATGTTCCGCTTGGTAGTAGATAAGAAATTCGCTTCTGAGCAGTTGCAGAAGGAGTTCGATCAGAAGCCAACCATGCTGACTCCAGACGATCCTTTGTTCCAGTTGGAAGATTAGTCTTGAAAAATAATAGGAGTATTCTCGGAATAATAGAACAGTTCCTGACGCAATAGGAAAGTTTCTGATGCAATAGGAACTGTTCTCTAAATAATAGGAGTATTCCTGATTAAAATAGAAAGTTCTTGATTCATATAGAAAAATGCAAGAGAAGAAAATCAGAGAGCGCATTATTTCGCTCGTCAATAAGGAGGTAGTTCCTGCCATCGGTTGTACAGAACCGATGGCTGTAGCATTGTGTACGGCAAAGGCCGCAACGACTTTAGGCAGACGTCCGGATCGCATCGAAGTGTTCTTGAGTCCCAATATGCTCAAGAATGCGATGGGCGTGGGAATCCCAGGCACGGGAATGATTGGTCTGCCTATCGCAGTTTCGTTGGGTGCCCTCATCGGCAAACCGGAATATGAGTTGGAGGTGCTGAAAGATCTCACTCCTGCCACGCTCGAACAGGGGAAGCGATACATCAATGATGCTGATATTGACATTAAACTCAAGCAGGGAAATGTCGATAAACTCTATATAGAGGTTGTTTGCCGTGCTGGCAGCGACATGGCTATGGCCATTATCTCCGGTAGTCATACTCATTTCGTGTTTGTGGAGCGCAATAATGAGGTGGTGTTAGATAACCGTGGCGGTCATGGTGGTAGTGATAAAGAGGAGGATGATATCCAACTCAACTTCCGCCTGGTATATGATTTCGCCACTACGGCTCCGCTCGATGAAATCTCTTTCATCCTCAAGACCAAGGAGTATAATATGAAGGCTGCCGAGGAATCTATCAAGGGCAACTATGGTCATTGTTTGGGCAAGACGATGGACCGTCCTTTGAGTCATGGTATCTTCGGCGATAATATTTTCTCGCATATCCTCTCTCGCACCGCTTCAGCCTGCGATGCCCGTATGGGTGGAGCCATGATTCCTGTGATGAGCAATAGCGGTAGTGGCAACCAGGGTATCTGTGCTACCAACCCAGTGGTGGTCTATGCCATGGAGAATGAGAATACCGAGGAAGAACTGATCCGTGCCCTGATGCTCAGTCATCTTACTGCCATCTACATCAAGCAGAGCTTGGGCAAACTCTCTGCCCTCTGCGGTTGCGTGGTAGCCAGCACGGGCAGCAGTTGCGGTATTACCTATCTGATGGGTGGCGACTATACCCGCATCTGCAATTCGGTGAAAAACATGGTGGCCAACCTTACCGGTATGATCTGTGATGGAGCTAAACCAAGTTGTGCCTTGAAGATTTCCTCAGGAGTGAGTACTGCGCTCCTCTCAGCTCTCCTCTCTATGGAGGGCAAGTGCGTAACCTCTGCCGAGGGTATCGTAGATGATGATGTGGATAAGTGCATCCACAATCTGACATCCATTGGTGCTGATGCGATGAGAGCTACCGATGACATGGTGCTCGATATCATGACGCATAAGAGCTGCTAAACTTACAGAAAAGGGGAATGAAATCGCCTTAAAATCCCTCTGTTTTTCTAAATATACAAAAGAAGTATCAAATTGTAAGCGTATTTATTGTTTTTGCTTACAATTTGGTACTTCTTTCTTTTTATGATTTGTCTTTTTGTAAGCTAATAAAACTTTTAATAACAAAATGCCACTAAAAGTACTCTATATGTTAACAAATTGTTGTACTTTTGCACTCGAAAGATAACAAAGTGTAAACAACAATAAGTGTAATAACATATAGGAGAAAGTAACATGAAAAAGATTGAAGCTATCATCCGTAAGACAAAGTTTGAGGATGTAAAGGAAGCATTGCTTGCCGCCGACATCGAGTGGTTTTCTTACTATGACGTAAGAGGCGAAGGCAAGATGAGACAGGCTCGTATTTATCGTGGTGTCATGTATGATACCAGTAGTATCGAGCGAGTACTTTTGAATGTAGTCGTTCGCGACAAGAACGTAGAAAAAACTATTAATGCCATCCAGGAGGCTGCCCGTACAGGTGAGATTGGTGATGGTCGTATCTTTGTAATCCCTGTAGAGGATACCATTCGCATCCGTACAGGTGAAAGAGGCGACATCGCACTCTATAATGCAGAGCAGGAGAAATAAACTTTGTTGAATAGGAGGAGAGAGATTTTACAACAACCAATCTGAGTCATATAAATGATATTTGAAATCAGATAGCTGATATCTTGAAAGATTGGGATAACAACAACACTTTAAAGTTAAAAGATTATGAGTGTACAGGATTTAGGTATTTCATTAGATACCGTGTGGATGCTCTTAGCAGCCATGTTGGTCTTTTTCATGCAGCCGGGATTTGCCCTCTGTGAGGCGGGTTTTACTCGCAGTAAAAACACAGCGAACATCTTGTTCAAGAACTTCGTCGATTTCATGGTCGGTTCTGTTCTCTTCTGGTTCGTCGGTTTCGGATTTATGTTTGGTAGCGATGGTGCTGGTTTTATTGGTATGCCAAACTTTGGCGACCTTTCTTTCTATCATGGTGATCTTCCTACTGAAGGTTTCCTGATGTTTGAAACTGTATTCTGCGCTACCAGTGCTACTATCGTTTCTGGTGCTATGGCAGAACGTACCAAGTTCTCTATGTACTGCATCTATTCATTCTTCATTTCATTGATTGTTTATCCAGTAGAAGGTCACTGGACATGGGGTGGCGGCTGGCTTTGCAACGCCGATGCAGGTTCTTTCATGATGGATACCTTCGGTGCTGCCTTCCATGATTTCGCAGGTTCTGCTATCGTACATAGCGTAGGTGGTGTGCTCGCCTTGGTTGGTGCCATCTGTCTTGGCCCTCGTCTCGGTAAGTATCGCAATGGCAAGAGTACTGCTATTCCAGGTCATAACCTGATGGCTGCTGCCCTCGGTGTATTCATCCTCTGGTTTGGTTGGTTCGGTTTCAACCCAGGTTCTCAGCTCGCTGCTTCTGGTGAGGTTAACCGTGTTGCCATCAGTCACGTATTCCTGACAACCAACCTTGCAGCTGTTTGCGGTGGTCTTGGTACTATGTTTACTTCTTGGATTAAGTATGGCAAACCATCATTCTCATTGACATTGAATGGTATCTTGGCTGGTTTGGTAGCCATCACAGCAGGTTGCGACTTGGTTAGTCCATTGGGTTCTGCCATCATCGGTCTCTTGGCTGGTATCATTCTGGTATTCTCTATCGAGTTTATCGATACCAAACTTCATATTGATGACCCTGTAGGTGCAAGTTCAGTACACGGTGTATGTGGTATCTTCGGTACATTGATGACAGGTCTCTTCGCTCTCGACGGTGGTGCTTTCTATGGCGGTGGCTTCGGCTTCTTCGGTGCACAGTGCTTCGGTATCCTCTGTATTGATCTTTGGGCTGCAGTCACAGGTGTGATTCTCTTCTGGGGTATCAAGAAGATTGCTGGTCTGCGTGTTGACAAGCGTATTGAGGAAGAAGGTCTCGATATCTACGAGCACGGAGAGAGTTGCTACAACTAATCTCCCGCAGATAATTTAGAGTTGTATTAACATTAAAATTGTGAGATTATGAAAAAGATTTTAGATATGAAAAAGATGAGTGTATTGGCACTCGGTTTGATTGCTTTTGCTCCTGCTGCTTCTGCTCAGGATGAGGTGGAAACTACCATTGCTGCAGATGTTGTTAGTCAGTATATCTGGCGTGGTCAGGATCTCGGCAACGTATCACTCCAGCCTACTCTTGGTATCGGTTATAAGGGTTTTTCTTTGACTGGTTGGGGTAGTGTAGGTCTTTCCAAATGGGATGACACCAAGGAGTTCGATTTGACTGCTGCCTATTCCACTGGAGGTCTTACCATTGGTATTACTGATTATTGGTTCAATTCAGGTGACGGTCGCTATTTCGAGTATGATTCTCACAAGACTTCTCATGTTTTTGAGGCGAATGTAGGTTATGACTTTGGTCCTGTAGCCTTGAACTGGTACACCAACTTTGCTGGTGCAGATGGTCTCAACAAGAGTGGTAAGCGTGCATATTCATCTTATGTAGAGGCTTCAGCTCCATTCAAATTGGGTGGATGCGACTGGACTGCTACCATCGGTGCCGTTCCTTATGCCACCTCTTTCTATTATGGTCATGAGGGAGGTGTGAAGGGTTTCGCTGTAACCAATGTTGCTGTCAAGGCTACCAAGGATATCAAGATTACTGATACCTTCAGTGTTCCTGTCTTTGCACAGATTGCAGCCAACCCAAGTAGCGAGAAGGCATATTTGGTTGTAGGTTTCACCTTGCAGCCATAAAGCAGGTTTGCTGAACTTTCGCATATCAGGAAGTTAAAGGAGTTAAGGAAGTTAAGGAGTTAAGACGTATGTCTTGCAGCTTAATAACTATGCCAAAAAGACTATTGTCTTAACTCCTCAGCGACCGTAGGGAGCGATAACTCCTTTAACTCCTTTAACTTCTGAAATATTTAAAATAATCTCGATGATTCTGTAATAAGAGTTTAAGTTTTTATTATCTAAAGCCGATGGTCTTTCCAGACTGTCGGTTTTTTTGTGCCTTCCCATTCATTTCTCATTCCTCATTTCTCATTTCTCATTATTCATTTCTTCCTCATTTCTTTCTTCTTTTTTCTTCTTTCTTGCAATTTGTAATGTAAAAGCAATAAAAATATATCAGATTGAAAGTATATTAAGTGAAAAGTATTATAGTTTGTAATATATAGATTAAAATTAATACAAAATGAAACCATTTCTTTTCTTATTCTATCAAAAAGTAGTAATTTTGCACCAAAAATATAGCAAAATGATATTTTAAGCTAAAAGGATAGCATGAAATAAGCTATGATATTGTGTTTTAAATAACCGTAAAAGAAAGGAAAGATATTATGTGTGGATTCGTATCTATCTTCAATATTCAGGAACAAACTCCTGAATTGAGACAGCAGGCACTCCGTATGAGTCAGAAGATTCGTCATCGTGGACCAGACTGGAGCGGCATTTACTGTGGTGGCTCAGCCATCTTGGCACATGAACGACTCAGCATCGTAGATCCAGAGTCTGGACGCCAACCTTTGTTCTCACCTGACAAGAAACAGGTGCTTGCAGTGAACGGCGAAATCTACAATCATCAGAATATCCGTGCTCGATTTGCAGGCAAATACCAGTATCAGACAGGTTCCGACTGCGAGGTGGTGCTTTCACTCTATCGTGAAATGAGACAGGATAGCGACTTCGCTAACTTGATTTACACCGATGAGGATGCCATCCATGCTCGCATCTGCAAGATGATAGAACAACTCAACGGTATCTTTGCTTTCGCACTCTACGATGCAGAAAGAGATGAATTCCTCATCGCCCGCGACCCTATCGGTGTGATTCCACTCTACATCGGATTTGATACAGATGGCAAGGTGCTTGTTGCCTCTGAACTCAAGGCTCTCGAAGGACAGTGTGATCACTACGAGCCATTCCTCCCTGGACATTATTATTATAGCAAGACTCCGGGTATGAAGCGTTATTATACACGCGACTGGTTTGAATACAGTACCATGCTCAAGGAATATCATATAGATGAAAGCAAGTCTGCCGAAGAACAGATGGCTGAGGCTGAGATGGAGGATAGAAAACAGGCTGAGGCTACAGGCGGAAAAACTGCGGTGCAGGAGATTCATGATGCACTCGAAGCTTCTGTCAAGCGCCAGTTGATGAGCGATGTTCCTTACGGCGTACTCCTCAGTGGCGGTCTCGATTCATCTGTCATCTCTGCCATCGCACAGAAATACAGTACTTATCGTATTGAGAATGGTGAACAGACCAAGGCTTACTGGCCACGCCTGCACTCCTTTGCAGTAGGACTGAAAGGTGCACCAGACCTTGCTAAGGCTCGCCTCGTAGCAGAGCACATCGGTACTGTTCATCATGAGATCAACTATACCATACAGGAAGGTCTGGATGCCATCCGTGATGTCATCTATTTCATCGAGACCTACGATGTAACCACCGTGCGTGCATCTACCCCGATGTATCTCCTGGCGAGAGTCATCCGAAGCATGGGTATCAAGATGGTGCTTTCTGGCGAGGGTGCCGACGAGGTATTTGGAGGTTATCTCTACTTCCACAAGGCACCGGATGCCAAGGCTTTCCATGAGGAAACCGTACGCAAGCTCGGCAGACTCTATCTTTATGATTGCTTGAGAGCCAATAAGAGTCTGGCTGCATGGGGCATCGAAGGTCGTGTGCCTTTCCTGGACAAGGAGTTCCTGGATGTAGCGATGGGCATGAATCCTGTGTTGAAGATGTGTCCGGACAAGACCATCGAGAAGAAGGTGGTTCGTGAGGCATTCACCGATTTGCTTCCTGAAGAAGTGGCATGGCGACAGAAGGAGCAGTTCTCCGATGGTGTGGGCTATTCTTGGATTGACACTCTGAAGCAGATTACCGCTTCTGCCGTCAGCGATGAGCAGATGGCGCATGCTGCCGAGCGATTCCCTATCAACCCTCCACAGAACAAGGAGGAGTACTATTATCGCTCTATCTTTGCCGAGCACTTCCCAAGCGACAGTGCTGCCAAGAGCGTGCCTAGCGTTCCTAGCGTGGCATGTTCTACAGCCGAAGCCCTTGCCTGGGATGCCTCGTTCAAGAACCAGAACGACCCTAGCGGCAGAGCCGTAGCGGGTGTTCATGAACAAGCGTATAAATAGTCAACATAAAATGATGATATATAGATAGTTATAAATAACCGATATAAAACGAACAAGAAATGGAAAAAGGATTGTACAGTTCAGCCTATGAGCACGATGCGTGTGGCGTAGGTATGGTGGTGAATATCCACGGTAACAAGAGTCATGAGCTGGTCGATAACGCCTTGAAGGTACTCGAAAACATGCGCCATCGTGGTGCAGAGGGTGCTGATAACAAGACGGGTGACGGTGCCGGTATCATGCTCCAGATTCCACATGAGTTTATTCTTCTTCAGGGTATCCCTGTACCGGAAAAGGGAAAATATGGTACAGGTCTTGTCTTCTTGCCTAAGGATGAGAAGAAACAGCAGGATATCCTCTCTGTTATGATCGAAGAGATTGAACGTGAGGGACTTCAGCTGATGCACCTGCGCAATGTGCCTACCAACCCTGACTGTCTGGGTGAGGCTGCATTGAGCAATGAACCTGCCATCAAACAGGTGTTCATCACGGGTGTTACAGATGATAAGGTGCCTGTCTTCGAGCGCACCCTCTATCTCATCCGCAAGCGCATCGAGAAACGAATCAGCGATCCTGATTTCTATATCTGTTCGTTGTCTAATTCGAACATCGTATATAAGGGTATGTTGAGCAGCCTCCAGCTGCGTCAGTACTATCCTGATTTGACCAATAATTATTTTACAAGCGGTTTGGCATTGGTTCACTCCCGCTTCTCTACCAACACCTTCCCAACATGGAGTCTGGCTCAGCCATTCCGTCTCCTTGCCCACAATGGTGAGATCAACACCATCCGTGGAAACCGTGCCTGGATGAAGGCTCGTGAGAGTGTGTTGAGCAGTGAGGCTCTGGGCGATATCCGTGAGATTTCTCCTATCGTTCAGCCTGATATGAGTGACTCAGCCAGCCTCGATAATGTATTCGAGTTCTTCGTGATGAGCGGTCTGTCTCTGCCTCACGCCATGGCAGTGATGGTGCCAGAGAGCTTCAACGACAAGAACCCTATCTCTGAGGATCTGAAGGCTTTCTATGAGTATCACTCTATCCTGATGGAGCCATGGGATGGCCCTGCCGCCCTGCTCTTCAGCGATGGCCGTTATGCCGGTGGTATGCTCGATAGAAATGGTCTGCGCCCTGCACGCTATACCATCACCAAGAACGATATGATGGTTGTGGCTTCTGAGGTAGGCGTGATGGATTTCGATCCAACCGAGATTGCCGAGAAGGGCCGTCTGCAGCCTGGTAAGATCCTCTTGATTGATACCCAGGAAGGCAAAATCTATTATGATGGCGAAATCAAGGAGCGCCTGGCTGAGGCTCATCCTTACCGCCAGTGGTTGAATACCAACCGTATAGAACTGGAAAAGCTGCGCAGCGGACGAAAAGTGGAAAACGCTGTGGAAAACCTCACTCGCAAGGAATTGGAGTTCGGTTTTGGCGAGGAAGACATCGACGGTACCATCATTCCGATGGCTACCAAGGGTCAGGAGCCTACTGCATCTATGGGTAATGATACTCCGCTTGCTGTGCTTTCCGACCAGCCACAGATTTTCTTCAACTACTTCCGTCAGCAGTTTGCTCAGGTTACCAACCCTGCCATCGACTCTATCCGTGAGAACCTCGTGATGAGTCTTACCGAGTATATCGGTAGAGTAGGTTCCGGCATCCTGAACCCAGACGAGAGCAACTGCAAGATGGTTCGTCTGCCACATCCTATCTTGACGAATACCCAGTTGGATATCCTTCAGAATATCCGCTACAAGGGATTCAATACAGTAAAACTCCACATGCTCTTCGAAACCGCCAAGGGCGAAGAAGGACTGCATGAGGCATTGGATGAACTTTGTAAGCAGGCTGCCCAGAGCGTGGATGACGGCTACAACTATATCATCCTCTCCGACCGTGGTGTGGACGAGACCCATGCCGCCATCCCATCATTGCTCGCCGTGAGTGCTGTACATCATTATCTGATTGATGCCGGCAAGCGTGTGCAGACTGCCCTCATCGTAGAGAGCGGTGAGATTCGTGAGGTAATGCACGCTGCCCTCTTGTTGGGTTACGGTGCATCAGCCCTCTGTCCATACTTGACATACGCCATCCTCGATGACCTCGTAAAGAAGGGAAAGATTCAGGAGGATTATCATACAGCCGAGCAGAACTATATCAAGGCTGTGAAGAAGGGCTTGTTCAAGATTATGGCTAAGATGGGTATCTCTACCATCCGTAGTTACCGTGGTGCCAAGATCTTCGAGAGCATCGGTTTGAGCGAGAGCCTCCTGAAGAGCTACTTCGGAACAGAGGTGAGCACCATCGGCGGTATCGGACTTGAGACCATCGCCCGTGATGCCATCCGCCTGCACGACAAGGCATTCGAGACCAAGAAGCTCGACTTCCTGCCAAGCATGGGACAGTTCCACTACCGCAAGGACGGTATCAAGCACGCTTGGAACCCAGAGACCATCGCCACCCTGCAGCTCGCAACCCGCAAGGGCGATTACGATCTCTTCAAGAAATATACACATCTCGTTGACGATAAGCAGGAGCCTATCTTCATCCGCGACTTCTTCGGTTTCCGCAAGAATCCTATCTCTATAGATAAGGTGGAGCCGGTAGAGGAAATCGTGAAGCACTTTGTTACCGGTGCGATGAGTTTCGGTGCCCTCTCCAAGGAGGCGCACGAGGCAATGGCACTCGCCATGAACGCCCTGGGTGCTCGAAGCAATACCGGTGAAGGTGGTGAGGATAACGAGCGATTCCATTCTACACAGGATGGCATCAGCCTCTCAAGCAAGACCAAGCAGGTGGCTTCCGGTCGATTCGGTGTGACTACAGAATATTTGGTAAATGCAGAGGAAATCCAGATCAAGGTGGCACAGGGTGCTAAACCGGGTGAGGGTGGTCAGTTGCCTGGCTTCAAGGTCAACGAGGTCATCGCCAAGACCCGTCACTCTATCCCTGGCATCAGCTTGATTTCTCCTCCACCTCATCACGATATCTACAGTATCGAGGATTTGGCTCAGCTCATCTTCGACCTCAAGAATGTGAACCCTAAGGCGGCTATCTCCGTGAAGTTGGTAGCTGAGAGTGGTGTGGGTACCATCGCTGCCGGTGTGGCTAAGGCAAAGGCAGACCTCATCGTCATCTCGGGTGCTGAGGGTGGTACAGGTGCCAGCCCTGCATCCAGTATGCGTTTCGCAGGTATCTCTCCTGAAATCGGACTTTCTGAGACCCAGCAGACTTTGGTAAAGAACGGTCTTCGTGGTCAGGTTCGCCTGCAGGTGGATGGTCAGTTGAAGAGCGGTCGCGACATCATCCTGATGGCTTTGCTCGGTGCAGAGGAATTCAGTTTCGGTACTGCCGCCCTCATCGTTTTGGGTTGTGTCATGATGCGTAAGTGTAACCTGAATACCTGTCCTATGGGTGTTGCTACACAGGATCCTAAGCTCCGTGCGCACTTCCGTGGCAGCTACAAGTACCTCATCAACTACTTCCGCTTCCTCGCCGAGGAGGTTCGTGAGTACTTGGCAGAGATGGGTTACACCTCATTGAACGATATCATCGGTCATACCGAACTCATCGTCCGCAAGAAGGATGAGGAGATTGTTCCTACCGAGGGTGCTGATGCCGTAGAGCCAGAGGTGGCTAAGAGCATCGAGGAGAAGGCAGACTTGCTCGACTTCTCTCGTTTGCTGCATCGTGAAACAGGTCATTGCTCGCTCTATCATACGACCGAGCAGATTCATGACCTCGACAATGTACTCGACCAGCAGTTGATTCGTGGTGCCCAGCGTGCCATCGAGAATCAGGAAGAGGTGAACCTCGACTTCGCCATCAAGAATACCGACCGTGCTGCCGGTGTGATGCTGAGCGGTATGATTGCCAAGAAATATGGTGAGGCGGGTCTTCCAGACAAGACCGTGAACGTGAAGTTCAAGGGTTCTGCAGGTCAGAGCTTCGGTGCCTTCCTGGTTAAGGGAGTGGATTTCAAGCTCGAAGGTGAGACCAATGACTATTTCGCCAAGGGACTTTCAGGAGGTCGTGTTTCCATCCTTCCTCCTATTCGCAGCAACTTCTCTGCTGAGGATAACATCATCGCCGGTAACACTGGTTTGTATGGTGCCACAAGTGGTGAGTTGTATATCAATGGTAAGGTAGGCGAGCGCTTCGGTGTTCGTAACTCGGGTGCCATCGCCGTGATTGAGGGCGCTGGTGACCACTGCTGCGAGTATATGACGGGCGGTAGAGTAGTAGTGCTCGGTGAAACTGGCCGTAACTTCGCCGCTGGTATGAGTGGTGGTGTTGCCTACGTATGGGATAAGAACCACAACTTCGATTACTTCTGTAACATGGATATGGTGGAGATCAACCTCGTGGAGGACAGCACCTATCGCAAGGAGTTGCATGAGCTGATTCGTCAGCATTATCTCTACACCGGCAGTAAGCTTGCCCGTACCATGCTCGATGACTGGAACCACTATGTAGAGGATTTCATCCAGGTAGTGCCAATCGAGTACAAGCGAGTTCTCCAGGAGGAGCAGGTAAAGAAGTTGCAGCAGAAGATTGCGGATATGCAGCGAGATTATTAATAAAGGTAAAAAGGTAAAAGGGTAAAAAGGTAAAAAGAGCCTTAGCCCCTTTCCTTTGCCTTGAGAACTGTTAAAGGTAAAAAGGTAAAAGGGTAAAAAGGTAAAAAGAGCCTTATACCCCTTTCCTTTTCCTTGAGTCCGGTAAAATGCGTGTAACAAATAAATTAATAATAAAGGTAACATAAGGTTTAAGTAAATAGCAACAAGCAGTAAGCAAGAATGTTCTTTTTACCTTTTTACCTTTTTACCCTTTTACTTTTAAAACGATGGGAAATCCAAAAGCATTTTTGACTATACCTCGCAAGGAAGCAGGTTATAGACCAATTCACGATAGAATCCTCGATTTCAGCGAGGTAGAACAGACATTGAATAGCAACGACCGCCGTCAGCAGGCTTCCCGTTGCATGGATTGTGGTGTGCCTTTCTGCCACTGGGCTTGTCCATTGGGCAACAAGGCACCGGAGTGGAACGATGCGCTCTACAAGGGCGACTGGGAGTTGGCTTACCGTCTCCTCAATTCCACCAACGACTTCCCAGAGTTCACAGGACGTATCTGTCCTGCACTCTGTGAGAAGGCATGTATCTTGAATCTCATGGACCATGAGCCAACCACCAACCGTGAGGATGAGTGCGCCATTGTGGAGCACGCTTTCTCTGAGGATTATGTGCATGTTGAGATTCCAGAGCGTAATGGCAAGACTGTGGCAGTCATCGGTGCCGGTCCTGCAGGATTGGTAGCTGCCAATCAGTTGAACCACAAGGGATATAAGGTAACAGTCTTTGAGGCACGTGAGAATGCCGGTGGCTTGTTGCGCTATGGTATTCCAAACTTCAAGCTCAACAAGAGTATCATTGACCGCCGCCTCCGTCTTCTCGAAGAGGAAGGCATCGAGTTCAAATACAATCAGCAGATAGATGTCACCAAGTTGCCAGAGGGCTTTGATGCCTACGTGGTATCTACGGGTACTCCTACAGCCCGCGACCTGAAGATTCCAGGACGAGAATTGAAGGGTGTTTATTTCGCCCTCGAACTCCTCTCTCAGCAGAACCGAGTCCTTGCAGGCATGGAGTTCTCTAAGGATGAACTGGTCAACTGCAAGGGCAAGGATGTCTTGGTTATCGGTGGTGGTGATACAGGTTCCGACTGTATCGGTACGGCTCATCGTCAGGGTTGCAAGAGTGTAACTCAGATTGAGATCATGCCTAAGCCAGTAGAGGGTCCTGAGGATCCTAAAAATCCTTGGCCAAACTGGCCTCGCACACTGAAGACTACATCCAGTCATGAGGAAGGATGTACACGTCGCTGGAACATCAACTCATTGGAGTTCCTCGGCAAGAATGGAAAGTTGACAGGTGTGAAGGTTCAGCCTATCGATTGGAAGCCAAACCCAGAGGGCGGTCGCCCATTGATGGTAGAAGCTGGAGAGCCAGAAATCATCAAGGCAGAGGCTGTATTCTTGGCCATGGGCTTCCTGAAGCCACAGCAGCCTGAGTTTGCAGAGAATGTCTTCGTGGCAGGTGATGCAGCAAATGGAGCTTCTCTGGTAGTAAGAGCTATGGCAAGCGGAAGAAAGATTGCAGCTCAGGTAGATAAGTTCCTGACTCGATAATTCCCGGATATATTATCGGTTATTTTTAACTATAAGTAAGTGGTGGGAGGCCAGACCTTGAGATGAGGTTTGCCTCCCTTTTTTATAGCCATTACTTAGTAATACCTTCAATGATATTGACCAATAATGACTTTGACCATAATGACCACTGTTCTAAAAAGTGATTATTCCGTTCATGTCATAAACAATGAAAGCCCCCAACTATCACAGCTGAGGGCTTACTTTCATGAATAACATACAAAATTTAATGAAACGGAACTTTGGTTACGATTTGCTTGAACGCAATATCTTTCCTTTATCCCACACAACTCGTTATGCCGAGCGTGGTTGCAATTGCCGTCAAGAAACTGA
>ERZ791902.563-NODE-563-length-26173-cov-4.313960_pt1 | contig 26173 bp, 22 predicted proteins | sample MGYA00510149_ERZ791902 | MGnify/ENA primary metagenome ERZ791902 (study PRJEB30046, sample SAMN00792060) | human gut metagenome | study: EMG produced TPA metagenomics assembly of the A metagenome-wide association study of gut microbiota in type 2...
TCATAATCTGCTATTATTTTCTGATGATTACTTTCTTACCATTGTGAATATAGAAACCTGGCTGAGCAGGCTTACCAATACGCATACCTGTCAAGGTGTACCAGGCATTGTCCTCAGTCTTCTTTACCTCCTGGAGGGTGGTATTCTCTATAGAGGAAGCCTGTCCGCTAACATAAACTGTCTCGCCAGTAAGGGTAGAGCCATCCTTGCCGTTGTTGATAACGAAATAGCCTGTAACAAAAGCAGCAGGGACTTCTACTGTATAATAGCCCTTCTTGCCATTGTACTCAGTCTCGTTGTCAAGACTCATCTTCAATCCAGGCCATTCCTGAGCCGCCTTTGTACCGTCGTAGATATAGCAATATACATCTGCGAGGTTGGCTGTGGAATTATCGAAGAAGACCATTACCTTGCCTTCAGGGCCAGGGGTAATCGTCTTTTCATATTTACCTTCTACGTAATAACCATGATTCTTGAATTCCTGATCACCGCCATTCAGTTTCTGCTCACCATCATGAGTGAAAATCACACCAGTAGGAATTTCAGTACCAGCTGTATATGTCCATTTAAAGACATTCTTGCCACCTTTAGTTCCCACCAAAGTCATGGCATCTCCAGGCCAACCTGCAGTGGAAAACTGTTTTACCTTGTCATTCCATGCCCAAATCTTGGCATTATCATAACTTGTCTCCAAGAACACGGAGATCTCATTTTCTGTAACTATTGGCGTATAATCATCGGCGGTAACAGCAGCGAGAGCATTTCCCGGAGCCATCATCATGCCGAAAAGCATTGCCAAAGTACAAAGCATCGTAGAAAATTTTTGCATAAAATAATATGTTAAGTTGATAAGTTATTAGTTCAAACGTTGGCAAAAATAGAAATAAGTTTTGATAGACCACTTAGTTTATCAGGAAAAAAATGCTTATTCCATGAGCAATCGTTTGCACGGTTTCAAGGAAATCCACCATATTATTGATGCAATACAAAAAAGAGGTAGTGCTCACTTGGGCAAGTAAGTACTACCTCTCCTTCAAAGAATATTTTAATCTAACTTTCGCATGTACAGAAGTTAGAGAAGTTTACATTAACGGGCAAGCCATGCCTCGGGATTGAGTTTGACTGTTTCCTTGCGCAACTGGAACTGCAGGATATTGTCGGCACCCACGGCACCTAAAGCCTGACGGGTACTTACCTTCTGGCCCTTGTGAACACTCACCGACTTGAGGTTACAATATACAGAGATATAGGCACCATGGCGGACAAGGACATTCCACATGCCTCCATAACCAAAGACGGCACTTACCTCACCATCGTAGATGCTACGAGCCACGCAACCGGGTTTGCCCAAAAGGTTGATACCCTTATTGTCGAGGGTAACGCCGGAAAGACCCTGTACATTGTATTGTCCGAAATGACTCACTATCTTGTAAGTTCCTGTGATAGGCATAGGAAGGCGACCACGGTTGGCCTCAAAACCTCCACTCAGCATACGGTCTACCGTACTGAGAGTAGCAGCATCATTGGCTTCCCGGCGGGCGCTTGCCAACTCTTTGCGGTTGCGTGCCTCATCAGTTTTTGCCTTCAACTCTGCAGCTCGTCTGTCGGCCTCAGCCTCACGAGCAGCCTGTTCAGCTCTGGCCTGTCGGTTGGCTTGTTCAGCAGCCTCACGGGCAGCCTTCTCTGCACGGGCACGTGCCTTATCCTGAGCTCTGGCCTTAGCACTGTTTTCGGCTTGCAGACGAGCTTCCTCCTGGGCCTTACGAGCCAACTCCTGAGCCTTACGATTTTCTTCTGCAGCACGCTGACGAGCCAACTCGGCCTCACGTTCCTTGCGCCGTGCCTCCTCTATACGGCGGGCATTCTCACGCGCCTCTGCCTCGGCCTGGGCCTTTCGACGAGCCAGTTCCTCACGCCTACGCTGCGCTGCCGCCTGAGCTTCAGCCTTACGCTTAGCCTCAGCTGCCGCACGGGCACGCGCTTTCTCTACCTCAATGGCTATCAGACGGTCAATCTGCGCATTGATAGCAGCATCCTTCTTGCGCTGATCAGCAATAACAGCCTGAATGGTTTTCTGTTGCTTCTGCAATCCCTGCACCACTTGCTGTTGCTCGGTCTGCTTGCCTTCGAGCGCAGTTTTCTCTTGCTGACCTTTATATAAAAGGTTGTTCTTATGTCCCTTCACCACCTGCAGTTGCTTGTGCTTCTCGGTCACCTGCTTCTGCTTGGCCTTTACCGCCTCGCCCTGTGCCTTCTGATAGGCAGAATACTGACGTATGAACGACAGGCGGCGATACATCTGCGTAAGGTTCTTGGCGCTGAAGATAAACATGAGCTTGTCTTGCACAGAGTGATGACGGGTCATATAGCGCATAGAACGGATGTACTTGTTCTTTCGGTCCTGCAACTGCTGTTCAAGGGTTTTGAGCTGAGCATTGAGCAAGCCGATATTGCCATCGATGTGGTGGATATCCTGCTGTATACCATCGATGTTCTTCTGTCGCTGGTCGATTTCGCCATTAAGCACCATGAGGTCTTGCAGACGTTTCTTCACGTCGGCCTGATTGCGGCGGAGAGCTCTCTCCTGCTCCTTGATTTTCTTTTGTATGTTGGCACGCTGTCCCTGCAATCCTCGAATGGAAGCATTGCTATAGGCGGCTTTCTTCTCTGCCCGTGTGGGAGCCTTGGATTGGCGCCTTTTCACAGGCTTCTTTTTTGGGGTTTTCTTTTGGGTTCTTACCGTTCTTGCCGTTGTGGCAGTTTTCTTTCTTTGTGCAGTCTTCTGCGCATAAGGAGTCAAGACAAACGACAAGGCCAGAATAATCAATAATATACGTTTCATTTACAGACTCATTATTTTATTCAGCACGTCTTCTGCCGATACTTGCTTGTACTTGCTCGAAACTTCGGAACGCGACTCCCAGTTGCTGTCGGTCTTCACCTCGTTCATCTTGATAACGAGATTGACCTCCTTCTTCTGGCGGGTTGCATTAGTGACAAGAGTCATATCCAACAAGGCTGGGAACATCTTGACACCTACGGCGCGGAAGTTGTCATAACGAATATGCACTCCCGATGTGCCATGCTGCGAACTGACATACTCCACGTCGGCTTTGTCTATACGACCTGTGGCACGCTGGGAAGTCCAGGCATACGTCATGTTGCCATTCTTCAAGGTGACTGGCACTTCGTTTCCCTCTACAGCCAAATCGGCATCAAACTTCTTCAGATCAGACTCCTTCACCTGCTTGGCTCCAGGCAAGAGAAGCTGATTCCAGAACAGCGCCTGCAACGAATAGAAGTTGATGCCCTGCTTCTGCAGGAAGTCTACATGATTATAGTCGGCCTTAATATACTGTTTGTGATAACGGTCGATGATGAGCACATAATCGGGGGTAAACTCCAGACGGCCAACCTCGAAACCCAGGATGGGAGCATACAACTGTAGACGTATCACATCGTCCTTACGCATTCGAAGCGCACCATCTACCGAAATTTTCTTCTCTCCCATGCGGATGGTGAAGTTTATGCTGCCCGTAATGTTCTTGGCGTACACCTGATTGTCGGACACCTTCTGTACAAAAGCCAGTTTCTGCATGCGTTCGGTCTCTACACTTTTCACCTCCTGATGTGGCAAGTTCTTGTTGCTCACGCCATCAGAAACAATTTGTTTCTTGGTGCCACACGATGCCAGCAACATCAAGGGCAGACAGAATGCTGCCAGTTTCATTATTTTGTTTTTTTCCATTTTCGCTTATATTTAATGATTTCACTTTCTGTCATATATTTCCTACACTCGATTTTCACCTTCAGAGCATCAGGGTCCTGGCTGCCTTTCTGTGCCTGCTTCCAGTAGGCCACAGCCTGGTCGGTAAGTCCGTTCATGGCATAAATGTCGCCTGCATGCTCAATAATGGTACTGTTGTCGGCCGTTGAATCACTATACGCCAAAGTTTGGTCGATATAGGTTTTGGCCTCGGCATAACGTTCCTCCATAAAGAGAATCCACGCATAAGTATCAAGATAGGTGGAGTTATTGGGCTCTGCCTTGATGGTCTTGTAGCTCATCAACTCTGCCTTCTGCAGGTTCTTGCCCGTCTGACTGATGTAGTAAGCATAATTGTTGAGTCCTGGAACATTGTCGGGTTTCCAATGCAGACAGGAATCGTAAGCGGCAAAAGCTTCTGCCTGACGGTTCTTGCCATGAAGGATGTCGCCCATAATCATATAAAGGTCGGACACCAAATCGGGAGAGCTCTTGCTGTTGATCTGTCCCACTCCGCGGCGGAACTCTTCGAGCGTGGCATCTTCCTCATGCTTCATATAGTGCGCCATACCGCCAAAGTAATAGAATACCATCTCTTCCGGATTGTAGTCATGGGCAGCATTAGACAGGCGGATAACCTCGTCGTAGTCTTTCTTTTCCCATAGATTCTGAATGAGTTGGATGCGCGACTCACTACGGTCGGGAGCTATCTCGAGCACCTTTCGGTAAGCGGCATTGACCGTATCCATCGGCATTTTCTTAATATTCATATAGGCAGCACGGAACTCAGCGATGTCTGCCGAGGGCTTGGGCTGAGACAGCATTCTGTCGAAAAGAGCGATGACTTGGGTTGAATCGGCACCATGGCTCTCGTTATCCTGTATGAACGAGCGAATCATCATCAACTTGGTATCCAGGTCGGTCTTCTTGCCCAACAGAATGCGGTCGAGCATGGCGTGAGCCTGTTCTTTCTGGTCGGTGGCATTATAATAGTCGTAGAGCGACATCTGGGCATACGAGTTGTCAGGCTCTTCTTCGAGCACATGGATAAACAACTTGTAGGCCTCTTTCCGGCGCTGGTGTTCCATAAGCCAGTTGCCCAACATGGTTTTATAAATCATATCAAGCGGATGCGCCTCGGTCAGCGACTTGAGTTCCTTGTAGGCTGACTTGGAATCGTTCATCAACTCGTAGATGTGCATCTTCTCAAGCGTGAACTTCTCGTTCTCGCCCTCTTCTGTCTCCAAGCGGTTGAGGGTTTTCAGCATCTGTGGATATTCTTTCTGCTGCTGATAAAGGCGCAACAGCATATAGAGCGCATCGGTATTGTCGTGATTCTGAGCGAAGATGCCTTCATAAGCTTCGATAGCCTTGTCGTACTGCTGATTGGCAACATAATACTGTGCCATCCGCTCGCGAAATGTAAGATTGGATGGAGCCAAGGTGATGGCACGCGCCAGACAGTCTTGAGCCAAGGAGTCTTGCTTCATCTGCTGATAGTACATCGACTGATAGAAATACACCTCAGCAGCACGTGGATTGATTTTGCGGGCATGCTCAAAAAGCTCGAATGCATCGCCGTAACGACCCAAAGCCTGAAGACGGGCCGCCTCCTGAAAGAAGTAGTCGTAACGCTTGCGGTCATTGCCCGTCAAACCATCGGCAGCCTGCACGGGCATAGCTGTCAGGAATGCCATAAAGCTTATGAAGCCCAAGAATACTTGTCTCAAAATATTGATTCTATTCACAACTGATTAATTGAATGTATCTATATTTATTTTACACCTGTATGACCATAGCCACCAGCACCTCTCTCGGTTTCATCGAGCGTCTCTACTTCGATGAATTCAGCATTTTCGTGCTTGGCAATCACCATTTGGGCAATACGCTCACCATCATTGATGACAAAGTCGGTCTGCGAGAAGTTGATGAGCAGAACCATGATCTCGCCTCGATAATCGGCATCAATCGTGCCTGGGGTATTAAGAACAGTAATGCCATGTTTCAATGCCAACCCACTGCGAGGACGTATCTGTGCCTCGAAGCCTGCTGGCAAAGCCATGAAAAGGCCTGTAGGTACAAGCCGGCGTTCCATGGGGTGAAGCACGATAGATTCGTCGATATTAGCACGCAGGTCCATACCTGCGCTCTGGGGTGTGGCATAAGCTGGCAACGGCTGATGCCCACGGTTGATAATTTGTACTTTCATCATGTTCATTCTTTTAAGATGCAAAAATAATGTTTTTCGGGCACATTTAGGCATTTTCATGACGAAAATGATAGATTTTATAAAAAATAAATGCTTTTTTATTTTGTATTGTGTCAGGATTGCTGTATTTTTGCGATATGGAATGGATTAAACTCATATCTAACAAGCGTTTCGGACAGGAGCATAAGCATGCCGAGCGCCACGACGACCGGTCGGAGTTCAAACGCGACTACGACAGGCTCATCTTCTCGTCGGCTTTCAGACGACTGCAAAACAAGACTCAGGTTTTTCCCTTGCCTGGTTCTATCTTTGTACACAACCGACTGACCCACAGTCTGGAAGTATCGAGTGTAGGAATGTCGTTGGGCAACGACATCTCGAAACGTATCATAGAAAAGCGCCCAGAACTGAAGGATACTCTCTTTGAGGAAATAGGAACTATCGTGAGCGCAGCCTGTCTGGCACACGACTTGGGCAATCCTCCTTTCGGCCATTCTGGAGAGAAAGCCATACAGACTTTCTTCAGCGAAGGAGCAGGAAAAGCAGTAAAAGAGCTGGTTTCACCGGAGTTTTGGCAAGATATCACTCACTTCGAAGGCAACGCCAATGCCTTCCGCATACTGACCCACCAATTCAAGGGAAGACGCAAAGGCGGCTTCGTCATGACCTACTCCATGCTGGCTTCTATCGTAAAATATCCATTCGCCAGCCAGTTAGCTGGAAGTCATGGCAAGTTCGGTTTCTTCACCTTGGAAAAGGACTCGTACCAGAAAGTGGCCGATGAATTGGGCATTTTTTGCAAGTCAAAACCTGGTGAGCCTCTAAGATACGCCCGTCATCCGTTGGTATATATGGTAGAGGCTGCCGACGACATCTGCTACGAAATCATGGACATCGAAGACTCCCACAAACTCAAGATCCTGTCTTACGAAGAGACTGAGAGACTGCTGTTGGGATTCTTCGACAAGGAAACCCAAAATAAGATTAAGGAGCGAATCAAGGAAGAAGGCGTGACCGACGAGAACGAAAAGGTGGTCTACATGAGAGCCAGCGCCATCGGCCGACTGGAGAACGAATGTGTAACGGCCTTCCTGGAGCATGAGAAGGAGATTTTGGCAGGAACATTCGAGGGAAGCCTCATCGACCATATCGCCGAACAACAGCGAAATGCCTACAAAGAATGCGAGAAGACTTCGTTTGCAAAGATTTACCACAGCAAGCCTGTACTCGACATCGAACTGTCAGGTTACAAGATTATGGCTACACTTATGGAGGTGTTTGTCAATGCAGCTATCACGCCCGAACGTTTCGACTCTCAACAACTGTTGCGACGGGTAAGCAGTCAGTACGACATCAACAACGAGAATATAGAGGAGCGAATCATGGCTGTCATCGACTATATCAGCGGAATGACCGACATTTACGCCCTCGACATCTATCAGAAGATAAATGGTATCAGCCTGCCTATCGTATAGGGCGTGAGGGAGAGAAACGGAAAATACGAACGCATATTTATACCGTATATTCATGCAATAATTGTTCAAAAAGCGCCACATAACTGGGAAAAAGAATCTGCCCAACTGGAAAAATATTTTTTCCCAACTGGGAAATTATTTTTTCGCAGTTAACCAAAGCGCCCCGATGAATATATATACTAAAGCTTTTCAGCAGAAAATAGAAAAAACAAGTACTTGCATTGTCCATCTCAAGCAACTTCGTTTTATCAGCAAGTTAAAAATCGTAGACATTCATAAACAAGAATACTAAAAAAGCGCCTCGAATGAACGAAACGCTTCTTTAGTATCTTGTTTTACTTCTCCAACTTTCACTCCACTCGGAAGTTGAATGTCTTTTATAAAACGGATAAGGTTTACTTGTCTTCCTTTTCCTTATAAATAATATTGTTGGCGCCACTTGTTATCTTCAACGCCTCCGGATGCTCGGCTATGAAACTGTTGATATGGCGCACACGCTTTTCTTCCAAGATCTCGTCGACAGCAATCAGAATACCAGTTTCCTCCACATCACCAAAACCATAATTGATGGCTGTGCCGAAAAGCTTCATCGTAGGACTGAGATTCATATAAGCATTCACCAAAGGGGGAATGTTGTAGCCCAACTCACGTACCTCGCGATTGAGAATGCGATAGTCGGCACGGAAGTCATCTTCGGTAAAGATCGCCTTCAGCTCACTCTCTGGAGTCTCTATTTTCAATGGTTTCATCGGGATAACAAGATTCTCCTTATCATCGAAATGCTTCTTGAGGAAATAGAGAATCATGTCGCGACCACGGCGAATGTAAGACGGATACATCGTCATCTTGCCAAAGAAATATTTCAGCTCGGGATAGAGCACGGTAAGAGCTCCCAGACCATCCCACAGGTTGTCGAGCGCAAAGATGCTCTTGCTGTTCATGCGCACATTCTGATATTCCAATGAGACAAAGGAACGTCCCAACTCCACGGTATAAGGCATGTACTCCTTAAGGAACTTGTCTGAGAAATGGAACATATGACTCGTAGCCAATATAGGCTGTCCTTTAGCATCGAGTTTCCAGTCTTTACCCAAGAGATAACGATAACCGCCAATAATCTCGTCGGCCTCAGGATTCCACACGATGAGCTGCTTATAACAATTATCTCCAAAGTCGAACTCGTCCAAATCCATTGACTTGCCCGAGCCGCCTCCTGCTGTACGGAATGCGATTTCACGAAGACGGCCTATCTCCTTCAGCACATTGGGAGAGTCGTTGGCTGTCACGATATAGATTTCGTTATGACTCTTGTTTGTCATACGAAGCTGCTTGTCGGGAGTGAGTTCACTCTTCAACAAGTCCCTGTCTATTGGCTGGATTATATCTTCTTCCATAATCTATGATGTAACTTTCTATAATTCGTAAACTTTGTCTTTTACATATTGCGCCCATTCTGTGGGAGTCTTGCTCTTGTCGAAGGTCTGCCAGGGTATGGGCTTGCCAAAGGCGATACGGAAGTCCTTTCCCACGTTCCGGTACATCTCGTCGACCAAGAAAAGCATGGCTAAGTTGAAAGGCAAGTACTTGTCGCTGAATCGGGCGATGCGATAGAAGCGCTCCGAGTTCTGTCCGCTGAAATGGATAGGCACCACATCGCGCTGATACTCCACACTCTTTGAGATAAATGTCTTTTTCCAGGGCAAGTCGCGAATACTGCCATCTGGCTGTTTGCGGCTGTTGAGACCTGCAGGGAACATCAGCATGTGATTGTCGCTCTGGAAACCGGCCTCCACCATACGGGGGAAGTCACGGCTCTGGCGTCCCGTCTTGTTGATGCCTATACTGACGGGCTTGAGACCTGGCAGATTAAGAAGCAGGTCGTTCACAAGATAACGGAACTTTCCGTCATAATGGGTGCCAATGATGGAGCCAAGCGCCACGCCGTCCTGTCCTCCCAACGGATGATTGGACACGAAGGTATAAAGCTTGCCATCGTTCTTGTCGGGCAGATTCTCCACTCCCTCCAATTGTATGTTCATCTTGAGATACTTCACGCACTCAGTAAGCCACTCGGTACCCTGAAGATGACGACTTTCCCACAAGAAGCGGTTCACTTCATCCTCGTGAACGGTCTTCTTGAGCCAGGAAACAAGAAAAGAGGGCACAAACTTTGCCTTTGCTCCCATCTTGCTCTTCAAAATCCTGCTTATGTCAATCGTTTTCTCTATAGATTCGCTCATGTTTGCTGTAAAAACATCTAAAGTACGTGCAAAAATAACTCAACTTTTTTAAATACGTGCCATTTTTAATGAAAAAATGATAAAATACGATGTTTTTGATGAAAAAACAGTCGATTTATATAACTTTTGGCTTTCATTTTTATGTCTGAAGCTCACTTTAAGCATTCTGGAAGAACTCTCGCCAACTCTTGACACAAGACAAAAAGCGACCTCATTTTATTAAGTTTTATAAATTTTGCAAGAAAAAGTAAACAGATATGAGGATTTTTGTGTACCTTTGAACCCGAATTCTTATTTAAATAGGTACACATGCGATTAATCGACAACAATACATACCACGTGCCTGTGCTTCTCAAAGAAAGCGTAGACGGTCTGTCCATACATCCTGGAGGAGTGTATGTGGACGTTACTTTTGGAGGCGGAGGCCACTCTAAGGAGATACTCTCACGAATAGCCGACAACGGTCACCTGTACAGCTTCGACCAAGACGCCGACGCCGAACAGAACGTCATCCCCAATGAGCACTTCACCTTCGTATGCTCCAACTTCAGATACCTGAAGAACTGGATGCGCTACTATGGCGAGGAAGGTATTGACGGGTTGCTTGCCGACCTGGGTGTATCGAGCCATCATTTCGATGATGAGAGCAGAGGCTTCTCCTTCCGCTTCGACTCTCCGCTCGACATGAGAATGAACAAAAGAGCGGGCAAGACTGCTGCCGATATCGTAAACGAATACGAGGAGGAGGCACTTGCAGACATCTTCTACCTGTACGGCGAACTGCGCAACGCCCGGCGCATAGCTGCAGCTATCGTCAAAGCAAGAAGCAGCCAAAAGATAGAGACAACGACCGACTTCATACACGTAGTGGAGCCTTTCTTCAAGCGCGAGCGAGAGAAAAAAGACATGGCCAAACTGTTCCAGGCCCTGCGAATAGAGGTAAACCACGAGATGGACGCCCTGAAGGAAATGCTCAAGGCTGCGACAGAAATCCTGAAACCAGGCGGAAGACTGTCGGTCATCACTTACCACTCGCTGGAAGACCGAATCGTGAAAAACGTGATGAAGACGGGAAACCCAGAGGGAAAAGTGGTGCAGGACTTCTACGGAAGAATAGAATCTCCCTTCAGACTCATCAACAACAAGGTCATCATCCCCGACCAGGAGGAGCAAGAGAGAAACCCAAGAAGCCGAAGCGCCAAACTTAGAATTGCAGAAAAGAGATGAAAGAAAAAGAAATAAAGGAAGACCAGGAAGCGAAGGCCGACAGCAAGACTGCCGAGACACCCGCTCCTCAAGAGCTGGGCAAGAAGGCAAAAGAGGCAAAAGAAACGAAAGCCTCACAAAAGCCCCAAGACTCGCAAGACTCAGACGATCCAAAGGAGCCGGCTGAGGGAGAGGAACACGAGGAGTCGCTCAAGGAAGCCATCGCCAAACAAGCCATAGAAGACGAGGCGCCCCTATCGTCGAGCTTCACCCTGAGAAAGATTTTGGGCGGCGACATTCTGACGGCACAAGTGATACGCCGGCAGATATGGCTCATCGTGTTAGTGGTGTTCTTTATCATCATATACATATCCAACAGATACAGCATACAACAGGACATGATAGAGATAGACCAACTGCAGGAGGAACTGCAGAACGCCAAATACAAAGCCCTGTCGAGCAGCAGCCAGATAACAGAAAGAAGCCGAGAGAGCAACGTGCTGAAAATGCTGCAGAACAACAAAGACAGCGTCCTGCACATTGCCACTCAGCCACCATACATCATAAACGTACCGGAGAATGAGTAAATTTGACAATAAGAGAGTGATGCCACGATATAGCGCCATAGCCATCGTCATGACGGCCTTTGCACTCTGCATCGTAGGAAAATCCATATACATAGCAACGGCCAAGCGCGACTACTGGATGAAGGTGGCACAGCGACAGAAGAAAGATTCTGTAACCGTGAAGCCTACCCGAGGAAACATCCTTAGTTGCGACGGACAGTTGATGGCCAGTTCGCTGCCTGAATATAAGCTCTTCATGGACTTCAAGGCACTCAAAGAAGCTGGCAACGACTCACTGTGGGACGTCAAGGAAGATTCCATCTGTATGGGGCTGAGTAAGATTTTCCCCGAACTGACATTCACCGAATTCAAGCGACACATAGACGAGGGAAGAAAGAAACAAAGCCGACACTGGTCTTTATATCCACGCCGCATCAACTACAACACGTTCACCGAGGTGAAAGCCCTTCCGGTATTCAACCTGGGAAAGAACAGCAGCGGTTTCCATTGGGAAGAATACAACGCCCGAACACGTGGATTCGGAGGACTGGCTGGCAGAACCATCGGAGCCTTGTTTGGTGCCAAGGATACTGCCCGCTTCGGACTGGAACTCTCATACGACTCCATCCTGAGAGGAACCAACGGAATCGTGCAGCGCAAGAAAGTGCTTAACAAATACTTGAACATTACCGACACGCCACCTATAGACGGAGCCGACATCGTGACCACCATCAACGTGAGCATGCAAGACCTGGCAGAACGCTCATTAGAGCAGGAGTTGAAGGAAATAAACGGAAATGTGGGCGTAGCCATCGTCATGGAAGTGCATACGGGAGATGTGAAAGCCATCGTCAACCTGGAGAAGTGTGATGACGGCGAATATCGGGAAGTAAGAAACCATGCCGTCAGCGACTTGCTGGAGCCAGGCTCTGTATTCAAGCCAGCCTCGCTGCTTGTAGCCTTGGACGACGGAGTGGTTGACACCCTGTGCCGAGTGGAGACAGGAAACGGCGTATGGAACATGTATGGTCGAGACATGAAAGACCATAACTGGAGAAAGGGAGGCTACGGAATGCTTACCTTTGCGGAGACCCTGTGGTACAGTTCCAATATCGGAGTAAGCCGAATCATAGACGACCATTACCACAAACATCCAGAGAAGTTTGTGCAGGGAATAGACCGTCTCGGACTGAGAGACAATCTGAGAATACCATTGGTGGGCTCTACACCTGCCATCATCCGTATGCCTCGCAAGAACAGCCGTGGACAATACGTCAACTGGAGCAAGACTGCCCTGCCATGGATGAGTATAGGATACGAGACACAGGTTCCGCCCATCAGCACGCTGACATTCTACAACGCAGTAGCCAACAACGGAAAGATGGTTCGTCCGCGCTTTGTCACCAAAGTGGTGAAGAACGGAGAAACCCTCAAAGAGTTCCCAGTAGAAGTCATGCGACCACAGATAGCCAAGGAAAAAAGCATCAAAGAACTGCAGACCATCTTGGAGCAAGTGGTAAGTGTGGGATTGGGACGTAAGGCAGGCTCACCCAATTTCAAGGTGGCAGGCAAGACGGGTACAGCCCAGATATCAAAAGGTGCGGGAGGATACAAGAACGGAGGAACAAACTACCTCGTCAGTTTCGCAGGCTATTTCCCTGCCGATGCTCCTCAATACAGCTGCATCGTCTGCATTCAGAAATCGGGACTCCCAGCTTCGGGCGGCACGATGAGTGGAAAGGTCTTTCATGAAATTTCAGAAGGCATCATGGCACAGAGTCTGAAACTCGATGTGAAAGATGCCCGCGACTCAGCCTCCGTCTTCTTGCCAGACGTAAAGTCAGGCAACATACTGGCTGCCGACTATGTGCTGAAGCATCTCGGAATAAACACCGCCACCAATTGGTCGGGCAGTTATGCGACAGGCAATCCAATATGGGGAAAGGCCGAGAAGGAAGGAAAGAAGAAAGTGCTGCTCATCAAGGAGAAGCAATACAGCAAGAATGCCGTACCCGATGTATCGGGCATGGGAGCAAGAGACGCTATCTTCATGATGGAAAGCCGAGGCATAAAGACCAGAATTTACGGTCGTGGAAAAGTAGTAAAACAAAGTCTTGTACCAGGAACAAGAATCAAGAAAGGACAAGTCTGCGAACTCACACTCGACCTATAATATATAATAATGTATAGAAACATCAAAGAAACAGAATATGAAACTACAAGATTTACTCAAGAACATTCAGCCTGTTGAAATAGCAGGCGATGTGGAGACCGAGGTTACAGGAGTGAACATTGACTCTCGAAAAATCAAAGATAGCCATTTGTTCGTTGCCATGAAGGGAACGCAAGTAGATGGTCACAAGTTTATACCCAAAGCCATCGAGCTTGGCGCCAAATCCATTCTGTGCGAAGACATGCCTGAGGAGAAGGTGGAAGGCGTCACCTACGTGAAAGTAGAATCTACAGAGGACGCAGTGGGAAAAGTTGCCACCCTGTTCTATGGCGATCCATCCAAGAAACTGAAGCTGGTGGGTGTGACTGGAACAAACGGAAAGACCACCATCGCCACCTTATTATATAATATGTTCCGCAAGTTCGGACATAAGTGCGGCTTGCTGTCTACCGTCTGCAACTATATCGAGGACGAAGCTATTCCTGCCGACCACACCACTCCCGACCCAATCGAGCTCAACCTCCTGCTGAGCAAGATGGTAGAAGCAGGATGCGAGTATGCCTTTATGGAATGCTCTTCGCACGCCATAGCACAAAAGCGTATCGGCGGTCTGACATTCACAGGCGGCATCTTCACCAACCTCACACGCGACCATCTCGACTATCACAAGACTTTCGAGAACTATCGCAATGCCAAGAAGGCCTTCTTCGACGGTCTGCCAAAGTCGGCCTTTGCCATTACCAATGCCGACGACAAGAACGGCATGATCATGGTACAGAACACAAAAGCCACCATCAAGACGTACTCTACACGGAGCATGGCCGATTTCAAGGCAAGAATCCTGGAATGTCACTTCGGAGGCATGTACTTAGATGTGGACGGCAGAGAAGTTGGCGTGCAGTTTATCGGTAAATTCAACGTAAGCAATCTGCTGGCAGTATATGGCACAGCCATCATGCTGGGCAAAAAGCCAGAAGATGTGCTTGTAGTACTGAGCACACTGCACAGCGTGAACGGACGTCTCGAACCCATCCAGTCACCAGAAGGCTACACAGCCATCGTTGACTATGCTCATACTCCCGATGCTCTCGAGAATGTGCTCAATGCCATACATGAGGTGCTCAACAGAAAGGGAGAAGTCATCACCGTATGTGGTGCAGGCGGAAACCGCGACAAGGGCAAGCGACCACTCATGGCACAAGAAGCCGTCAAACAAAGCGACAAGGTGATTATCACCAGCGACAATCCCCGTTTCGAGGAGCCACAGGACATCATCAACGACATGTTGGCTGGTCTGAACGAGCAGCAGATGAAGAAAGTCATCAGCATCGTAGACCGCAAAGAGGCCATCCGCACAGCATGCATGATGGCAAAGAAGGGCGATGTAATTCTGGTGGCAGGCAAAGGCCACGAGGACTACCAGGAAATCAAGGGCGTGAAACACCACTTCGACGACAAGGAAGTGATTCGCGGCATCTTCGGTATTAACAAGAAATAATAAAAGAAGAAAATGTTATACTATCTCTTTAGATTTTTAGAGCAATGGGGCATTTCCGGCTCCCACATGTGGGGTTACATCTCTTTCCGTGCCCTCCTGGCTCTCATTCTTTCGTTGGTTATCTCTGCTTGGTTTGGCGAGAAGTTCATCAAATACCTCAAAAGCAAGCAGATAACTGAAACTCAGCGCGATGCCAGCATCGACCCATTTGGTGTCAAGAAGATAGGAGTTCCATCCATGGGTGGCGTCATCATCATCATGGCAATACTCATACCGGTACTGCTGTTGGGACGTTTACGCAACATCTATCTGATACTGATGCTCATCACCACCGTATGGCTGGGATTCCTGGGAGGTATGGACGATTTCATCAAGATCTTCAAGCGCGACAAGGAAGGACTGAAAGGAAAATACAAGATAGTGGGACAGCTCGGCATCGGACTTATCGTTGGCTTGGTGCTGTGGGCCTCACCTGATGTCAAGATGAACGAGAACTTAGCCATCGAGCGTCAGGGACAGGAGATGGTCGTCAAGCACAGGGCAGAGTCTACCAAGTCGCTGAAGACCACCATACCATTTATCAAGGGGCACAACCTTGACTACTCACGCATCATGGGATTCTGCGGCAAATACAAGACGGCAGCAGGATGGATTCTCTTCGTCCTGATGACTATCTTTGTCGTGACCGCTGTATCCAACGGAGCCAACCTGAATGACGGTATGGACGGAATGTGTGCCGGCAACTCTGCCATCATAGGTGTGGCATTGGGCATACTGGCCTATGTGTCTTCCCACATCCAATATGCCGCCTACCTCAACATCATGTACATACCTGGCTCCGAGGAGCTCGTAGTATTCTTCTGCGCCTTCATTGGAGCATTGATTGGCTTTCTGTGGTACAATGCCTATCCTGCACAAGTATTCATGGGCGATACAGGCTCGCTGACCATTGGCGGCATTATTGCCGTGGGAGCCATCATCATCCACAAAGAGCTCATGCTGCCTATTCTCTGTGGCATCTTCTTCGTAGAAAGCCTCAGCGTCATCGTACAGGTATACTACTATAAATTAGGCAAGCGTAAAGGTATCAAGCAGCGCATCTTCAAGAGAACGCCTATCCACGACAACTTCAGAACACAGGACAGCCAGCTCGACCCTGAGTGTAAGTATCTCATCAAGAAGCCACATGGTGCCATCCACGAATCAAAGATAACAATCCGTTTCTGGATTATCACCATCATTCTTGCTGCCTTAACAATTATAACATTGAAGATAAGATAAAAATATGAGTAGAATTGTAATTTTAGGTGCTGGCGAAAGCGGAGCAGGAGCTGCCGTACTTGCCAAGAAAGAAGGTTTTGATGTATTTGTATCCGACATGTCAAAAATCAAGGACAAATACAAAAAACTGCTTGATGACCACCAGATAGAATGGGAAGAAGGCCACCATACAGAAGAGAAAATACTGAATGCCAACGAAATCATCAAGAGCCCGGGTATTCCTAAAGAGGCTCCCATGATTCAGAAACTGATGTCGCAGGGCACACCTATCATCAGCGAGATAGAGTTTGCCGCAAGATATACTGACGCCAAGATGGTGTGCATCACTGGCAGCAATGGCAAGACCACAACCACATCACTCATATACCACATCTTCAAGGCGGCAGGCATGGATGCAGGTCTGGCAGGAAACATCGGAAACAGCCTTGCCCTCCAGGTTGCAGAGGAGCCACACAAGTACTACATCATCGAGTTGAGCAGTTTCCAGCTTGACAATATGTACAAGTTCCGCGCCAACATAGCCATCCTTCTCAACATCACACCCGACCACCTGGACCGTTACGACTTCTGCATGCAAAACTATGTGGACGCCAAGATGCGTATCACACAAAATCAGACAGAAGAAGACAGTTTCATCTATTGGAACGACGATCCCATCGTGAAGAAAGAGATAGAGAAATACAATCTGAAGTCAAGAATCTGTCCGTTTGCTGAGAACAAGGAGGAAGGATGTGTAGGATACATAGAGGACGGACTCTACAAACTCGACTACCCTACTCCTTTCGCCATGCCAGAAGCTGAGCTGAGCCTTACAGGCAAACACAATATCTACAACAGCCTGGCAGCAGGACTTGCCTGCCATATTGCAGGAATTGACGAGGCTACGATCCGCAAGAGCCTGGGCGACTTTCCTGGCGTGGAACACCGCCTGGAGAAAGTATGCAAGGTGAACGGCGTGCAATACATCAACGACTCAAAGGCTACCAACGTAGATGCCTGCTGGTATGCACTCGAAAGCATGAAGACACCTACCATCCTGATCTTGGGAGGAAAGGACAAGGGCAACGACTACAGCCACATCACAGAACTGGTAAAGCAAAAGTGTGTAGGACTGGTATATTTGGGAGCCGACAACAAGAAGTTGCACGACAACTTCGACTGTCTTGGCATTCCTGTTTGTGATACTCACAGCATGAAAGACTGTATCGCAGCTTGCCACAAGATGGCAAAAGAAGGCGACACTGTTCTGCTGAGTCCATGTTGTGCAAGCTTCGACCTGTTCAAAAACATGGAAGACAGAGGCGAACAGTTCAAGACACTTGCCCGACAACTGTAAAAGACAGAAAGACTAAAGACAAAGAGGAAGACAAAAAAGAGAAATGAGCAACAAAATAGGTAACATATTCAAGGGAGACAAAGTCATCTGGATGGTGTTTTTCTTCCTCTGTATGATCAGCATCATTGAGGTTTACTCAGCCTCAAGTACGCTGTCGTACAAGAGCGGAAACTTCATGGGACCAGTCATCAAGCACATGGCTATCCTGGTTGGCGGTGTCTTCGTCATGATTTGCATGCTGAAGGTCAAGTGCAAGTATTTCAAAATCGTGACTCCATTCATGATTTTTATCTCTATAGTCTTACTTCTGTGGGTACTGTTGGCTGGACAGTCTACCAATGGCGCATCCAGATGGATCAGCCTCGTGGGCATCCAGTTTCAGCCTTCCGAGATAGCCAAGGGAACACTTGTACTTGCAGTAGCACAGATTCTAAGTGCCATGCAGAACGAGAACGGAGCTGACAAGCGGGCATTCAAATACATCCTGACAATCAGCGCCATTATGATTTTCCCCATCATGCTCGAGAACATGTCTACAGCCATGCTCTTGTGTTTCACCATTTTCTTCATGATGTTCATAGGAAGAGTGCCTGGTAAACTGCTCGGAAAGCTTGCTGGTATTGTACTACTCACCATCGTCTTCGCCATCTCGATGGTCATGCTGTTGGGGCATGACGAAGAGAAGTTGGCAAAGACAAACGACACCTTTACCGAACAGGTAGCGACAGAGCAACCTGAGAAGAAGAATACCGTACAGAAGATGTTCCACCGTATGGATACATGGAAAGCCCGTATCGACCACTTCCTCGACACAAAGCCTGTGTCGCCAGAGGAGGTAGACCTTGACAAGGATGCTCAAGTGGCTCATGCCAATATTGCCATTGCCTCATCCAACGTCATGGGAAAAGGTCCGGGAAACTCTGTAGAACGCGACTTCCTGTCGCAGGCCTTCTCCGACTTCATCTATGCCATCATCATTGAGGAGATGGGGGTGCCGGGAGGACTCTTTGTCGCATTCCTATATATCATCCTGCTCTTCAGAACAGGAAGAATAGCCAACCGGTGTGAGAACAATTTCCCGGCATTTCTTGCCATGGGACTTGCCATTCTTCTCGTCACACAGGCCCTTTTCAACATGGCAGTAGCCGTAGGACTCGCCCCTGTTACCGGACAGCCACTTCCTCTTATCAGCCGAGGTGGAACATCATCCATCATCAACTGCATGTATGTGGGTATTATCCTAAGCATCAGCAGAACAGCCAAGAAGAAAGAAGGAGCAGATGACAGGCAGACTGACCCAAAATTGGCTACAGCATAAAAAAGAACAACATTTTAAATAAAAAATGCCATAAAATGGATTTTTTTATTTACCTTTGCGATAGAAACTGAAAAAATATGAATAACGAGCTAAGAATTATCATTAGTGGCGGTGGAACTGGTGGACACATCTTCCCTGCCGTATCTATTGCCAACGCAATTAAAGCCAAGCGTCCTGATGCAAAAATATTGTTTGTCGGGGCTAAAGGCAGAATGGAAATGCAACGTGTCCCTGCAGCAGGATACGAGATCAAAGGCTTGCCCATTTGCGGATTCGACCGCAAACACTTGCTCAAGAACTTCGCTGTACTTTTCAGAATCTGGAAAAGCCAAAGAATGGCTAAGAAGATCATCAAGGATTTCAAGCCAATGGCAGCAGTAGGAGTTGGAGGCTATGCAAGCGGTCCAACTCTCAACGTGTGTGCCAGCAAAGGTATTCCCTGCCTCATTCAAGAGCAGAACTCTTATGCCGGAGTAACCAACAAGCTTCTGGCCAAAAAAGCCCAGAAGATATGTGTGGCGTATGAGGGAATGGAGCGTTTCTTCCCTGCCGACAAGATTATCATGACAGGTAATCCCGTAAGACAGAATGTGCTGAGCACTACTCTCACTAAAGAGGAAGCACGCAAGCAGTTCGGTCTGAACCCTGAGAAGAAGACAATTCTGCTCGTAGGCGGAAGTTTAGGTGCAAGAACCATCAACGAAAGTGTCTTGCAGAACCTGGACATCATAGAAAAAAGTGGCGTACAGTTTATCTGGCAAACAGGTAAGTACTACCACGAGAGCATCGTCAATCAGCTCAAAGACAAAGACCTTCCTATGCTGAAGGTTACCGATTTCATTAGCGACATGGGGGCAGCCTATCAAGCAGCCGACCTTGTCATAAGTCGTGCAGGAGCCAGCAGTATCAGCGAGTTCTGCCTTATCGGCAAGCCTGTCATCTTGGTACCAAGCCCGAATGTAGCAGAAGATCATCAGACCAAGAACGCCATGGCACTGGTCAACAAGGATGCAGCCATCTATGTGAAGGATGCCGACGCACCGGCAGTACTCATCAAGAAGGCTGTCGGCATAGTTGAGGATGCACAGAAACTCGCTTCTATGAGCGAGAATATCAAGAAATTAGGACTGAAGAACTCTGCCGACGTCATCGCCGACGAAGTCATAAAATTAGCAACAAAATAATGGAAATCAAAGATATAAAAGCAGTATATTTCGTAGGAGCAGGCGGCATCGGAATGAGCGCCATCGCCAGATATTTCTTAAAGAAAGGGCTCACCGTAGCCGGTTACGACAAGACTCCATCCGAGTTGACACACGAACTGGAAAAGGAAGGTATGCTCATCCACTATGAGGAGAATGTGGAACTGATTCCTTCTGCATGCAAGGATGCCAAGAACACGCTGGTCATCTACACACCTGCCATCCCCGCCACCCATCAGGAGCTTGTATACTTCCAGCAGAATGGATTCACCATCGAGAAACGTGCTCAGGTATTGGGCACACTCACCCGCACACACAAAGGACTATGCGTGGCCGGTACTCATGGCAAGACATCCACTTCCACCATGTGCGCACACATCATGCACGAGAGTCATATCGACTGCAACGCATTCCTCGGAGGCATTTCAAAGAACTATGGAACCAACTACATCCTGTCCGACAAGAGCGACTATGTAGTCATCGAGGCTGATGAATTCGACCGCAGTTTCCACTGGCTTCGTCCCTGGATGAGCGTCATTACAGCTACCGACCCCGACCATCTTGACATCTATGGCACAAAGGAAGCCTACTTGGAGAGTTTCCGCCATTATACAGAACTCATCCAACCTGGCGGTGCCCTCATCATCCACAAAAACCTGGAAATGAAACAGCATGTACAGGAAGGCGTTCGCGTATATGAATACAGCCTCAACGAAGGAGACTTCCATGCCGAGAACATCAAGATCGACAACGGCGAAATCACATTCGACTTTGTTTCTCCTATTGAGAACGTGCCCGGTGTTATCTTAGGACAACCCGTTCCTATCAATATAGAGAATGGAGTGGCAGCTATGGCCATGGCACAGCTCAATGGCTGCACAGCAGAAGAGTTGCGACAGGGCATGAAGACTTACGAGGGAGTGGTTCGCCGCTTTGATTTCAAGATTAAGACCGACAAGTTGGTACTGCTTTCCGACTATGCTCATCACCCCAAGGAGATTTACCAGAGTGCAAAGAGCCTAAGCGAGTTGTACAAGAACCGTAAGATAACAGCTATCTTCCAGCCTCATCTGTACACCCGTACAAGAGATTTCTACAAGGACTTTGCCGACAGTCTGAGCATGCTCGACGAAGTGATCCTCTGCGACATCTATCCTGCAAGAGAACAACCTATACCAGGAGTCACCTCCAAACTCATCTACGACAACCTCAAACCAGGCGTAGAGAAGAGTATGATTCATAAGGAAGATGTTCTCGACCTCGTAAGAAGCAGAGACTTCGACGTGCTCGTCATACTCGGAGCTGGCGACTTGGACAACTATGTCCCTGAAATAGAAAAAATTCTAAAGGAAAAAATATAATGCGCATCAATTGGAAGAAGACTATTATCATCTTGCTCGACCTCATGCTCGGCGTTTACCTGACTTTCGCTATCACCAAGTTTAACAAACCTGATGAAAGCAAGAAAGTCTGCACAAAGGTGAACATCAACATACAAGACGAGATGACGAATGGTTTTCTGAACGCTAAAGAAATAAAGAAAAGGTTAGAAGCGAAGCAACTGTACCCTCTGAAGAAGAAGATGACCGACATCAGTGCCCGCAAAATAGAAGAGACACTGAAGACCAGTCCTTTTGTCAAGACAGCAGAATGCTACAAGACACAAAACGGCCTTGTCGACATCCATCTGACACAGCGAATGCCTATCGTGCGGATAAAGAGCGCCAACAACGAGGACTACTATATTGACGACCACTATCAGGTGATGCCGAATACCAAATATACAAGCGACCTCATTGTTGCGACAGGGCAGATCAACAAATGGTTTGCACAGAACTACATCTCACTATTAAGCAAATCGCTTATGGTCAACGAGTTATGGAGAAACCAGATAGAGCAAATCAATGTTCTGCCCGACAGAAGCATAGAACTGGTACCCAGAGTAGGCAACCACATTGTATATATAGGACGCCTGCCTGAATGCAGCTCAAAGAGGAAGAGAGAAGAGGATATCAACAATTTTGTCAATAAGAAAATGGACAGATTGGAGAAATTCTACAAATACGGACTCTCACAGGCAGGATGGAACAAATACTCGTACATCAACATCGAGTTCGACAACCAGATTATCTGCAAAAAGAGGCAGCAATAAACAACACAGCAAATAAAAAATAGATAAATAGATACAACTATGCCAAAGGAATTTATCGTAGCAATTGAACTTGGTTCATCAAAGATGACAGGTATAGCAGGACAGAAGAACCTGGATGGAAGCATCACGGTTCTTGCCACAGTGGAGGAAGACTCGTCTTCTTGCATCAGGAAAGGTGTGATATACAATATCAACCAGACATGTCTTTGCCTGACCAATATCATCAAAAAGTTGAAGGCAATACTGAAGCAAGATATCCGACAGGTTTATGTCGGTGTGGGTGGCCGTTCTATCCGCAGCATCAAGAACGTGATTGTGAAAGACCTGCCTGAGCACACCATCATCACACAGGAAATGATCAACGAGTTGATGGACATCAACCGCAACATGACCTATCCAGACCAGGAAATCCTTGACGCCATCACCCAAGAATACAAGATAGACAGCCAGCACCAGCTGGATCCTGTTGGCATACAGTGTTCTCACCTCGAGGGCATCTTCCTGAATATCCTGTGGCGCAGGACTTTCTACAACAACATCAACACATGTTTCGAGAATGCCCACATCTCTATTGCCGAGATGTATCTTGCACCTCTGGCATTGGCCGACCATATACTGACAGACTCTGAGAAGAGAGCAGGTTGTATGCTTGTCGACTTAGGTGCCGACACCACTACAGTATCAGTCTACAGCAAGGGCATCTTGCGTCATCTCTCAGTCATCCCACTGGGAGGCAACAATATCACAAAAGACATCACCAGCCTGCAAATCGAGGAACAGGATGCCGAGAAGATGAAGCTCAAATATGGCAAGGCTTATACAGAGAACAGCAATATCGACCCGACACTCAACTACCCGATAGACAAAGACCGTGTAGTAGAAAGCAAAAAGTTTATCGAGATTGTGGAAGCACGTGTTGAGGAAATCGTGGAGAATGTATGGTTCCAGGTTCCAGCAGAATATGCCGACAAACTGCTGGGTGGCATCATCCTTACCGGAGGTGGCAGCAATATGCCAGAGATTGGCAGGGCCTTCAAGATGCACACTCATATCGACAAAATTAGAATTGCCAAGTTCATCAACCAGACAGTCAACTCGAAAGATCCAAGATACACCAACCACGACGGAACAATGAACACTGTTCTTGGATTGTTGGCAAAAGGCAATATGAACTGTGCTGGCGACGAAATCAACACCGACCTGTTCAATCAGGATGGTCACACCACTGTCAATGATGTACATAAGACTCCACGAAATCCTAACGATACAGTTGGAACAGGCGTAGTTCTCACTGCTGCCGAAAAGCAGAAAGCAGAAGAGGAGGCACGTAAGAAAATAGAAGAAGAGGAAGAGGCTGCAAGAAAAGCTGCCGAAGAAGAGGCTGAGCGAATCAAGAAAGAGAAAAAAGAGAAGAGCATCTTCCACAGAGGCTTCCGATTCTTGAAGAAATTCGTCGAAGACAGTATTTCTGAGGAAGAATAGTTACACCTCTTTAATATATATACAAACAACAAATTTAATATAGATATTCATCATGCAAGATAACACTCCACATATTCTGGATTTTGGAGAACCAGAGAAAGAGAACAGCATCATCAAGGTAATTGGTGTAGGCGGTGGCGGCGGTAATGCAGTCAATCACATGTATAAAGAGGGCATCCATGATGTGAGTTTCGTACTCTGCAACACCGACAATCAGGCTCTCAACGACTCTCCTGTGCCCGTACATCTCCAATTAGGCAAGGAAGGACTTGGTGCCGGCAACAAACCAGAAAAAGCACGCGAGGCAGCCGAAGAAACATTGGACGACATCAAGAACATGCTGAATGATGGTACCAAGATGACCTTCATCACAGCTGGTATGGGTGGCGGCACCGGTACTGGTGCTGCTCCAGTCATAGCAAGAGTAAGCAAGGAATTAGGCATTCTTACCGTAGGTATCGTTACAATCCCCTTCCGTTTCGAGGGAACTAAGAAGATAGACCAAGCTCTGGATGGTGTTGAGGAAATGTCAAAGCACGTCGATGCTCTGCTCGTTATCAACAATGAGCGCCTGCGTCAGATATATCCAGAACTGGCTGTGCTCGATGCTTTCGGCAAAGCAGACGACACACTGAGCATTGCAGCCAAGAGTATCGCCGAAATCATTACCGTACACGGACTCATCAACCTCGACTTCAACGATGTGAAGACAGTATTGAAAGATGGTGGCGTGGCAATCATGAGTACAGGTTATGGCGAGGGAGAAGGCAGAGTAAAGAAAGCCATCGAGGATGCGCTCAACTCGCCATTGCTCAACGACAACGATGTGTTCAACTCCAAGAAGATTCTTCTCAGCATTGCCTTCTCGAGTGAGAGAAAAGACAACACAGGTCTCACCATGGACGAGATGAATGACGTCAACGACTTCATGGGCAACTTTGGCGACGACTTCGAACTGAAATGGGGATTGGCTATCGACCCCGAGCTGGGCAACAAGGTAAAGGTGACAGTTCTTGCAACAGGATTCGGCATAGAGGATGTAGACGGTATGAACGTACATCTCAGAAAACATACAGAGGAAGAGACACGCAGAATCGCCGAACAGGAAGAGAAAAGAGCTGAGCGAGAAGACCGCAGAAAACATTACTATGGTTCTGACGGCAATACACCTCAGTACAAGCGTCATCCACATATCTTCCTCTTCCGTCCTGAAGACCTGGACAACGAGGACGTCATCATGCAAGTGGAAGATACTCCAACCTACAAGCGTACACGTCAGATGCTTGAAGACATTCGCCACATCGCCTCCGGTCAGCAAGAAACCACTAAGAAAGAAGAGGGCGACGAACCAGTAAAGGGCGTCATCAGTTTCGCTTAAACAAACAGTTCCTTCAATATAGGGAGAGTTTTCAATTCGGGAAAATCGGGCATGTGCAACCGATAATAACTTATAATCACCTCTACACATCTGTTACGCTCCTGCCGTGACATTGTGTAGAGGTGCATTGTTTGAAAGCGAAGCCTCATCAAATCGCGCATCCGCAAAGAATCATCTTTCGACAAGAACATCGAATGCACAGATGCTGGGGCAACAAACATTCCCTCACTCAGGTCGAAGCAACCACCTTGTGACGCATCTTCCACATTAGGCGCAATTCCCAAGAACAAGGTAAGACGAATCATGAAAACGATATGGAAGTTGGCAAACCCTTCACGCGCCAAGTCCAACCATTGCAGACTGCTCACTACAAAACTGAACAAGGAAACGTTCTCCTGCTCGTGGCGTGTAGTATAATACAAGAACTCAGAAAGGAACATCGCCATAGACATTTTATAGGGCGAAACCGGAATATCTGTAAAAGGAACAGCAATGAAAACATCCTTGAGCCGTTGCAAACTGGCCTTAGGACGATAATCAAACTCTAAGGACAAAACAGAAAGAGGTTGAAAATACTGACGCTTCACCTTAGCCTTCGCCGATTTGGGCAGACGAATCATAAAAGACAAACGCCCCAAGGCCTCGGTAAGAAAATCAACAACAAGTTGATTGTCACCGAATTTAACCACATGTAGCACAACAGCTTTCGTTTTTATAACCATTTACTCGCCTTTTTTACCAAAACTATGGCAAAAATACGAAAAAATATGCATTTGAAGAAAAATTCCACATAAAAAATTTGTGAGAACAAAAAAAATGTAGTAACTTTGCACCCGCAAACAACAAATGGTCCCTTCGTCTATCGGTTAGGACGAGAGATTTTCATTCTCT
>ERZ791902.564-NODE-564-length-26135-cov-14.337807_pt1 | contig 26135 bp, 24 predicted proteins | sample MGYA00510149_ERZ791902 | MGnify/ENA primary metagenome ERZ791902 (study PRJEB30046, sample SAMN00792060) | human gut metagenome | study: EMG produced TPA metagenomics assembly of the A metagenome-wide association study of gut microbiota in type 2...
GGATGGCACTGGCGGCTCTGTGGGTCATTCCGGTATCCGCTGCCATCGTGGTGGGAAGCTACTGGGTGCAGGACAAGGTGCAGGCCAAGACCATGGCGGCGAAAATGGCCTGTGCGGACGGCATTCAGGAGTACATCGAGACCCTCCGGGACCTGAAAGCCAGCAATGCGGAGCAGCGGTATCTGTCTGGCCTTTCCGGCAAAATTCGGGCTGTGGAAAAGCAGTCCATCGCAGCAGAGCTGGAAACGGCGCTGTTCGTGTCCTCTGCGGGCATGGTGCTCAAGCTGGGCATTGCGTCGGTGGCACTCACCGGCGCGGTGCTGCTGGTGCAGGGCAGTATCGACGTGCTGACCCTGTTTCTGTTCCTGATGGCGGCATCCCGGATGTACGACCCCATGCAGGGGGCTTTGCAGAATCTGGCAGCGGTCATTGCCATGCGCACCAATGTGGGGCGGATGAACGAGATTCTGGACGCTCCCCTGCAGACCGGCAGCGAGCAGCTGACCAATCAGGGCTGCGACATCGTGTTTGATCATGTGGGTTTTGCCTACAACTCCGGTGAGACAGTGCTGAAAGACGTTTCCTTTACGGCAAAGCAAGGCGAGGTCACGGCACTGGTGGGTCCCTCCGGCGGCGGCAAGACCACCGTTTCCCGACTGGCGGCACGGTTCTGGGACTACCAGAAGGGCAGCATCACCGTGGGCGGCATGGAGGTTTCCCGAATCGACCCGGAAAAGCTCATGAGCCTGTATTCCATCGTGTTTCAGGATGTGACGCTGTTTGACAACACGATCCTGGAAAACATTCGTCTGGGGCGCAAGGGCGCCACCGACGAGGAGGTCCTTGCGGCGGCAAAGCTGGCAAACTGCGAGGAATTTGCCGAAAAGCTGCCGGACAAGTGGAACACGAACATCGGCGAAAATGGCTGCGCTCTTTCCGGCGGCGAGCGTCAGCGCATTTCCATTGCCCGCGCCTTCCTGAAGGATGCGCCCATCATTCTGTTGGACGAAGCCACCGCCAGTCTGGATGTGGAGAACGAAACTGCCATTCAGGAGGCTCTTTCGCGGCTCATAAAGCACAAAACCGTCCTCATCATTGCCCACCGGATGCGCACCGTAGCCGGTGCGGATAAAATCGTGGTGCTGTCGGGCGGTATCGTGGCCGAGCAGGGCAGCCCGGCAGAGCTGTACGCCCGGAAGGGACTGTACACCCACATGGTGGATTTGCAGTCGGCAAGCCAGAATTGGACGATCTGAGAATGAGGGCGGCTTTTATCGCAAGGCAAGAAATTAGTGCAACATGAAAACAGCATAATTGCGATATGCAATTCAACGCTGTTTCTGTTGCATTAAAAAGTTGAATTGCAATATTTGGAAAAAGTATTGTATTCGGTTGAAAACCGTGGTATATCGTATCATACGAAGCAATGCTTTGAAAGAACGCTCCACCGTTCAATGATGTAGCATGAGAGGTGCTTGCCATGACCGCCGTGATCTATGCCCGTTATTCCACTGACAGCCAGCGTGAAGAATCCATCGAAGGTCAGATCCGGGAATGCACCGCCTATGCGGAAAAGAATGGCTTCACGGTGGTCAAACACTATATTGACCGTGCAATTTCTGCCAAGACGGACAACCGCCCGCAGTTCCAACAAATGATCAAAGACAGTGAACGTGGCATCTTTGATGTCATCATCGTCTGGAAGCTGGATCGATTTGCCCGAAACCGCTACGACAGTGCCCGGTACAAGACCCAGCTGAAACGCAATGGTGTGAAACTGGTATCGGCAACGGAAGTCATTTCGGCTGGCCCGGAGGGCATTATTCTGGAATCGGTGCTGGAAGGCTACGCCGAATACTACTCGGCTGACCTGTCTGAAAAGGTCGTGCGTGGCATGACCGAGAATGCTCTCAAGGGCAAGTTTACCGGTGGTGCGATTCCATTCGGGTACACCATCAATGCCGACCGCCGTTTTGAGAATGTGCTACCGCAAAAAAGCACAATGGCTGCAAGAAAAAGACCGTCCGCAAACAGTGGCTGGAAAATTTGGTGGTCAATCAGACCATGCAACTTGTCCGGGACGATGCTGCTATGGAATCCATCATCGCCAAGGTCATGGAGCTGCAGGACCGGGAGAACACCAACCTTCCCCTCTATGAGAAGCAGCTCCGGGATGCGGAATCAGGTATCCAGAATATGCTCAATGCGATTCAGGCCGGAATCCTGACCAGTTCCACCAAGGAGCGGCTGGAAGCTCTGGAAGATCAGCGAAAAGAACTGCAAGCCCGCATTGCAGAGGAACGGCTGGCTAAGCCGAAGATGAAAGAAGAATTCGTCCGGTTCAATCGCAAGGGTAGGTTTGGAATACTGTTCTGACTGGCATATTTTGCGATATGCAATCCAACGATGTTGCAAACGATTAAAAAGTTGGATTGCGATGGCTGCTCCGCTTCCGCAAGCTGGATATGACCCAGCCGGAGCAGCGGCAGGCACTGGTGGACACCTTCATCAATGCCATCTATCTCTACGATGATAAGGTACTTATTACCTTTAATTATAAGGAAGGTACGGAAACGGTCGCTTTCGGGGAAGCCGTGAAAGCGGAGAAAAGTTCGGATATGAGTGCGCGAGGTGCACCAGATATTGAACTTCAAATCGTAAGATTTGACGTTCTTTCTTCAAGGAATACGAAGATCCGTTCAAGAATGTAACTGACTTCGATGACGACGATTCGCCAGAAGTGCCTACAGATAGTATGAGAAAGTAAGAGCGACGTCAGTATGCGGTTGACGTCGCTCATTGTGCGCCTTTAGGCGCGGCTGGTATTGTGGCCCCTATGGGGCCGTTCTGCATACCCCGCGTTTCCACGCGAGGTTATGATTGCTCCACTCCGCTGCGCAAACGCGAACTTTTGAGAATGCGCCGATTTCGGCAGGGTGCAAGAAAAAACAAGGAAAACTTTGGCAAAAAGAGAAAGCCAGATGGGCTCGTTTTGCTTATTTGTTTTTTACCAGCAGCGCCTGATACGGCTCCAGCTCCACATCCGCCAGCCAGACGGAAGTGTCTTCCGGGGTGTGATACTCGCCGCCCAGAGCGTCCAGACTGGCCCCCGCCGGGTACTCGGTAAAGTTGAACAGTCCCACCAGCGTTTCCTCACCGCGCTTGCGTACCAGCGCCAGCACACCGGGGTTGTGGCTGTCCCATGTGGTCACCCACGCATCCGGGGCAAAGCAGGGGTCTGCCCGCATTTTGCGCAGTTCTTCCATGCCCTGCCACAGAGCGTTTTGCAGCGTGCCTTTCCGGGTGCGCTGTTTTGCGTCCTCCCAGTTGAATTTTGTGCGGTGCAGGTTGCGGCTGTCCTCCACACGGTCAGGGTCATTTTTGTAGTCCCAGCCGTTGCGCTGGGCGATCTCATCGCCGCAGTTCAGCATGGGGAAGCCCTGCAAAAAGGCCATAGCAGTATGCAGCAGCAGGTCACGCTTTACGGCGTAGTCCAGTGCGGTTTTGTCGCCTTTTTCCAGTGCCTGCTCCACGCCGCACAGGCTGGCAGTGGTGCCGCAGCTTCGGGCATCGCCGGTGGCGGGGTCGTAATTGTACAACTCACCCTTTGCCCAGCTGCCGGGGAAATTGCCCTCATAGAAGTGGTAGAGATATTCTTTATGCTTCTGCGGGTCGATGCCCAGCTTTTCTTCCACCGCTTCGTCCAGACCCCAGCCGATGTCATCGTGGCAGCGCAGATAGTTCACGAACCAGCAGTTGTCCGGCAGGGCGTGCAGGGCATCCAGCTGCGCCTTCAGCAGCCGGGTGTCCCGGCTGGCAAGAGCACTCCACAGGTTGACCATGGTGGACACGTTGTAGAGCATGTGGCATTCCGGCTTTTCCGGGGTGCCGAAGTAGGCGGCAAGCTCCTTGGGTGCCATGACCACCTCGCCCTTGAGGATGACCGCCGGGCAGACACATTCCAGCACCATGCGGAGCATCCGCACGATGGTGTGCACCTGCGGCAGATTGCGGCAGGTAGTGCCCAGCTGCTTCCAGATATAGGGCACCGCGTCAATACGGAACACCTCTACACCGAGGTTGGCGAGGTGCAGGATGCTCTTGGTCATGTCCACGAACACCGCCGGGTTTGCATAATTCAGATCCCACTGATAATCGTGGAAGGTGGTCAGCACCCATTTGTGCATCTCCTCACACCAGGTAAAGTTGCCGGGGGCGGTGTTGGGGAACACCTGCGGCACCGTCCGCTCGTACTGGTCGGGGATGGTGCGGTCCTCGTAGAGGTGGTAATACGCCTGAAACCACGGGTCGCCCGCCTTTGCCGCCATCGCCCAGCGGTGGGTGCTGGCGGTGTGGTTCATGACAAAATCCAGACACAGGCTGATGCCTGCTTTCCGCAGCTCCCGAGTCAGGTTTTCGAGATCCTTGTTGGTGCCAAGTGCCGGGTCTACGGTGTCAAAATCCTCCACCGCATAGCCGCCATCGTTGTGGGGGTGGGGCATCTGCAGCAGGGGCATCAGGTGCAGATAAGTCAGCTTCTGCTCTTTCAGGTAGGGCAGCTTCTTTGCCAGCTCTTTCAGGTTCCCGGCAAAGAGGTCGGTGTACATGGTCATGCCGAACATATTGCCCCGCTTGTACCACTCCGGGTCGGCAGAGCGTGCCTTGTCCAGAGCTTTCAGCTCGGCGCTGCGGGCGTTGTAGGCTTCTGCCATCTCCCGCTCCAGAACTTCCAGCCCTTCCCGGTTGTGGTACAGCTCCATGAACAGCCATTCCAGCTCATCTTTATGTTTGGCGAACCGGGACGCAAATTCCTGTTTTGCTGCCATGATTCAGCCCTCCACTTCTGCAAGGGTGGGCATGGCGGGGATAGCACCATGCCGGCTGGTGGTGATGCTGGCCGCTTTGTTGGCAAAGGCCAGAATGCTTTCCAGCTTGTCCACGGTCAGGGTGTCCAGCTTCTCCTTGCAGAGCTTGGACAGGGCAGCCCCAAAGAAGGTATCGCCTGCGCCGTTGGTGTCGCCCACCTTGCAGGGGACGCCAGCCACATGGCCGGTCTTGTCCTCAAAGCGGTAGAATACGCCGTTTGCACCCAAGGTGACGAAGATCAGCTTGATGCCGTTCTGTGCCAGTTGTGCCGTGCCGCTCTCGCAGTCGGTCGTGCCGGTGAGCAGGGGAAGTTCTTCATCGGATACTTTCAGAATATCCACCAGCGGCAGGGGTGCTTTCATCTGGGCAATGGCATCCTCTTTGTTTTTCCAGAGGTTGGCACGGTAATTGGGGTCGTAGGTGATGGTAGCACCCAACTTTTTGGCACGGGTAGCAGCGTCCAGCGTGGCAGTGCGGGAGGGGTCAGCGGTGAGGCTGACCGAACCGAAGTGGACGATCTTGGCAGCTTTCAGAGCCTCGTCCGAAATATCCTCTTTGCACAACATCACGTCAGCGTTGGCGCTGCGGTAGAAGCTGAAATCCCGCTCGCCGGTGGCATCCACCGAGACCACAGCCATGGTGGTGGGGTGGTCTGCATCCACCGCCATGCCGGAAACATCCACCTTGTTTTCTGCCAGAACCTCTTTCAGGTAGCGGCCAAAGGCATCCGCACCCACCTTGCCGATAAAGGCGGTCTGTGCGCCCAGCCGGGCAGCTGCCACCGCCAGATTGGCCGGTGCGCCGCCGGGGTTTGCGGCAAACTGAGGAATACCGCGCGCATCCTTGCCGGTCTGGGTCAGGTCGATCAAAACTTCACCAATCGTTAAAATGTCCATGATACTTCTCCTTATTCTTGATGTGAAACCCAACGATCACCGCTGGAACAGATAATGAATGTAAGCGGCTGCACGCTCCGGGTGCGGTGCATTCTGCACCACCCCAAGATAGACCTTGCCAGAAAAACCTGCCTGCCTGACAAACGGCGTGTCCGAAATATCCAGCACGGTCCCACCGGCGTTCAGACCCGACAGGGCATGGAAAGACGCATCCAGCGTCCGCAGATCGAGAAAATAATCATCTGCCAACAGTCGGTCCCGTGCATATTCGTCCATCAGAACAACATCTAACCGCTGGGCACTGACTGCACCCAGCAGCTTCATCTCCGAAGCATATACATACTGCTCCTCTGCGTGTTCGCTTTCGCTGAGCAGCAAGCCGGACAGCAGATCGACCTGTTGCTTTTTGGTCAGACCCTGCGCCTCGGCAAAGCCGGTGGTAAGCTGTTCCGTCAGATCAGACCCGGCGGTGATATTTACCAGACTAAGGTAAAGCACATCCTCTTTTTTCGTCACATGACGGTAGGCTGCATAGCCAAGGATATAGACGACGATGAGCACGATCGCAATGGGCAGCTTGTAATATGCCCAGATGTGCTCCCACTTTTTGCGCCCATGGAGGGAGCGGAGCGTATCTCGGTCAGTTTTTGTCATGGTCGTATTCCTCGTGTACTGCATCAGGGTCTCCACCGATCAGATAGAGGATCCGAAGCATCAGAAAGGAGCAGAGCATGGCGCAGAAGCCCATGCCCAGCAGAAATGCAGGCGTGAACACAAACACCATGACGTACCCCATGATGCCATAGATCGCCGCCATCAGCAGGGTGCAAAACAGATACCGGACACCCACGAGAAACGCTGTTTTCAGGATGCCGAAGGTGGTGTTTTCAAACCGTGCCAGCAGAGGAAAGGCATACAGCAGAACGATGCCGTACAGAACTGCCGCACCAATAAGCGTTGCAGTAAGCAGTGTCCAGAAAATGTTTTCGCTCCACATTCGGCGCAGCACAAAGCCATCCGCAGCCAGGAAACTGCCGACTGCCAGCAGGATAAGCCAGAGTTTTGTGGCAGGCTTAAAATTTTCCCGGAACGCCTTAAAAAACATCCGGGTCAGACCATCGTCCCGATCTTCCGCCATTTTGAGCGTGACGTAGAACAAGGCGGTCGTAGAAGCCCCTATGGTAACGATGGGCAGGCTGCACACGAGCCATAAGATGTTCAGGTACGCACTGTAAGTCAATTTCGTCAGCACAGCAAACAGCGGCTTGTCCGTATTGCACAGGTCACGCATGGGGGTTCTCCTTTCGCTCAATCTCCTGTGGATTCGCGCAGGATCAGGTTGGTTTCCGTATAGACGGTGCGATAGTTCAGCGATGGCTCTTCGATGCGGGTCATAAGCAGATTGGCAGCGGTGTAGCCCATGATCTGTTCATGGATATGGATCGAAGTCAGACGGGGGGCAAAGTAGGAAGCCTCCTGACTGTCATCGAAGCCGCAGACCCAGATATCATCGGGAACCGAATACCCCAGCTCATTCAATGCCTTGACCAGATCCATGGCAACAAAGTCATTGGCGCAGACAAAGGCCTCCGGCATCGTTTTGAACCGACGGATGGTTTCGTACAGGGATGCCGGATAGTTCTGCTGTCCAGATGGCATCGCACAGGTGCTCAGGCCTTCTGTCAGACCAAGGTACTCCATTGCATCCTTATAAGCCATATAGCGCTCAAAGAAGGACTGACAGTGGTTTTTATCCCCCGCAAAGCTGATGCGTTTTTTGCCGCGCTGGGCCATGTGGGCCACTGCATTCTGGATCTCAGTGCGGTTTTCCATATAAAGGCGGTCGGCTTTCAGAGAAGGACGCATCTCCATCACAGGGGTGTCTACAAACAGCAGCGGAACATCCAGATCGCACAGCATCTGTGCGTAGTCATAGTCGAACACTTCAAAGCAGATGATGCCGGCTGTGCGCTGGATGTTGAGAGAAGATGGAAGTTTTTTCTCTTTCAGTTCTGTGGGAGAAATGCGATGAATGGTCATGCCGCTGTGCAGATGGTCGATTTCCGACTGGAAACGATCCAGCATCATGGAGGAAAAGTGAGAGCTGCTCAGAAACTGGGTCGTCAGCATGGCGATCTCCCGTTTGTCACTCGGCAGAATGAAAGGCGCTGCTTTTGCAGCGTCTTCCTGAAACAGCGGCAGATAGGCGAACTGCTTATAGCCCATTTCGGCGGCTTTGCGCAGGATCTTCTCCCGTGTGGCATCTGCCAGCACACCGGTGTTGTTGATGGCCTTTGAAACGGTGTTGCGGGAAAGCTGCAGTTCGCTTGCAATATCCTGAATGGTGACCTTGGTTGCCATAAGTCATCCTCTTTCTTTATAGTATAGAGGCGGATGTTCTTTCTTTTATAGATAAAGTCTGGTGACGGATCTTATTCTTTATGACTCCAGTATAGTGCAAATGCACAAATTAGTCAAATGCAAAAATGCAAATCATCATTTTGCATATTTGCGCACGTTCGGATTTGTGCATCTGTACGAATCCACAGTAATTGTCGATGTATACCATAAATTATCGTTGACATTCGCTTGCTTGAGTGGTATAAATGAATTAAAGAAGTTTACATTTGCACAATCGAAGCGAAAAACGTAAAATTCAAAGGTGCAAATGTAAAACACAAATCAAAAGGAGGAGAATGATTCATGAAAGCAAAGACGGCCTCGCCGGAAACGGCTGTGCTGACAGCAGAACGCAAGCTGCACAACACATGGGTCTACATCAAACGGCATTGGCAGCTTTACCTGTTGTTCCTGCTGCCTGCCGTGGCGCTGACGCTGGTGTTCAAGTACGCTCCCATGGGCGGTGTGCTGATCGCATTCCAGAAGTACAATCCCTTCAGGGGCATCTGGGGCAGCGAGTGGGTAGGCTTCAAAAACTTTACCCGCTTCATGTCCTCGCCGGACTTCCAGCGTTATCTGATCAACACCCTGAAGCTGAGCGTCTACGGTCTGCTGTGGGGCTTCCCGATCCCCATCCTGCTGGCATTCCTGCTCAACCGTATCGAGAGCAAGAAGATCAAGCAGAAGGTGCAGCTGGTGCTGTATATGCCCAACTTCATCTCGGTCATCGTGCTGTGCGGCATCGTCCGGGTGCTGCTGAGTGTCACCGGCCCGGTGAACGGCCTGCTTCACACCAGCATCAACTTCATGACGCTGCCGGAAGCGTTCCGCCCCATCTACATCATCAGCGGCATCTGGCAGGGTGCCGGCTGGGCCTCCATCATGTACACCGCATCCCTTTCTAACGCCAGCAAAGATCTGAAGGAAGCTGCGATGATCGACGGCGCAAACCTGATCCAGCAGATCATGACAGTGGAGTGGCCCGCCATTAAGGATATGGTCGTGATTCAGTTCATCCTGCAGGCAGGCAACATCATGAGCATCGGTTTTGAAAAAGCCTATGCCCTGCAAACGGACCTGAACCTGAACACTGCCGAGATCATTGCAACCTACGTTTATAAAAAGGGCCTGTTGGACGGCGATTACAGCTTTTCCACGGCAGTCGGTCTGTTCAACACCGTTGTCAACGTCATCCTGTTGATCGCAGTGAACAAGGTCGTTGCCAAAATGAACGATGGCAAGGGCTTGTAAGGAGGGGTTTACCATGGCAAAACAGAAAAAATCAAAAATGGCCCTCTACACCAGACAAGATAAGATCATCCTGTACTGCGGCTACGCACTTCTGGGCTTGTTCCTGCTGGCGATCATCGTTCCGATGATCTACATCGTCATCGCGTCCTTTATGGACCCGGTCACTCTGCAAAACAAGGGCATCTCCTTTGATTTCAGCAAGTGGAGTCTGGATGCTTACCAGCGTGTCATTTCGGACAAGCAGATCTGGGTCGGCTTCGGGAACGCAATCCTTTACTCGATCATCTTCACCATCATCTCGGTAGCTGTGACGATGCTTGCCGCTTATCCCATGTCGCTGCCGGACTTCAAAGGCAAAAAGATCTTCAACACCTTGTTTGTGATCACGATGTTTTTCAGCGGCGGTCTGATCCCCACCTACCTGCTCATCAACAATCTGGGTCTGCTGGATTCCATGTGGGCAGTCATTCTGCCGGGAGCATTCAGCGTGTGGAACATGATCATTGCCCGTACCTATTATCAGGGCATCCCGCGTGAGCTGCGTGAAGCTGCGGATGTGGATGGAGCCAGTGAGATGCTTTACTTCTTCAAGATCCTGCTGCCCGTCTGTATGCCGGTGGTGGCAGTTCTGGCTCTGTGGCAGTTCGTGGCAATGTGGAACAGCTACTTTGACGCCATGATCTACCTGAACAGCGCATCGAAGCAGCCGCTGCAGCTGGTGCTGCGTTCCATCCTGATCCAGAGCCAGCCGGAATCCGGCATGATCGCAGATATCCAAAGTACTGCCGAACGTGCGAAGATGGCAGAGCTGCTCAAATATGCAACCATTATTATTTCCAGTCTGCCGCTGCTGGTGATGTATCCCTTCTTCCAGAAGTATTTTGATGCCGGCATCATGGCTGGTTCCATTAAAGGCTGAGGATATTCCGGAACTTTATGAGCTGGTACGCTCATCTGTCACACGAAAAAAGAAACATGAAAAAGGAGAAAATACCATGAAAAAGCTGATCTCTCGCCGCAACTTCCTCAAGGTCTGCGCTCTGGCTGGCTCTGCCGCTGCTCTGTCTGCCTGTGGCGGCGGCAAATCCACCGGCAGCAGCAATTCTGCTGCCGCAGCTGTGGACACGACCGGTGCCGTTACATTTCCGCTGTCCGAAAAGGTCACCTTTACCGGTATGACCAGCTTCCCTGTGGGCAGCGAATCCGAGCCGAACAACCGCACCATCTTCAAGCGTCTGGAAGAGCAGACCAATGTGCACATCGACTGGACCGCCATCCAGTCCGACCAGTGGAGCGATAAGATCACCCTGAATATGTCCAACCCCAACACCCTGACGGATTTTGTTTTTACCGCTGATTTTACCGACAGCAATCTGCTGCGCTACGCAGATCAGGGTGTCATCCTCAATCTGGAAGACTACATTGACAACAATATGCCGAATCTCCAGAAGGTCTTTGAGCAGTACCCGGAGTACCGCACCATGTGCACCGACAGCGAGGGCCACATCTGGGCACTGCCCTGGATCGAGCAGCTCGGCGCAGAAAAGACCGCCATCCAGACCATTGGCAACATGAGCTTCATCAATACCAAGTGGCTGAACTTCCTCGGTCTGTCGATGCCCACCACAGTGGACGAGTTTGAACAGGTGCTGATGGCATTCCGTGATAACGCCGCTTCTATCAAGGCAGAGTATGGCATTGACGGCGACATCATCCCCATGTCCTGCATCGTCAACAACGGCGATCAGGACCCCAGCATCCTCATCAATGGCTTTGGCGAAGGCTACGGCGATGCAGACAAAGACCGCCATATCGCCGTTACCAACGACCGGAAAGTCATCTGTGCCGCCACCCAGCAGGGCTACCGCGATGGTCTGGACTGGCTGCACAAGCTGTATGCCGAGAAGCTCATTGACCCGGAGTGCTTCACGCAGGAGTGGTCCACCTATGTTTCCAAGGGCAAGGCTGGCCGCTATGGTGTCTGCTTCAGCTGGGATATTGCCAATATTGACAACCTGACCGACTGGGAGCCGCTGCCTGCCCTGACCGCCGATACCCGCAATATCACCCCGCAGAACGGTTCTTTCACCAGCGGCTTTGGCCGCGGCAAGTGCGTTGTCACCGCAAAGGCAGCGAATCCTGCACTGGTTTGTGCATGGCTGGATCAGATGTACGCGCCCCTCCAGTCTCCGCAGAACAACTGGGGTACTTACGGCGATGAGGAAGGCTTTAACATTTTTGAACTGTCCACCAACGATAAGGGTGAGCCCATGCTGAAGCACGCTCCTCTGGGCGATGCTTCTCCCGTGGAAGTCCGTGAGGCGCAGTGTGTCGGCGGGCCTCTGGCGGTTCTGGATGATTACTATGGTGTATACGTTACCTGCCCGGACGATGCACAGTACCGTCTGGACTGGATCAAGGATATCTACACCCCGGATATGAACAACGATTATGTCTATCCCAATGTCTTTATGAGCAATGAGGACACCGAGCAGGTCTCGAACCTGCAGGCAGATCTGCAGACCTACATGAATACGCAGAAGGCGAACTGGATTATGAACGGCACTACGGATGCAGAGTGGAACGAATATCTGAGCAAGCTGGAAGACTACGGCCTGTCCGACTATCTGGGCATTATGCAGAAATATCTGGATGCTTACTACGCATAAGAATTCTTTCCTTTGGAGGATTCCATGAACGATTTAACTTTACAAAAAGCCCGTGCTTATGAGTCGGAGCACGGCGCAGCAATCTCCCCGGAGGAACGCCCTGCCTACCACCTGACCCCCTATGTGGGCTGGCTCAACGACCCCAACGGCTTCTCGTTCTATCAGGGCAAGTATCACCAGTTCTATCAGTATAACCCCTACGATGTGCGCTGGGCACCCATGCACTGGGGACACGCGGTCAGCACCGACCTGCTGCACTGGGAGTATCTGCCCTGCGCACTTGCCCCGGATTCCCCCGCAGACAACGGCCCCGGCTGCTTCTCCGGTTCTGCCACCGAGATGGATGACGGCAAGCAGCTGCTGATGTACACCAGCGTGATCGCAGAAAAGCAGCCCAATGGGGAGATGCGGGACATCCAGACCCAGAGCATTGCCATCGGTGACGGTCTCGACTACGAAAAGCCCGCCTGCAACCCGGTGCTGACCCAGAAAGACCTGCCGGAAGGCTTCAGCAAATTTGATTTCCGGGACCCCAAGATCTGGCGTGAGGCCGACGGCACCTACTCCGCCGTCACCGTCTGCCTGACCGAGGACGGCAGCGGCGCAGCGGCACTGTTCCAGAGCAAGGACGGCTTCGACTGGCACTTTGTCACGGTGCTGGAACGCTGCAACAATCAGTACGGCAAAATGTGGGAGTGCCCGGACTTCTTCCCACTGGACGGCAAGCAGGTCTTGATGCTCGGCCCCATGGAGATGCTGCCCAAGGGCGAGTTCCACAATGGTCACAACGTGATTGCCTTCATCGGCAGCTACGACGAAGCCACCCACACCTTCACCAAGGAAAACGTGCAGCTGATGGACGGCGGCATCGACTTCTACGCCACCCAGACCACCCTTGCCCCGGATGGCCGCCGCATCATGACCGCATGGCTGCAGACCTGGTCGGACACCGAGGATAAGCCCAAGGGCTGCAAGTGGTTCGGGCAGACCATCTGCCCGCGCGAACTGCACATCAAGGACGGGCGCATTGTCCAGACCCCGGTACGTGAACTGGATGCAGTTCACGGCAAGCGCACCTTCCACGAGAATGTGACGGTGCAAGGCGAAACTTCTCTGGAAGGCATCAAAGGCCGTGTGGCCGACCTGACCGTCACGGTGCAGCCCGGCGAATACCGCACCTTCACCCTGAAGCTGGCCGCCGATGCAGACCATCACACCAGCCTGACCTACGACCCCTACACCTCCGAGCTGACGCTGGACCGCAGCCATGCCGGTTCCCGTGCCGACATCGTTCACCGCCGCAGCTGCAAGGTCCGCAGCCAGAACGGTGCGCTCAAACTCCGCATCCTGCTGGATAAAAACAGCATCGAAGTTTTCGCAAACGACGGTGAACAGACCATGACCGCATGGATCTATACCCCCCAGTCTGCCGATGGCATCACCTTTGCTGCCGATAGCAAAGCAACTGTTACGGTGGAACAGTTTGAACTGAATCTGTAACCTGATATTCCCTTCATTTCTCCTTCATTGAATACAGCCCCGCTTTGGATTCTTCTTCACCAAAGCGGGGCTGTGTTTGTTATGTCATTGCTCTTCCAGTCTGCCGTGGTCGCAACCAAGCGAGAGATAATGTCCAATCTTCCCACCCAGCACAAGCTGGGCATACTCCAAAGACTTATTGTATAGCAGCCAGTCCAACTCTGCCCGCTGCGTCGGAGTATTGCCGTACTCGTCCTCGATGGCGGTGCAGTCGATGGCAACGGTGGTGCCATCCTCGAACCGGGCTTCCACCCGGTTGGTATCCATGTTATAGTGGCAGGAAAGCAATTTGTTCATAGGAAACCTCTTTCTATATTAAGGTGATGTCTGTTCGATTGTCCAAATCCCTGCCATGAATCATAGTTGTGAATGTACATTTGATGCTTGGTCTAAACAGGCAAGATTTCAGCTGCCATTTTGGGCTCGAACCCGGCCATTTTCCGGACTTTGTATAAAAACTCAATGCCTGTTTTAAGGGGTTGATTTTGGCTCTGCACATTTTTGCACACTTTTTGCACACCGGAACGGCTGGATAACGGATGCAAGAGGGGATAACAGGTGCAAAGAATGCAGCAGATGCAAAACACAAATTTACGATAAAACGATAAAAATAACGAATTGACGCAATTTTGAAAATTGACGATTGTTGCACGTTGGTTTCTCTTAATCAGTGGGCCCAGGGTTCGAGTCCCTGGAGGTGCACCACAACAACAAAATCCGAACTTTTTTCCAATAGGAGAAGGGTTCGGATTTTTTGTATTCTTCGGAAAACAGAACGAATCCCTTGCTTCCATCGAAAAACGTCCTAGACCTTATCATAAGAAAGCACGACAGACCACTGTAAGAGTGCCGTAAGGCAGAAAGGACACAAACATGAAGTACGATGAAAGAGCTTGCAAATTCAACATGGACACCGGCTGCGTGGAGCTGCTGTTCCGGGGTGGGAGAATGATCTCCATCGACTGCACCGGGGTCGAGGATGCGCTGGATGTGACCATGACACAGCGGGCAGAACTGGACTACCTCATCTACAATGACCCGCTGGGCTATGCAGATTTGATTCTGAACGGTGATCCAGAGGAATACTTGAAAAACGCATCCGGGAGCCACGGGCTGGAAATTTAACAAACGCCGGACATCACCATTTTTGAGCTGGTGTTGTCCAGCATTTTTTTGGAGACCATCCCAATAGTTGCGTAAACCTCCGGAGAGGTGTAAAATTGAACCGACCCATAAAAATTAGACAATAGACAAAAAGCCTCCCCGTGTAGGATAATAGAACTACACGAGGAGGTTTTGCTATGTCCGGAAAATACGTAAATCGTTATGCCTCGCACGCCTCCCGGAGAGCAGGCAGCAGCTCATCCAGCCGCCCGTCCAGTCCGAAGGACTGCTCTTTGATATTGTCCGCAATGTAGATCTCCCCCAGATTGATGGTCACATAAGTGGCATTTGGCTCGCCGGCCACCAGGCGCATCTTCCATGAATTTTATATATCTTCAAAAGATTTTGAGCAATAGTAGAATCTTTTGAAGAATACTAGTCTCATCTCATCCTTACTGCTTCAAATAGGCCAGCAGGGCTTCCGCCGATGCCTTGGCCCCGCCCAGGCTCCGCATATCCTCGCTGAAGGCGTGGGCCGTCTCCTTATAAGAAGGTTCGGTCAGCAGCTTGACGATAGCTGCTTTCAGTCCCTCGCTGGTGATGGCTTTTTTATCCAGAAAGGCGCAGCCAAGGCCTAGCTTTTTGATTTGGCGGGCGGTGATGGCCTGCTCTTCCATCTGGGGGATGGCAATCATGGGCACGCCATAGTAAATGGCCTCGCCGGTGCCGCCCATGCCGGCGTGGGTGATGAACACCGACGCCTGGGACAGGATATCCAGCTGGGGCACCATCTGACCGACTTCCACGTTGGCGGGGATGTCCTTCAGGCTGGCGGGGTCGATGGAGCCGAGCGCAGCAAAGACGTTGATGTCCAGGTCCCGCACTGCGTCAAACAGGATGGGGTAATACTCGGGCCAGTTGTTGAAGGCAGTGCCAAGGGAGGAATACAGCAGCGGCTTGCCGTTGTCGGGGGCTTTCCAGCGGCCGAAGGCGGTCCGCTTGCCGATCTGTACCCCGGTGAACACGAAACTGTCATCGAAAGTCTCGTAATTGGGAACCAACTTTTTCTGCATCATGACCAGGTTGAAGTCCCCGTGGCCGTCGAAGATCTCCTTGACGGTCAGCAGGCGGCAGCCATATTTTTCGGCATAGGTCTGGGCCAACTGCGCCGCGGCCTTGCGCAGAGGGTGGTCCGGCGGGCAGTTCTCGAATCCGGCGGCTACCGAGTAGCTGTCGTTGGAGGGGTAGCTGGTGTAGAGCATGACGTTGGCAACCTTGAGGTTGTCCGCCGCGATTGTGCCGGCAATGCCCGCAAAGTCGTGGACGACAGCGTCGGGTTTGTCGTTTTTCAGGGTGTCCAGCACAGTGTCGATGTAGGCTCCTGCCTCGTTTAAGAACAGGAAGGGCACCGCGGCGGCCACTCCGCCGTCATCCTCTTTCTTTTCGCCGTCCTCATTATGCTTGTCGTTTTCCGCCATCCAGGAGGGTACGGCGACGAACTTTGCCCCGGTGGGCTCAATGATAGTGCGGAAGGCTTCAGTGGTGAAATAAGTCACTCGAACGCCTTTCTTCACCAGTTCGGTGACGAGGGCCAGGGTAGGATTGATGTGCCCGAAGGCGCCCAGCGATACGAATGCGATATGCATACAAAAACTCCTTTCAAACAACAAAACAGCCATGCAGGCAGCGCAGGACGTTGCCCGCACGGCTGCGGGGAAAATAGGTGATGGCTTATTCTGTCAGGCCGTTGTTGGTGATCACTTTTTGATACCAGTAGAAACTGTCCTTTTTCACCCGGGCGCACTGCTTGGGATCGGTCTCGGTGCGGTCCACGTAGACTAAGCCGTATCGTTTGGCAAAGCCCTGGTGGCTGGACACCACGTCTACAAAGCTCCAGGGGCAATAGCCGAACACCGGCAGTCCTTCGTCAATCATGATGGCCAGCTGTTCGATGTGCTCTTTGAGGTACTCGATGCGGTAGGGATCATGGATCTGGCCGTCCGGGCCTAGTGTTTCGCTATAGGCCATGCCGTTTTCGGTGACGATCATGGGCAGACGGTAGCGATTATAGACCTTGCGCATCCCAATATGCAGGCCCATCGGGTCGATGCCCTTGTCCATCCACTCGGTTTTGCGCAGGTGGGGATTATCACAGATGTCGAAGGCGTCCGACACCCAGAAGGGCGGCTGGTCGTAGTTGACGGGACCCTCCTTGGCTTTGGCGCAAATGCTGAAATAATAGTTGATGCCGATGAAGTCGGGGGTCGAGGCTTTCAGCACGGCTGCATCTTCGGGCAGCGTCTGGGGGTAAAGTCCATGACTCTTTAAGTAGCTGGCCACATAGGGCGGATATTCGCCCCGGACACTCAGGTCGAGCAGGTAGAACTCCATCAGTTCTTCGGCGTTCTCGGCAGCCAGAACATCCTCGCTGCGACTGGACTGGGGATAGACCACCTGGATAGCACACACCGGGCCGATTTGGGCTTCCGGGTCAATCTGCCGCAGCAGCGAAATAGCCCGGTGCTCGGCCAGCGAGACATGATAGCTCATCTGGTAGATGTTCTGCAGGTTCTTCTGCTTGTCCTGCTCAAAGTTGCCGTTCATGATGCCGGCGGCGGTGGCGATGAGCTGTTCGTTCACTGTGACCCACCGCTTGACGCGGCCCTTGAAGTGGGTAAAGCAGACCTCGGCGTATTTCAGATAGGCGTCGATCATCTTGCGGTCGAGCCAGCCGCCGAAGGCGTCCACCAGCGCCTGCGGACACTCGAAGTGATAGAGAGTAACGAGCGGTTCGATTCCTTTTTCCAACAGATAGTCGATGAGCCTGTCGTAAAAGGCCAGCCCCTCGGGGTTGGGGGTGCAGGTGGCATCCGGCATGATGCGGCTCCAGGCAAAGCCCATCCGGTAGACCTTCAGGCCCAGCTCGGCCATCAGGTCCACGTCCTCTTTCCAGTGGTGGTAATGGTCTGCGGCCACTTTGTTGTCGGCGATGCCGGGGCGGCGTGCCCCCAGATCGGTGGTGGCAACGCCTTTGCTGCCTTCGTTGTAACCGCCCTCTACCTGAAAGGCGCTGGTAGACGCGCCCCAGAGGAAATTGGTGGGGAAAATCATTTGTTTCGTCAAGTCGATAACACCAGCCTTTTTGATTTTATGGTATCACGCAGTCAAACGCTCTCCAAATCTTTTTGGGAAAAGCCAAACAGATAAGTCAGAACAGCTGCCACGATCAGAGAAGCAAAGGAGGCTACCACGCCAACCACAATGTTGGCATTGGTACCACCCACATAGCCCAGCAGAGACAGGAAGTTGGGGGAGGTCATTGCATATCCCTTGAGGTCGAATATGCCGGCGATGGCGCCGCCCACAAAGCCGCCAACGGCCATCGTTACAAAGCAACGAGTAAAGCGGAAGCAGATGCCATACAGAGTGGGTTCGGTGACGCCGCCCAGAATGCCAGAAGCGAAGGCTGCAAAGGAGGTGCTGCGGTCATCCTTATTTTTCAGGCGGAGCGCTGCGCCAAGAGCCACACCGAAGCACGCCCAAGTCGCAAAGTTGCCCGCATTCATGGGGCCGCTGATGATGCCGGTCTCGAAGAAATCGGCCATCATGGGCATCATCAGAGCCAGGTGCATACCGCTCATAACCAGGAACTCCCACAGAGCGGCGATGACAGCCACGCCGAACCAGCCGGTGGTCATGCCAAACCAGGCAAGACCGCCGCTGATGGCATTACCCACAATGGTACCCAGAGGTGCCAGCAGGCAGAGGATAAAGGGCATGGAAATAATCAGGCTGAAGAACGGGGTAAAAACGCTCGTCAGCAGGTCGGGCATGAACTTTTTGACAAGTTTATAAATCAGGCAGAACAGGGGCACCGACAGCATAACAGGCAGAACAGTCTGGGCGTAATTGGTCACGGTAGCAGGGATGCCAAAGACCGTGAACGTTTGACCGTTGGTGGCAAAAGCCGCGAAATCGGGCACCATTAGAACACTGCCGATGAAAGAACCCAGCATACCGTTGACACCCAGCTGTTTGGCGGCATTGTAACCCACCAGAATAGGCATAAAGTAAAACGCCGCATCGTACAAGAAATCAAACAGGATATATAAGTTGCTCTCCAGGGTGTACAGTCCCAACAAGTCGGGGCCAAAGATAGAGTTGACAGCACGGAACAAGCCTCCGGCCAGCAGCACCGGGATCATGGGGGTCATACAGCCTGCCAGATAGCCCATGATATTCTTACCCACCTGCTTGGGGGTCAGCTTCCGTTTGGTGATGGCGGCATCCTGGACGGCAGCAGCATCATCCTTGACGGCGGCGCTGGCGCTGATGCCTGCCAGCTTGCACAGTTCCTCATACACTTTCGGAACATTGGTGCCGATCACGATCTGGTACTGCTGGCCGCCGCGCACAACACCCAGCACACCGGAAATCTTTTTCACCTCATCGTCTTTGGGGAGGCTGTCGTCTTTCAGATACAGGCGCAGGCGTGTCATGCAATGGGTGGCATCCTTGAGATTGGCCGCTCCACCTACCGCCGCCAGAACCTGCTCGGCGATCTTTTTATTGTCTGTCATACTGATTCCTCCTATTTTAAGTCAAATCATCGTAAGTGACGAGCTGAACATCCTGCTCCGCCAGCCAGGCGCGTACCTCGGGCCGGCAGAGCATAGAAGTTTCTCGTAAACGGGTGGTCGTCATGCTGGAATGGTCCAGCAGATAGGCATCGATATAACCCGGATGGAAGACCATCAAGTCACACCCGCCCTCGTGAGCATTTGCCACCGCATCCTGTACGCCAGTAAAGGGGTCGGTCTCGTATGCCTTAAAATCTCTAGGCATATAGGCGTACACTTTGGTGTGGCGGAAGGTTACTGCCTCGCCGGGACGGCCCATCGCAAAGTAGGGCAGGCCGTGCCGCTGGGCAACGATTTCCAATCCCTGAAAGAAATTGGCGCTGGCCACTGCGTGTCCCTCAAAATAGCCCGGTTCGCGGCCGGTCAAGGCTTTGAACTGGCGATACTGGGCCTCGATTTCTTCAATCGCCTCGTCCAGCACCACAAAGTCACGGCCTTCTTTGGCGGCCTCTCGGTAGGCACGGCTGGGTTTGAACTCTCCTTCCGGCGTACAGAGACTGGGGATGCGAGCGGGGTCAGTCAATGGCTGGCCCACACAAATGTTGGTGTGCTGCCCTAGACAAAGCTGGCGGCCATACAGCAGCCCCAGTCCGTGGACAGCTGCGGGCATATTGGTCATCACCCCCACTGAGCGCACCAGTCCGGCTGCTACCGCCGCCGCAATGCCGCAGTTGATGCCTTCAGAGTAGCCAAGGTCATCAGCACGGATGAGTAATCGTTTCATGGTTTTGTCCTCTACAAAGAAAAAGTTACAGTTTTTGCTTTTGGTTCTTGCTTCATTTGTTTCAATACCAAGGTTTTCACGACTGGCCAGTCCGATTTCCTCTTTGCACTAAAATTATAACATGATTGGAACTCGATTTGGTTGCAAATACAAGTGCGCCATTTCAGATTGGCAGCGCATGTTTCAATTTCTGAAAAGCGAAAAACTTTTTTATCGTTTTTTGTGCACTTTGACAAAATAAAAAGGCCGCAGGGCGGTTAACCCTCGCGGCCTTGCTGTATTTTTTGCTATGCTTTACTGGAACGCTTTATCGTATGCCTGCATATAGCCCATGACGATCAGGTCGTTGGCCATGAGGGCTGCATATTTGCCCACGTCGTTGCGGTTGGTGGTGCCGCATTGCAGGATGAAATCGGCGGTGTTCAAATAGGGGCTGGCAAGGTTCTGGGTGATGACCAGAACCTTGCAGCCGCTGGAAATGATTGCGTTACAGATGTCCGGGTAACGAGTCGGGTAGCTGCCGCCCACGCTGCAAATGATGGCAAAGTCGTTTTCGGTCAGGCTGCGGGCGCACTCCAGCTGAGCGGCATAATCCATGAACAGCTCGACATAGCGGCCCATAATCATCATTTTACTTTGGAAGTAGTGGCCGATGTCCCACAAAAAGTGGTGGGAGAAATAGGCCGCCTTGCCGCAGCCGTGCAACACCCGCACAATGTCGGGGATGACTTCGGCGTTTTCAGGCGTGATGGTAGCATAGATGTTGCTGATCAGCGTGTCGCGATAGGAACCGATGGCCATTTCCTGATTGTTGTGCAGCATGGTGTAGAACTGTCGGGAATAGTCGGTCCTCATGGTGAAGTCCTGCTCCAGCCAGGCCTGGAACGCTTTGAAACTGTCCATCCCCAGAAAGCGGCAAAACCGTGAGATGGACGCCTTGGAGGTATAGCACAGGTTCGCGATCTGGCCGAGAGTCATCCCTTTGAGCTGGGGGTAATGCTTGAGCAGAGTCACTGCGATATCATAGTTTGCGTCCCGTTCGGGTGTGGTGCTCACAAAACTGAGCAGCCTGTCTGCCAGAGAACCCATCATTCTTGCTTCGCTCATCGCTGCTGCCTCCCCTCGCTTTCTCAAAGTGTTTTTATTGTATCATATTTGACAGCGAAATGTCAAAGAAGCGTATTGTTTTGAAAGAAAGTCATACCAAAAATAACGGCGGGCAGCCGAACATCTGCCTTTGGTGTACAAGAACAGGTAGTGTTCAAAAAGAACACCACCAGACGGCACTCAAAAGCCTTGCAATAGGACACAAAACATGGTATATATTATACGAAATGTAATGCAGTTACATCCATCCCCATACAGAGCGAAGGGAGGCCCTCCTATGACCGCTGTAATCTACGCCCGCTATTCCAGCGACAATCAGCGCGAAGAATCCGTCGAAGGCCAGATCCGGGAATGCACGGCGTATGCCGAAAAGAATGGCATTATGCAGATTTGATTCTAAACGGCGAGCCGGAAGAATATTTGAAAAATACGGCTGGGAGCCATGGGTTAGAAGATTGAGGACAAAATAAAAAACAGGATGCGCCCCTGAATAGGACGCACCCTGCCAAAGACCACAGACGATAACGATATGTACAGCAGGGCGTTCCCCGTCGGGAACGCTCTGTTTTTCTTTGCTGGCTTTATCGGGGTAAGGGGAAATGTTTGTGGACTTTTTCTTTTTGTTCAAACGCACACTCCACAATCCGTAGACAGCTTAATGTGATTGTACCTGATGCATCATTCCTTTACGAATCTCGTAAGTTTTATCTGCTACGGCATCATAGTAGGCATTGTGACTGATAACGAGAATTAACTTTTTTCCCCGGAGCTTTAACAAGTAATGGATCAGGCTATGTTCAGCTTTTTCGTCAAGGTTGCTTCCGGGTTCATCCAGCAAAATGCAAGAAGAGTTACCCAAAAGGGTACGTGCCAGATAAATCTTTTGCTTTTCGCCCAGAGAAAGATTCTCAGGCTTGATCGTCACCTGCTTGTCAGTGGGAGGCAGCTGAAGAACAGTTTCAAGTTCTTGATACTGTGTATTGGAAATCTTTCGTCCACAAACAATGTTTTCTCGGACTGTACCTGGAAAAATGAAGTTAGGATAGAAAAGATAACTTAGTTTTGATTTGTCGCAGTTAAATCTTCCGTTTTCGTTGAAACGGAGATGCTTTGCGTCCGGGGCAAACACACCAGAGATTATATTGAACAGCGATGACTTGCCGCAGCCATTCTCTCCATGGATCAGCACCAAACCTTTCCCATGGACAGTAAAGTCGTTCACATGGAAAAGCGACTCACTCTCCGATCGCATCAGGTCGATATTATGAGCCTCGATTTTTGGAGGGGCTACAGTTTCTGTATTCTTTTGCTGATCTGGCATGGCAAGAAAGTCTGCCACACGATCGAAGGATGGCTTCTGGCTGATAATCTGGGCATGAAGTTGAGAAATTTCTGACAGGGGATGGAACAGATAGGCAATAATCTGAATGGAGAATAACAGCTGACCGATGGTCATATTTTGCAACACCACTTGGTTTCCACCAATGATTAAAATAAGCAGAGGTGCCAATGTGGTGACAAAAAGAGGGAATTCTTGTACGATCAGCAGAAGAAAGTGTTGACGATTGCGAGCATCAAGATATGACTTCAGAGCCTCATGATAGCGGTTCTGCATATAATTTTCGACCTTGTTTAGAGTAATGCTGACCTTGCCGTTGAGAATTACATCAAATTCCTGAAACCATAAATCTCCAGCTTCCCTCTCCTTGGCTACGAGTCTTTCCAGTTTGCTTTTGTTAAGAAAACTGGGAACCATATAGAGCGGAATCAAAATGATTGCCGTCAATGCAACAGATGGGCTGGCATAGAAAAGCAGAAGTCCAATGATGATCATTACTTTCACTAAATTTGCAGGTACTGTGACCAAATAGCTACATCGCACTGACATCGTTCGCCATATTTTGAATACGGGCTTTGTTCTGGCTCTCATAGGCAGGGATACTGCTACTCAAAATCTTTTGCGCCAGATGTTGGCGGTAATTACCCGCCATGCGATCTGCATTCATCTGAGAATTATAGTTGACGAAATAAAACTGGTAAGAATGAATCAAAAAAACACAAACAATAATTCCACAAATCCACGAGGTTGGCATATGAGTGCCTGAGGTAATCCAGACGTCTGTAAGATACAGAGTCAGGCCAGCAGGCAACAAGGCAAGCAAAAAGCCCACCAAGTCAAAAATGATCCGCATAACCAGCTGAGACCAAGTAATGTAGATTCCACGTTTTTCAAGATATTGTTTCATTTGAAGTCTCCTCTCCCTGACTTTGTAGGTTAAGCCATGAGTTTTGCGGTGTCTACATCTTATCACAGTAAAAACCGGTTGACCATATCGTCTGGTGTAATAAATAATTTTATAAGACGACAAGTCAACGAGAGAAGTGCTTGTGTGATGGCATAAGGCGTACTATAATAATGATAATATTGATTATTTGAGGTACGGAAGAATGCAGAACTATAGGCTTGGTGATTATATCCGCCAGCGACGGCAGGAGTTGAATTTGACGCAGGAGCAAGTCTGTGCAGGCATTTGCGAGCCTGTTACTCTCTCCAGATTTGAAAATGGAAGGCAAACCCCCAGTCGTACAAGGATCAATGCTATTCTACAACGCCTTGGCTTGCCAGATGATCGGTATTATGCACTTGTAACACCAGAGGAGCTGGAAATAGAGGCATTGAAAAAAGAAATCATCGCATGCAATGCGCTGAAACACGTTCATGAAGGCTTTGATAAAATCAATCAGCTTGAAAAAATTGTAAAGCCGGATGATCAAATTACACGGCAATTTATTCTCCGATCAAAGGTTCTTCTTGGTGGGCTGGATAAAAGGTATTCAAGTGACGAACGAATCCAAATGCTGATGCAAGCTATTCAAATGACGATACCAAATTTTCGACTGAGTAAAATTGAAGACTATCTTTACACGTTGGACGAAATGAAGCTAGTCAATCAAATTGGAAATGCTTATTCCTTGGCGGGTGATAATGAAAAAGCAGCCGATATTTTTATCGGTTGCTTCAGTATATGAGACGCCATCTCCAAGAAATGGTCACATCAAACAGGATGCTTCCTTTGGTTCTCTACAATTTTGCCAGATCTCTGGACTTGTTGGAAAGATATGAAGAAAGCGCAAGCGTTGCAAGAAATGGAAAAGAAGCTTGCATTAAATATGGACATTATCAAGTACTTCACTCTTGTCTGGAAATCGAAGCTGAGTGTGATTTCTTCCTTGGCAAAAAAGAAGAGAGTGCAGAGCGATATCGTGAGGCCTTTTACATTTGCAAAGTTATGGGATACGAGGATGACTTGCAGATTATTCGTAATGAGGCCCAAAAATATCTGGACATTATTTTCTAAATGTTAAGTAATATCGTCCTGTGGTGTAGCGGCATCTGCTGGTGTAGTGGGGTCACCGTTTGCTCCGAACGAAGTTCCTACCCTTGTTTTGCAGAGGCGTTGACGAAAAGTCGATATCACGTCCGGTCGGCTCATGAAATTTTCAAGGTACAACTCCCGTAAAAGAAAAATACCGCCCACGCAGTACAGGCGAAAGATTTTGTCGGGGTGAAACAGCGGCAAAATGAATCGGGTGTGTTGCGGAGCGGTAAATCTTTCAGGGATAATCCACGGTGAGGCAGCGTTCAAAATGAACACGACCACATCTTGTAGAGGGTTTCAAACCAATCCACAAAATCAGTGAGATTTGTGACAGAGAATATCATGTTTCGCAAGGTGCGTTAAGATGATTTTGAAAAATTTATGACGGTAAAGCATAAGAAGTCTTACTATTTTGCTCAAATTGAATTCTACTTGACTTTTTATTGAAGAAATGTCCGTTTTATGCTGCTGCATCTGTAACAGCCTGACGATAAGCACTTGCAGCGTTGTTATTTTATTCAACTGGCTGGGAGATGGTCCTCTGCACCGGGCGAAGTATTCCTCAGTATGGTTTCCACCGCGCACAGAGCAATCTTGGCAAGATTCAGCGTGGTATGGGGATTCATGGCGGTATACCTCCGTCTATTTTTCTGTGTATAGAATACCACATAAACAAAAAGAGAACGGACGGTCGTTTCTGTTTACGAATTGAGCGCCTGCCACAACGCATCTGAAGCATCAAACACTGCCACGCTGTACCCGGCAAAGCGGCTCTGGATATCAACAGTCTGGCTGACATCGGCGGCAGTGTTGTAGCTGCCCAGTTCCAGCCCGGAAAGGGCGGGAAGATCGCTCCACGGAATGAGTTTTGTCTGCCAGTCGGCGCCCAGCTTTTCGCTCAGCGCCCCATAAGCCTGCTCAAAGCCCTCTGGGTCTTCGAGGATCCAGATTTTGCTCTCGCCGTTGGCAAGGTCGGTGTTCATCTGGGTGGCACCGGCCATTTGCCCGTTCATGTCGGTCAGGGAGGCGTTGGCGCTCCAAGTGTAATTGTTCACCTGCACCACCACAGCCCCGTCGCCGTTGGCGTCCTCCGCATAGTCTGCCAGCGCAGTCTGTAGGCGTTGCACGGCCTCGTCCGGCAGAGCTTCTGCCGTGACCACGGCCACGGTGTAGTCCGGGTCTACGGTGGTCAGCAGACCGTGGGCCACATACGCCACGCCCACAATGACCAGCGCAGCCACCGCCACGATGCCCCAGTTATAATACCACCAGTTGGCGCGGGCTTTTTTCTTCTGCTCCTGCGCGGTCAGGGGCTTTTCCGGCGCTGCCGGGCGCGGGATGGTGCGCACTTGCACGCCGTACTCCTGCCGCAAAACAGGGAACAGGGTCTGCATGGCTGCAAGCCCCGGCAGCCAGAAGCCGAACAGTACCGCCCAGAACACGCTGACCGGGAACAGCAAGATCATGCCGCCGATGCCCGCCAGCATGATAACGCCTGCCAATACGCAGCGGCCCGGCACGGTGAGCAGCAGCCTGCCCGCCCGGCGCAGCAGGCTGTC
>ERZ791902.569-NODE-569-length-26015-cov-5.327427_pt1 | contig 26015 bp, 18 predicted proteins | sample MGYA00510149_ERZ791902 | MGnify/ENA primary metagenome ERZ791902 (study PRJEB30046, sample SAMN00792060) | human gut metagenome | study: EMG produced TPA metagenomics assembly of the A metagenome-wide association study of gut microbiota in type 2...
TTACGTTCCAACCTCTCTTATTCTCCTTTGACTGCTTTAGAGCTTTATGTTAAATAAACTAACTCGTAGTTTTAACACTCGTAACTCTATGACTTTCGACTGATAACTCTACGACTGGGCAGATAAGCAACAACGGCTAGCTCTCACATCGAGGGCTAGCCGTTGTTTTATCATCAAGCAAATTTGATTTTATCTCCAAGTGCAACACTGTAACGAAATCGCCTCTAGTCAACAGACGACTAGAGGCGATAGTATGCTTATTTCTCCAAAGGATTCTTGATGGCGAAAGGCTTGTCAGCCTTAGCCTTCTTCAAGTACTTCTCCATGCTCTCCACGATCATGGCACGAGGCGCAATCACGCTAGTGCCTACGCCCTGGCGGATGGTATTGAGCACGACATCCTCGCTAGATATACCGATAACATGCATGAAATCAGACTTCGACAGCGTAGGATCGTCCTCTACGATCACCATCTTCTCGTCACCCGTCTTCACATCCACCTTGTAAAGAGAAGCCGTGCAACCGGCTGGTTGTCTCACGATGTAGGCAGAAGACAAACCTTGCGCCTTCGCCTCCTTGCAGAGAGCCTGCTTCATCTTGCTCATCGGCATGCTAGAAGCTCCCGTCAGAGCGACTACACCAGGCACCACATAGGTTCCAATCTCACGATTAGGGTCGAGGATGAAACGCTCGTTGGCAGTAGAAGCCATACAGTTGAGCGAAGGGGTGCGACCTGAGATGAGCTGCTCCAAGATACCATTCTTGATGATACTGAGAGATGGCTGAGGAACCTCTCCGTCCGCATCCTGCTGATAGTAACCCAACAAGCCGATTCCCTTATAAGTAGGCATACCCGCCTTCTGGGTGAGCGAGAACTTCTTGTCGATGATGCGCTTACCAAAGATGAGGCTACCCATGCCACTGTTGTCCTTGGTAGTACGCTTAGAGACGATGATACGATAGATACCTTTCACCACAGCTTCTGGCACGGCATCGCCCTCAAACATCATCGGACCGATATAATAGTCACCCACAGACTCGGCATCCTTCACAGCCATCATTCTGTCGGCAAACTCAACGACCTCCTTGTAGAGAGCCGTCTCGTCCAGTTCCTTCTCTGAGGTAAACACACGATGGAAGTGGTCGCCAATCACCGAACCGCAGTTGGAACGAATCCGGGCAGTCACATACACCTCGGCATAGCCATTGCAAGCCTTCTGCTTGATGCCTTCGGTATTGAGGCGATAGATGTCATTGTTCTTGCAGTGTACATTCACTCTCGTATTGTAGATGCTAGGATACTTCAAGAAGATGGCAGAGAGCGACTGTGCGATTCTGCGCACCTTGTCGTGGCTGATAGCCTCGTTCTGCTGGGCGGTGATATTCTCATTCGCCTTCATCGGAAGCATGTCAGGAATGTTCTTCTCCTCCTCAGGGGTAGGATTGTTCTGGAGGAAGTTCTGCTTGTAAGCGAAAGAGTTCAAACTGTACTTGTACATTATGTCGGAAACCTTCCAGAGTTCACGACGGATGTTGTCATAGTTCACCTCGCTGGTCAAGGAAGCCGAAGACAACTGCCCTGGTTGCATATCGCTATTGAGCTTGTAATCACCTATCTTCATGCCCACGCTCGCAAGCGCATAGACAGGATAAACCTTGTCTTCGATGATACCACCGAGGCTCGCATTGACAGACACATCCTGGCTTCGAGCAATATTATAGTCGATATAGAAAGGATGAGGATAACCTGGGTAAGCCAACTGCTTCTGGGAGCGTTGCAACTCATCAGACATCGCCTCGAAGATGGTCTTGTCATCCTGCGCCGTCAAATTCTTCACCTCAGGAGCAGGGAGCACACGAGCCTTCTGATTGTCCTTCTGACGGCGTTGTGTCTCTATCTTCGTTACGAAAATCATAGGAGAGGAAGCAGATACTGGCACCCATCCCGACTCTGCACCGCAGACACCCGTGAAGGTACTCACGCTATTGCTGGCAGCCATGATGTTGGAGAACATAGAGAGCGGCGTACCGATGAGGTCAACGCCTCTTACGAGCTCGTCCTTTCTGCCGTCCACATACACACGATATACCTCGATAGGGGTCACATTGAAGGAGTTCAAGCTACCACCCTCACCCGTGAAGGTGAAACCACTTGTCACCGTCTTGAAGAAATATCCGTAAGGCTTCTTCTGCTTCTTAGCCTCATCAATGAGCATCTTGCGAAGCTGCTCGTCGGTGTATGGCTTGGTGGTCTCCACGATCAAGTTGGACTGGCGAGACACAGGGTCATTGCCGCCTACCATTCGACCGTGGCCATTGCTCACAGGGAATCCATCGAGCGGTACACGGCTCATCAAGAAGTTGGTGAGCACGCCGTTTGTCACGTTCATCACCTTCTGCGCCTTCACGCCCTCATCATCATACTTGTAGTAACCATTCAAGGCATTGCCATGATAGTACTGCAAGGTAGGGTCGCAGAACACATTGAAAGTCTCAGGCAAGAGTTTCTGACCTATCATCTTCTTGAAGGTCTGACCACCCGACTTCATGCGATGACCCTCCAAGCGGTGACCGAAAATCTCATGGAAGAAGACACCACTGGCAGGACCCGACATGATGGCAGGACCAGTATATGGGTCGGCGATAGGTGCGTTGCGAAGAGCCTCCAATCGCTCCACCATGTTCTTGGCGTCAGCTATCATCTGAGCCTCGCTTGGGAAGTCTTCGAGAGTATAGGAGAGATAGTCCTGGTTGAGCGGACAGTTCATGCCATCAGGAGCCATCACCGAAGCGGAAATCATGACACGAGCCACACGGCGGTTCTGCACGATTTCAGAGCCATCGGTATTGACGAAGTAGTTGCGATATAGCTCAAACTGGATATTGGCAGTACCCTGCTCGATATTCTTATACTGCTTGAAGACGTTGGTAATCTTGTTCAAGCGGTCTTTCCAGAAGTTGATGTCGATGTGCTTCAGTCCTTCAGCCAGGTCCTCCTCGTAGTAGGATTCCACGGGAGCCTTGGAGAAGCAAGGAGCCTTGTCCTCGTTGTCCTGGCCGGTCAAGGTCTTCGACTTCGCCTGTTCCAGGTAGCTCAGAGCCACGTCATATCGGCGGAGTGTCTCCTTCCAGATGGCCTGACGCATGGCAGGGATCACCTGCCCAGAGACTGGCACGAGCGCCCCCTTTCCATTGCGAGCATTATGTCCGGTAGCTCCGCTGCCCTGATTGTTGTACTTGAAGTTATCGAGTTCGTAACTACCGAGTCGAATCTGTGGAGTCACCATCCTCTGGCGGCTACTGTCGGCAGAAGCCACACCAAGGTTGCTCTGTACCACCACAGTCTTGGAGTCCTGGAGTCTCAAACTCATGAAATAAGGAGCCGTCTTCCGCTTGCTGAGCGACTCCATGCTATACTTCAGTTCCTGCTTGAGGGTGGTAAGAAGCGAGTCGCTTCCCTTCCCCTGCGCCGAGACTTGCAATGTCATCCCCAAGGCGAGGATGGCAATGCACATTCTATTCGCTTTTAAACTAAACATAAATATATAATGTTATTTATTATCATCTGTAGTCTCGTCCAGCAAAGCAGCCACCTTGTTCACGTAAGACTTATAATAAGGTGAGTCTTGGATGTCTGGAGAGAAAGCATTTGAGAGACGCTGGTTATAAGCCTTGTCCAGAATGTTGAAGAAGTCTCTTTCCAATGCGTATGGAGCGAAAGAAGAATTGTTATGGTCGAGGATGAACCTCAACTTATTCTCCAACATACTGATTGGAGACAAACCTTTCTGCTTGGCTATCTTCTCATACTCAGCTGCCACCTTCTTGTCGGCATCAGTAGATGCTACATACTTTGGCATCTCAACAGTAGGAAGTTCTACCTCCTTATTAGCAGTTACCTTCTTAGCCTTGAAAGGCTTGCTGAAGATGTCCTTCACTGTCTTCACCAATTCTTCGCCACGCAAGTTAAACTTGACGATGTTTCCCTGTGGGTCGATCAGCACGGTATGAGGTACACCACGCACATTGTACAGACGTACGATGTCGGAGCCCCATCCCTTTAAGGTAGAGACATGAATCCAGTTCTTGTCGGTCATCTGATTTTTGTTGATGCAGTTCACCCACTCGTCCTTCTTACTGTCGATGGAATAGCTGAGCACCTTGAAGTTGTCGGAAGATGCAGCCTCAGCCAATGCTTGCTTCACGAAAGGAATCTCACGGCGACAAGGCGCACACCAGGAAGCCCAGATGTCCAAGAAGACAAACTTGCCCTTCAACTGAGACAACGACAAAGACTTACCATCTAGACCTTTTGCAGTAAAGTCAGGTGCGGCACTCCCCTCTCCCATCTGGTTGGTAAGGAGCTGATTTGCCAATTCCTTGTATATAGGATGCTCGTGCAATCTCTCAGGAATAGCCTTCATGAAGACATCATGCAGCACCTCTGGCTTATACATATAATAGAGGTCGTACTTCAAGATAAAGAGGGCAGCTTCGCTGTCGATGTGCTTCAAGAAGTAGTCCATCACATCTACCTTATAATATACGCCATTGGCATTGAACATCGCACTATGATATGGCATGTATTTCATGTCATCCTTGATGATGCTATCAGGCAAAGACTTGCGCAAATTGTCCATATTGCGTTTTGCATCATCTGCATTCTTGCCGTGCAACAAGACATACCCCTTGAATATGTCATTGTTAGTCGTTCCCTCTGCCTTGGCACCTGTAGGGAAATGGGCATCGAAAGGAAGCACCTTGATATTTCCTGGCTCCAAGAGAAGCTGTACTGCACCATTGTCAAAGCCCGTAATCATGGCAGCCTCCGTAAATTCAGGAGCAGTGCCCTCGAAATGGAAACGGCGATTCTTGACAATAGCAGAATCCAAGAGCACCTCCTCACCATTGACGATATGCTTGAGATACACCTTCTGGATAGCCTTCGGCTCATAACGCATAGAGTCACGAGTCATCTCACCATCGATGGTGAAATGTCGGGAGCCTTGCGCCATCAGTGGCAAAACGCCCATGATGCCGAGTGCTAATAACATAATCTTTTTCTTCTTCATAATTATTATCTTGTTAGTTATTTGTTAGTTTCTCATTGAGGAAAGCATCCAACTTATCTCCTCTGAGGTTGGTTGCGATGATATGGTTCTCGCCATCGAGGATGAAGATAGCAGGCACACTCTTCACATCGTAGGTCTGTGCCACCTCGCACTTCCATCCCTTCAGGGAACTGACATTGATCCATGGCAATCCATCTTGGCTCACCGCTTTCTCCCAACGGTCTTTCACGTTGTCGAGCGAAACACTGATGATTTCCAATCCCTTCTCATGATACTTCTCATAAATCTTCTTCAACGAAGGATTGTTGAGGCGACAAGGTCCGCACCAAGAAGCCCAGAAATCAACGATTTTCACCTTCGCCTTCACTTGACTGAGGGTAACGACATTGCCTTGTAGGTCTTGCAAAGTGAAGTCAGGAGCCTTCTTGCCTTGCGTCACCTTCTCCATGCGTTGGATGCGCTGCAACATGATTCTGCCGCTAGGGGTATTCTTAGCCCCCTCACCCATGGAGTTATATAAGCGACGAGTTTCCTCTAGGTTCAACTCTGCCATCAAGGCATTGCTATTGTAAGTATAGGCAGCCAACACATCGTCATGCTTCTGCAAGAAAGCCTGCGTCTCGGTATGAACCGACTGACGAAGCGTTTGCAGAGAGTCGTTGGTAGCACTGGCACTGCGGAACTTATTGGCAGCTCTCAAAGCATCGTAACGCTCTTGCATTGCCTTGGCTTGCTCATGCAACTCAGCCGAGCGCTTGGAGAAAGCCGTCCACTCATCTTGCAGAGCGCCTCCCTTGACATAGGCTCTATTGTCATTGCAGAGGAAAGCTTGGTACTTGGCATTAGGTTCCGCAATGAAGTTGAAACCACCACCATAACCTTTCACAACCAACTGCGCCATGACAGGTTCCTTGACCATCGCTTTCAACTGAAACTTAGGTGCCTTGAAAGAAGCCGTACCCAAGGTATCCACTTGATTCTCACCCACCTGAGCCACCAAAACAAGTTGCCCGGATGGTATTCCCTCTATCTTGCCCGACACGGTCATATTAGACTGGGCGTAAACCTGAAAAGCACCACTCGCCAAAGCGAGCAGTGCCATAGATATGCGTTGTATCATTGACTATCTTTACTGAATGAATACATGTGAGCGAACTGCACATCAAGGATTTTGCCGAAGGCATTGCCGTCAGCATCCTTGTCACAGAACATACTATAACTTTCATCGACATCGGCTGAAGTAGTCAGTTTGATTTCAGCAACTGCTCCATTGTCTCCCTTATTCATACCTATGCTGAGATAAAGTCCCAAGTCACCGAAATTGGATGACATGGAGCTATTGCTCTCCGAATCGTAAGTACGAAATTTGATGACACTCACCGTATATCCCACTGGAGCCGTATAGATTACTTCCTCATCACCATTCGACAGATTGTGACGAATCACCTGGTCATCCTTGGCATAGAAGATATAGTTGGTAGAGAACCAAGGGTTGTAAGTGATGCTAGCCAAGTTGCTGCCCGGATGGAAATCAGGAAGGCGCTTGCCTGTGATGGTATAGGCTGCCTCTGAAGAAGAAGCATCCTCATCGTCACCACCTCTTGTAGCCTTCGCCTTACTATTCTTTCCACCATCGACAGAAGTCAACTCATAGAGATAGAAGTTGTCTGCATTGTCCTTGAAGATGAATTGTGGCTTGGCATCCTCAAAGAACTCAGAGTGAGAAGCGATGAAAGCATATACAGCCTGCTTGCCCACTGGTGACAACGAACCCAAGGAAGAGAAATCTACATGAGCATCCTTGACTGCCATAGAACTCTGTGTGCCAGCTAGTCCATCCATATTCCAAACAGGAACATCGTCACCATTCGACTGATAGATGAATCGATTATTCTTGGCATCCCACAAGACGAAGTTGTCTGCCGTAACAGTAGCTGCGGTCACCTGATAATCACCAGGATGGAGTGTGTCATCATTGGAAGCAGCTCCAGGCACCATGAAGTAAGGAGCTATCTTGCCAATATAATACTGACCATCACGAGAAATCAAACAGTCAAACTTATTATACGTAGAACTACTACCCACATCAATAAGTCGGCTAGCCACAAATGAGGTTGCCCCTGTAGGAACCAATGGCACATCAAAGCGTTGGAGTCCTTTCAAGGTATTATAAGAATAACCACGTCCATCCGAATTGAATACCATCAAAGCACCCACAGCCATTCGGGAAGGAACATAAGTGGTGAAGCCCAATTTGATGGCATTTGAGAAGACATTATCGGTAGTTGTTGGGAAGGCAGTCTGATAAGCATTGCTTCTACTCTCCAAACTGCTTCCTATCTTCTCCACGTTACCCAAGTAGGTCTCGCTACCCTTCTGATGCAAGAAGAACAAGCTATTCTTGAACAAGAGACGAGTCTTTACATTCAAGTTGGCATAGTAATCCAAATCGGTGGTCTTGTCCTTTACTACCATCATCAAGTTATAGCTTCTGTCGGTATTGGCAGGAAAGTCCAAATCCACATAACCTCTCGTGTAAAGCGTATCACGGAGCGTCTTGGTTGTCTCACGACCAGTCATCGGATTGGTTTCCGTTACCGTATAGGAAGAATACCAAGTGAAGTCAAGGTTGTCATAGTTGTCAGCCAAGGTCTGCTTTAGGTTGGCTTCCACTCTCTGCACCTTGTCTTCCGTCATAGGCATCTGGATTTCGATGACGCTACCCGACACGCCCTCGTATGCACTCGGCGTATAGGTCACATCACTGATATCGACCTTGTTTAGATCATCGAAATGATAATCATAGTTGCCTTTATCCTCATAGCAGGAAGCGAGCATCAAAGCACACATGGCAACATATAGTATTTTTTTCATAATCCTTCTATTTTAGAATATTTATTTTCTCTTCTGGCTCTTGCACACCATCAGGGAACAAATTTGGTTCTGCTGTCTTAAACATCTGATAGAACTGATAGATGACCTGTTCACCATAATACATCCAATTCAAATTGGCTTGATTATCCCACATAGGAACATTCTGCATACTAGCATCATCCCATTGCAACTTAACAGGGAAAAGTAGGAACAACTTGAAGCTGTCACCCATATTCTGCTTGGCAATCTGAATCATCTTCTTGTACTTGGCAGCAGAATAAGCGCCATAATACTTCTCTATCATAGGCTTGCTCTGCTCATCTGTCCAAAAAGCAGGCTCTACTAAGTCGTAGTCAACCCCATCCACCAACGGAACAGAGAATGCTGAATTGAAGACCCAGTAGCCATTGCCTTGCTCAAACTGGTTATTATAGTTCTCCATCATCAAGCGAACGGCAGTTTTGTTAGACGAAAGAAGAACCGCCTCGTCAGTGGATCCAAAGAGTTGCTCCTCATTTTGGGTAGTCACTCCTAAGCCAGCAGCCAATGTACCAAAAGAATCGCCACTAAACTCTCCAAAGTACTTGTCTTGGAGTCCGCCCCAGTAGCTAGGCTGATTATATCCATTATAGTTATAGTCGCCATTCAAGAAAGGAATATCATATGGAATCGCTTGTCCAGGATTCTCCTGATGCCACTCTCTCACTGCATCTACCAATTTAGAGCTATAACTATTACACTGAGTATAATTGTCAGCACTACAGAAGTTAGCATTTTCCAAAGTCTTGGCGATAAACTTATACTTGTCCTTGCTATAAGCACCATAGATGTCATCAGACCAGTTGGATGGCTCTGTATATGACTCTGTAGCATAGATGATGAAGTTATCGAAGTCCTTCATGCTCTTATCCCCTTGCTCAAAGGAAATCTTTGCCGCATAAGTGACATCTTCTTGTGCAGGGCGAGCTACTGCTACATACACGGTAGTGTCGTATGCACCTGCCTTCAACTCCACCTTTGGCAAAGTAACCGAAGCCTCATCATATCCATCTACAGCATCAGCCTTGAGGGTAATAGGAGTTACCTTGTCTGACAAATGACCCAAGAGACGGATACGAACAGGTACATATCCCACCTCTGGCTCTGTAACTACAGAGTCGGCGAAGTTGATAGTGGAAGACAAGTCATCCTTAGAATCATAATTGAAGTAGAATCCATCCGACTCACCTCCAAACAAGGTTGGATCTTCCTTGCTACAAGCAGAGAAGACACCTGCGAGGATGACCATTCCCAATATATATAATGTATTTAAATGTCGTTTCATAATTAATTGTTTGATGTATTGTTAGATTCCTCATCTGTCCATCCATATTCCTTCTCACCATCTGGCAATGGGAATACATAACGGCTTTCCGACATGCTCACGACATCATCGGTATTTACATCGTGAGAGTAATCAAGAGAGGTGATACCATGACGTTTCAAGAAATAGAAGTATTGACCCTCTGCATAAAACTCCTTACGGTATTCCTTGCTCAAAGCCTCAGTTCTAGCATCCTCATTAGCAAATGAGGTATAAGCTGAAGAGTTGGAGATACCACGACGACTTCTTACGATGTTGATATATCGTGGTGCATCTGCCAATGGTGACATCTCGCAAAGGATGTAATACATCTCCGGAAGACGAACCAATGGGATGATGCCATCGTCATTCTTCAGATACTTACGACTGATGACACGACTCACTCCATCATATACATAAACTCCAGCACCACGACGGGCACGGATGTCAGCATCACGCTCGTTACCCTCTGCCTCGAAGATACGCTTGTAGTTTGCCAAACTTGTCCAATACTGAGTAGTGAAGCTAGGTCCTTCGGCAAAATAAGACGAGATATTGTCGCTCATCTGATACTTGTTGATGCCAAAGAGAGTCTCTGTATATTGAGCAGGATCATTGGTATTGGAAGTCTGCAAAGCCAAACCACTATGGTTGATTACCTCCTCTGCACTGGCAATAGCCTTGTCTGCCTCTCCTGCATAGCAAGCCACACGAGCCTCCAAAGCTTTCACCGCATAATAGTTCATACGATTTCTACGCTCATTGTCTGCCAGGTTGGTAGCCTTGTCTGCTGCCAGGTATTGCTCGGCCTTCTCCAAGTCTGCCTCTATTTTCTGTACGATAGTCTCGGCTGAGAGGCGAGGAAGTTTCTCACTGTTTGCTACCTCACGATATGGAATCGTCAAGGTTGACTTACCTGTCTGATAATTCATAGGTCCCCAGCCACGCAACAAGTCGAAATGGAGATAAGCTCTCAAGGCGTATGCCTCACCATAGTAGAGGTTGCGAGTCTGCTCATCGAGAACTCGTGTTCCATTCTTATCCAACCACTTGATGAGGTTATTGGCATTGGCAATCAAGTTGTAAGACTTCAGCCAAATTGCTGCCAAGCGAGACTTGGTGTAGTAGCCATCTGATTGCTGTTCATACTGATAGATCGCCTCACGATCGGTAGTTCCGTCTGGAATGCGGTCGTAAAGTTGAGCCAACTGGTCGATAAGACCAAAGCTCATATCGTGTCCATAGCTGTCTTCATCCGTCAAGGAGATATAGATACCAGCCAAGGCACTCTCAAAACCCTCTGGTGTCTCAAACAACTCTTCTGCCTTCACGTCGGTCTTAGGGCTGACATCAAACCAGTCTGAGCATGAGGTCAGGCTGACAGAAGCCATTGCAATTACACCTATATATAATAATCTGAATTTCATAATTTACAATATTATTTGAAGATAAGTGACAGAGATAATGTATATGAACGAGCGAATGGATAATCCAAACCTCTCTCCATCTTGATGCGTGACAGTCTGAACAAGTCGTTTGTCGTGAAGTTGAGCGACAAGACATCAATGTTCATCTTGCGCAAGAAGTTGAACTTCTCATAGCGCATACGATAGCCCACGCTCATGGTTGACATCTTCAACTCGTCATCATCCATGATGAAACGGGTACTCTGCTCTGTCTGACTAGCACTGGCATCCAAGGAGAACTTCTTGAAATAGGTGACATCACCTGGCTTCTGCCAACGGCTGTTCATAGCACGCTTATCCAAGTTGTAAGCGATGTTACGATTCTCGATCTTGTCCACCAAGGTAGAGTTATATACGATACCACCCCACTTATAAGTGAAACCTACATTGAAGGTCAAGTCCTTATAGTTGAGTGAGCTACTGATGGTACCGCTCACCTTAGGATTGGTATCACCTACTGGTACCTTGTCATTACTGTTCCACTCAAAGGTTTTCTGTCCATCACGTGTCAAGAACACTTCCTTACCTGTCACAGGGTCGATACCCAAGGAACGAACCGTAAACAAGGTGGTGGTAGAATAGCCCTCTTGCAAGATTGGCAGTGGCGCACTCTTGGAAGCCAACTGGCGCTCGTTGATCTTACGGAGATAATCCGAGATCTTACGAATCTTGTTCTTGTTATGGTTGGCGTTGGCATTGATGGTCCAATAGAGTTGCTTACGCAAGTTCTGGTAAGCGATGACATTCAAAGACACATCGAAACCACGGTTCTGCAACTCACCTGCATTGATGTTCTGAGAGTTGAAACCGGTAGATGGAGCCAAGTCATACTGGGTCATCATTTGGCGAGTGATGTTGTTGTAGTAGTTGAACGAAGCATTGATGCGGTTCTTCCAGAAACCGATGTCAACTCCCAAGCTCAACTGGTCGGTCTTAGCCCACTTCAAGTCAGGATTGTTCAAACCCTGCAACATTGCACCCAAGGTTCCGAATGAGTTGTATGGCTTCATCGTATTGGTGAAGGTATAGAACTCAATGGTCTCGTAAGGACTAGAACTTTGCTCACCAGTCACACCATAAGTAGCACGGAACACCAAGTTGGAGATACGACCTTCGAGCCATTTCTCTCGATAAGCATTCCAGCGTACACCGGTTGACCAGAATGGGGTAAAGTTATTATTGGTATAGCGAGAGGAGTTCTCCTCACTCAAGTTGAAATCAACAGAGTATCTATTGTCATAGCTATATGAAATCTGTCCGATAAAGCTCATAGTACGTGATATGGCTTCCGAACCACTTGGATTGGTTGACATCTTGTTACCGAAGATGAAATCATCCATGTGACGGTCAGGATAACCAGTGGCAGAAAGGTTCACATAGTTATTGCGATCCTCATTCACAGTCCAGTTGGCAAACATACTGATCAAGTGCTTGTCGATAGGCAAGTTGTAGTTGATACCCATGTTGCTAGACCAAGAGGTGGACTCACCAGTGTTCTTGGTATAACTACCCTTCAAAGTCTTGTCTGTCTCGTTGGCAAAGTTTGTATGGTCAGCAGGCAAGAATCTCTCTGTACGTGCAGTTCCACGAGTATATTGCAAAGACTCCGTGAAGCGCAAGTTGTCGAGAATCATGTACTCGAAGTTCAAACTGCTGGCTATGCTGAGGCTTCTGGAGAAGTCCTTGACACCGATATTTGAGTTGTAAAGTGGGTTAGTTACGGTAGTACTTCCCGCAGCAGTAAAGTTATCCAATATCTGGTCATAACCTCCTTGCGCATTGGTCATGCGGTAGTATGGGTTTGCCTGACTATAAGATGAATAGGAACCGTATGGAGAATTGTTACCAGATGTTTCCGACAAGTTGATGTTGGCTCCTACGGTAACACGCTTCTTACGATAAGTCATGGAGAAGTCAACACCCTTGGTATTGTTGGATGATCCCTTCATCACACCTGGTTGGAAGGCTGCATTGACACCCAAGCTATATCTGAGCACATCCGTACCACCTGCGGCAGTCAAGGAGTGACGTGTCTGTACGGCTGTACGCAAAGGTTGTGAGAGCCAATAGGAATCAACACCTGCCAACACATTGCGACGCAATTCGTTATAGCGGTTCATGCTGCTTACGCTATTAGGGTCATAAACACCTGCCATCCACTCAGTCTGCAACTTCTCGGCTGCATTCATCATGTTATAATCGGTCAAGTCTGGTGACTGAATAGTCAATGTTCCATTGTAAGCCACAGACAAGGCGCCATCAGGAGCCACCTTGGTAGTGATAACCACAACGCCATTACTTGCCTTCGAACCATAGATAGAGGTAGCGGCAGCATCCTTGAGGATTGTCACATCGTCAATACGCTCTGGGTCGAGGGAAAGGATACGAGTCATAGGTACTACGAAACCATCGAGTACAAACAAAGGTGTATTCGGACGACTTGATACGTTGTCAAGCAACAAGTCCATAGAGTTCATGTTAGACACAGAACCCAGCGATTGGTCACCACGCATCTGAAACTCTGGCTGCGCAGTAGGGTCAGAACCATTCGAGTTGTTCTCCTTCACCTTGAAACTAGGATCAAAGAACTGAAGGCTCTTCAATATATTGTTTGGATCGATACGGCGCAATTCGTCACCCTTCACCGTAACATAGTTACCAGTAAAGCTCTTCTTGTTGCGTCGGCTGATACCTGTAACAACCACCTCATCCATATTGTTGGCATTGGCTGTCAACACAATCTTCATATCACGATTTGGACGAAGAATTTGGATAGACTTGGTCTCGTAACCGATATAAGAAATACTGATGGATGACTTACGGTTGATGCGCAAACTGAACTTACCATCCTCATCGGTAATACATCCAGAAGCACCCTTCTGCTTGGTTCCATTGGTGACTGATACGGTAGCACCCACCAATGGTTGGTGGTCGTCACCTCCAATGATAACACCACCGATGATAAAACTCTGCGCATCATCTTCCTTACGGTCGTAAGAAGAAATGACGATGGCACGGTGTCCACCTTGGTAGTCGATGCGAACATTTTGGTTACCAATCAATTCGCCCAGCACCTTGTCAAGTGGTTTGTCCTTGACATTCAAGGTGGTGAGATCATTGATACCCACAAGTGTCACACCCTGGAAGATCAAATCGGCATTGACCGACTTGGCTACTTTCGTCAGCACACTTCCCAATGTCTCATTACTTACTCGCAATGTCACCTTTTCCTCTTTCCATCCATCATCAGAAGGACGTACTTTTTGCGCATTGGCTGAAAGTGGAGGGAACATCTGAACAGGCGCTCCTACCAAAAGGCTTGCGAGACAAGTAGATTTCAATAAGAATTTTCTTTGCTTCATGAACTTTTCGTTTAATTGAGCTCTCTCTTATGTTGTTTATATTTATTTTTCCATTATTGCATCAAGGCGTCAAGGATGTCTGCATGATGTTTGTCTGTGCAATACTTTTCCTTGTAGGCTTTTAGCAGAGGTTCTACACGCTCTATGTTCTTGCCACCTTGAATATAATTGGTCAACACCGAATATAGTACAGCATCTCTTCGTGCTCCATCATAATAGGAAGCCAACTCATAGAACATAGCTTCCAACTCATTAGGACGCTCATATTTTTCTCCCTTCTTTTGAGCTGCCTTTGATTTCTCATAAGCCATATTCAAAAGCAAGAAAGAGCAATAGTCAGGACAGTTTAAGGAGGCAGCATCATCACGTAAAGTAACGTCCTTCAATATGTTCCAATAATCGCCAACACCCTGCTGAGCAATAGGAAGTTTACGAGTTTCCTCATACATCGGAGGATACTCGATGAAGGAAGAATAGGCTTGTCCCTCTGCCTCTGCCATTACATAATTGGTTACCTCATCAGCTACCCTACCCTTGGATTCTGCTACTAATTGCTTGGCTTTGTCCAGCAACTTCTCGGAGTCCTTGATTCTATCCACAGGTTTCACATCCACAACAATACAAGCCAAAAGTTGTGACTTATAACGGATGCTCTTCTTGAAATCATTGAAGGCGGCATAAAGTTGGTTGGCAGCAACTGCACTCTCGCTTCCTGAGAAAGAAAGATTCTTCACTTGCTTTCCAAGATATTGCACATCCACATGCAAACTATCTCCTGGCATCAACAAGACGGTAGTTCGTCCATTGATAATCATCGATACCATCTGGTCGCTGTTGAATGAATACACATGCTCCTCACCTGGGTTGGTATGGAACTCTTGTCTGATAAATGGACTTTGCACACAGTCGAAATACACCATATCTCTTTGATAGCCATCAATATTGGCACTCAAAACGGTACGCTTGCCTTGTGCAAAAGAAACTAAGGAAAGACACATCAATCCCATTGTTAGGATGACTTTTTTTCTCATACAGATTCTTATGTTAGGGGGTTAATTAATAAATTAGACTTTAGATATAATATCTTAAATCATCGTACATAAATCAAAAAAGCGCCCCCCTTCAAGCATCACAGCCCGAAGAGTGCGCTCTCATTCATTTTTTAAATATTTTGCCAATAACAAAATCTTTCATCTTATTCGATAACCACAGTAGTCCAACCATGCTTGTCCTCGATGGTACCATACTGGATGCCACGGAGGGTATCAAACAACTTCTTGGAAACAGGACCAGGCTCTGGACCGAAGTCGTAACGCTTGCCACTCTCCAAGTCGTCGATGTAACTGATAGGACTGATCACTGCGGCTGTACCACATGCTCCAGCCTCCTCGAAGGTCTCCAACTCCTCCTCAGGAATCTGGCGACGCTCTACTTTCATGCCGAGATCTTCAGCCACCTGCATCAAACTCTTGTTGGTGATAGATGGGAGGATGGATGTACTCTTAGGAGTAACGTATGTATTGTTCTTGATACCGAAGAAGTTGGCTGCACCACACTCGTCGATGTACTTCTTCTCCTTGGCATCGAGGTAGAACTCACAAGCATAACCCTTCTCGTGAGCGATAGAGTTGGCCTTGAGGGAAGCGGCATAGTTACCACCGACCTTATAGATACCCGTTCCGAGAGGAGCAGAGCGGTCATATTCACGGATGATGACGTATGGGTTGCTAGAGAAACCACCCTTGAAGTAAGGACCTACTGGTGTGACAAAGATCAAGAAGCAATATTCTTTAGCTGGGTGAACACCCACCTGAGCGCTTGTACCAATCAAGAGAGGACGGATGTACAGGGTAGCACCACTCTCGTAGGTAGGAATCCACTCCTGGTTGAGGCGAACCACCTTCTTCACCATTTCCTCAAACAATTCTGTAGGCACCTCAGGCATCAAGATACCACGACATGTGCTTTGCAAACGAGCAGCATTCTCATCCATACGGAACACACGCACCTTACCATCAGGACAACGATAAGCCTTCAAGCCCTCGAAAGCCTCCTGACCATAGTGCAAGCAGGTTGCAGCCATGTGCAATTTCAAATACTCATCAGAGCAAACTTCAATTTCGCCCCATTTGCCGTCGCGATAGTAACAGCGAACATTGTAGTCAGTACGGCGGTAGCCGAATGACAAATTAGACCAATCCAAGTCTTTCATAACATCTTATTTTTTAATGTTCTACTAATATTTAGCTGCAAAAGTACAAAATATTCTGTTAATCTGCAACTATTTTGCCTTATTTTTAGGTTAAACGTTATCATTTATCGCTTATCCACCATATTTTGGCACAGATTACGCAGATGAGACCGTTTTTTGTCACTGCCTCGTTAATTGTCCTCGCTCAATAGCCTTTTGATTTCCTCATCCGTTTTGGTGAGTTTGTCCTTGCAAAGCTTGACCAATTTCTTGGCACGCTTCAACTGGTCGGAGAGCTGGTCGATGTCGAGTTCATCGTTCTCCATTTTATCCACGATTTCCTCTAGTTGAGCAACCGCTTCCTCGTATTTAATTTCTTTCTTTGCCATTGTTTTATTTCATTTAAGGGGTTATTTCACAACTGCTTTGGCTACACCTTTCGCAAAGCGAGTTTCGATTTCATCTCCTGCCTTCAACTGTGAGGCATCCTTGATGCTCTTGCCGTCTTTCAGCGTGATGCTATAGCCACGGCTCAACAAGCGTTCGGGGTCTTGGGCGATGGCTCTCTGCGATAGCATGTCAATTCGATGCAGCTCTCTTTCCAATTTCCTCGCCACAGGTTCTTTCAGTCGGGCTTCAAGCATCTCCAAGCGATGCAAGCCATCGGCAGGAATGCGTTCCGCCTTCACATTCAAGCGATTCAAGAGTTGGTCGAGGCGATTACTCTGACGCACTTTAACCAGCGAGAAGAGAGTGGGAATCTGAGTGGAGAGTCGCTCAAACTTCATCCGTTCCACTTGCAGGCGGCGCTTCACATAGTTGACGATTGCCTCTTGCGCATCCTCTATCCGAGCATACACCTCGGTGAGATGGTCAACGAGGAAGGCGGCGGCAGCCGTCGGAGTCTTCACTCGTTGGAAGGAAATCATATCGAGCACGCTCTCGTCTCGCTCATGTCCGATACCCGTGATGATCGGCAGAGGAAAGTTGGCTACATTCTCGGCGAGCGCCAAGGTGTCGAAGCCTGAAAGGTCGCTTGTGGCACCACCACCTCGGATGATAACCACACAGTCCCAGTTTTCCCATTCCTCATTGATGCGGTTGAGTGCCGAGATGACGCTCTGCTCCACTCCCTCACCCTGCATGGTGGCAGCAAAGAGGGCGGTGGTAAACCGAAATCCATAGCCATTATCGGCGAGCTGATTGCAGAAGTCGCCATATCCTGCGGCAGTAGCACTGGAGATAACGGCGATGCGCTGACAGAACATCGGGAGTTTGAGTTCCTTCTGCAAGTCGAAGACGCCCTCCTCCTTCAAGGTTTGGATGATTTCCATGCGCTTGCGAGCCATGTCGCCCATCGTATAGGTAGGGTCGATGTCATCGACAATCCAAGAGAAGCCATAGTTCTCATGGAACTGGGCGTGTACTTTCAGCAACACCTTCATGCCGGCATGAATCCGCAGTCCCGTCACTCGCTCAAACTGGGGTTTCAAGAGCATCCATCGATTGCGCCAACAGGAGGCATGCGCCTTGGCTATCGGCGTATTGGAGTGTTCATCTTTCTCTATCAGCTCCATATAGCAGTGCCCTCCGTAGCCTTCACGAGCCTCGGAGAGTTCCGCTTCCACCCAATAACTATCGGGCAGCGACATCGAAATGACATCGCGCACCAGCGAGTTGAGTTCGTATAGAGACAAATGGTTTACCATATTTAAATTATAAATTACAAATTATAAATCATAAATAACAGCAATGCCTATTAGCATATTTATTCTTTATCATTTATTATTTACCATTTACTTAATCGCTTTCCCCGTTTGGTATGCCTTCCAGAAGTCGGGCACGCCATAGCCGAAGACGTTGTCGGGATGCTGTTGGTTGTTGCTCGCCAACTTGACGAGCTTGATGATTTGCTTCGCCGTCTTTCCTGGCAATGCCTGCCAGAGGCAAGCCACCATACCAGCTATGAGCGGTGAGGAGAAGGAGGTGCCGTTGTCATTGATGATGGAGCCACGCCCCGTAATCACCGAGGTAGGACTGCCATACGCCATCACATCCGGCTTGATTCTGCCGTCAGCCGTAGGGCCCACTGCACTGAAGGCGGCATTCATGCCCTGCTCATTGATACTTCCCACCGTCAAGATGTCCTTGGCATCAGCAGGGAAGTTGATTTTCTTCCAAGTGCCCATGCCATCGTTGCCTGCCGAATTGACACAGATGATACCCTTGTCGGCACACATGGAGGCAGTATGCGAAATCAGAGTTGTCTCGCCATCCTGTTCGCTATAGGTATGGTTGGTCTTCTCATCATCGAAGGCATGGTAGCCCAAGGAAGAGTTGATGACATCCACGCCCACGCTGTCGGCATATTCGGCAGCCTCAGCCCAATAATCTTCCTCGGCAAGGCTCTCCGTGCGCTCATCCTCGCAACGTACCAGGAGGTATTGCGCCTCAGGAGCTACACCTATATAATTATTAGGCGAATGGCTCGCCATCGTGGAAAGCACCATCGTGCCATGTTCCATCTCCTGAAACACATTGTCTGACTTAGGGACGACAAAGTCCTTCACGCCCGCCAGTTGGATGTTGTGCAAGGCAGGTATCTTGTCGGCGTTCATAAAACCGCCATCGAAGACAGCTATCATCATTCCCTTGCCACGGAATCCCTTCTCGTGCATCTTGATGCCATTCAGCGACTTCACTTGCGCCTCGGCTGCACCATAATTGTTGGTATAGGGTTCCCATTGGTTCAGTTCCTTGCGGAAAGAGGAGCGTTTGCGCTCACTGATGGAATCAGGCGAAGAGAATACTTTCAGGGTCTTGGTGATGAAGGAGAGGCGTTGTAATCGGCTGAGTTCCTTCTCCTTATGGATGCAAACGAGGAGCGTATTATTCCACTTGCTCTTACCCACGATCTCGATGCCTGCCTGTCTGACCGAGTCGATATAAGCAGGCGAGATGGGGAGGTCGGTGACATCCACCGAAAGGTTCTGACGTTTGCGACGCTCGATGGCACGGGGAGAGAGAAACTCCTCTGGACGGCTCACAGAATAGAGAGAGTGTTGCAGGTCCTTGTCTCTCAGATAGAGGCGATACATCATGCACTTGCCACCAGGGAAGGACACCATTTCCGTCTCCGTGATGCGAGTCAGCCGCATCAGTTGCTCAAAGTTGGTCACCCTGTCCTCGTGAGCCTGCAAGGAGAGAGCTGTCCATATCATTGCACAGAGCAATACGTATAATCGTTTCATTTTTGTTAGGTTTGTTAAGAGTTGTGTAGGCGATTGCTAATCATTGCGGTTTCTCAGTTTCCAGATTGCTAATCGTTGTTTATTCGAAATGCAAAAGTACTGCTTTCGTGCGAGAACACCAAAAGAAAAGGCAAGTTTTTGCTCGTTTAGCAAGTTTTAGCCTATATATATAATAAGGTATGGAATATTTTTTGTACTTTTGCACGCAAGAAGCAAAGAAAACAAATGGAAAATAAACAAGCGACATTAGAATTAGGCACCAAACCAGTGGGCAAGTTGCTCATACAATATGCCTTGCCTGCCATGATAGCGATGACCGCAGCCTCGCTCTACAACATCGTGGATCGTGTGTTCATCGGTCAGGGCGTGGGTGCCTTGGCTATCTCAGGTCTCGCCATCACCTTCCCCTTCATGAACCTCACCGCAGCCTTCGGTGCTGGTGTGGGTGTGGGAGCTTCCACCGCCATCAGCGTGAAGTTGGGACAGAAGGACTACAAGACCGCACAACACATTCTGGGTAACACATTCACATTGAATCTTATCATCGGTATCGGCCTCAGCATCGTCTGCTTGCTGCTGCTCGACCCTATCCTTCGTTTCTTCGGAGCCAGCGAAGCCACCCTCCCCTACGCTCATGAATACATGGTGATTATCCTGTTGGGCAATGTGGTGAGCCACATGTACTTTGGCATGAACGCCCTGCTGAGAGCGGCGAGCAAGCCACGGCAAGCGATGTTTGCCACCATCTTCACAGTCATCATGAATGTTATCCTCGACGCCCTCTTCATCATCGGTTTCGGATGGGGCATACGAGGAGCCGCCATCGCCACCATCCTCTCCCAGTTGATGGCACTCTGCTGGCAGTTCAAGCTCTTCAGCAACAAGAATGAGTTGCTCCACTTCAAGCGTGGCATCTACCGACTGAAGAAGAAACTCGTAGAACTAATCCTTTCCATCGGCGTATCGCCATTTCTTATGAATGTATGCGCCTGCGTGGTGGTCATCTTCATAAACAACCAGCTCGTGCGTTTCGGCGGCGACCTCTCCGTGGGAGCCTACGGCATCGCCAATGGTATCGCCATGGTCTTCATTATGTTTGTGATGGGCGTGAACCAGGGCATGCAACCTATCGCCGGCTACAACTATGGAGCACAGAAGTTCGACCGACTGATGAGAGTGCTCAACCTCGCCATCATCGCCGCCACCGGCATCATGGTAACGGGATGGTTGATAGCGATGTTCTTGCCTCACTTCTGTGCCAGAATGTTCACCACCGACCCAACGCTGATTCAGATGTCCATCAAGGCGATCCGAGTGATGATGCTCTGTTTCCCTATCATTGGATTCCAGATGGTGGTCACCAACTTCTTCCAGTGCATCGGCAAGGTGAAGATCAGCATCTTCCTGTCGTTATCTCGACAGATGCTCATCCTCTTGCCTCTCCTCTTCTTCCTCCCTATGTTTTGGGACATCGATGGCGTTTGGGCATGTATGCCTATCTCCGACTTTCTCGCTGCCGTCATCGCCTTCGTCATCATGGTATGGTACATGAATAAACTGAAAAAGCAACACAGGGAGAGTGAAGAACGAAGAATTCAATAGCTAACCTATTTATTATTTGTCATTTATCATTTATTATTTATGAATAAAATAATCATTAACGTGGGTCGCCAGATAGGTAGCGGCGGCCATATCATTGCCGAGAAACTGGCTGAGGACTTCGGCTGCAAGTGCTACGACCGCGAGCTACTCAACCTGGCAGCCAAGGAGAGTGGGTTCTCAGAGAAGTTCTTTGAGCAGAACGATGAGCAGAAGGGATTCTTCAAGTCTCTCTTCCACACCCACCTGCCTTTCTTGAGCGACAACAACTTCTACCACAATGACTTCTCACAGGAAGGACTCTATAAGTTCCAGAGCGATGCCATCAAGAAGGCTGCCGACGAGGGCAACTGCGTATTCGTGGGCAGAACCGCCGACTATGTGCTCCGTGACTACAAGAACGTAATCAATGTCTTCATCACTGCCAACATCGACGATCGCATCAAGGCAGTATGCAAGCGCAAGGGCATCGACCGTGCCACCGCTCGCAAGTTTATCAGCAACCACGAGGAGAAGCGTGCTTCCTACTACAACTACTACACTGGCAAGCAGTGGGGACACAGCGAGAGCTACGACCTCTGCATCAACAGCAGCCTGCTGGGACTGGAAGAGACGGAGAAGTTCATCGCCGAGTTTATCAGAAAGAGATTCGGTCTCTAGAGTTTTTCTTGCAAGAAAGTAATTATACATTATTAATTATAAATTATTAATTGATGAAAAAGATTATGCTTTTGGGCTCAGGCGAACTGGGCAAGGAATTTACCATCGCAGCCAAGCGAGCTGGCCAGTACGTCATCGCCTGCGATAAGTATGACAACGCACCAGCCATGCAAGTTGCCGACGAGCGTGAAGTTTTCTCCATGCTTGATGGCGACGCTCTGACAGCTGCCGTTGAGAAACATCACCCAGACATCATCGTGCCTGAGATCGAGGCTATCCGCACAGAGCGCCTCTTCGACTTCGAGAAGGAAGGCATCCAAGTGGTGCCATCAGCTCGTGCCGTCAACTATACCATGAACCGCCGTGCCATCCGTGACCTAGCTGCCAAGGAGTTGGGTCTTCGCACCGCCAAGTATTTCTATGCCAAGACCTTCGAGGAGTTCAAGAACGCAGCCGACGAGATTGGTTTCCCTTGCGTGGTGAAACCATTGATGAGCAGTAGCGGTCATGGTCAGAGCTACGTTCACAACGATGACGAACTGAAGGAAGCCTACAAGGAGGCGATGGAGGAAGGTCGTGGTGACGTGAAGGAAGTCATCATCGAGGAATTCATCGACTTCGACTCCGAGTTCACCCTCCTCACCGTTACCCAAAAGGATGGTTCTACCCTCTTCTGCCCACCTATTGGGCATGTACAGAAGGGCGGCGACTACCGTGAGAGTTGGCAACCCTTCCAGATTCCAGAGGCTGCCTTGAAGCAAGCCGAGCATATCGCAGGCGAGGTGACCAAGGCTTTGACGGGCGCTGGTCTTTGGGGTGTAGAGTTCTTCCTGACCAAACAAGGCGAGGTCATCTTCTCCGAGTTGAGTCCTCGTCCACATGATACAGGTATGGTGACACTCGGTCATACCACCAACCTCTCTGAGTTTGAGCTTCACTTCCGTGCTGTGATGGGCTTGCCTATCGCCGGCATCCACTTGGAGCACTATGGTTGCTCTGCCGTCATCCTTTCTCCAAAGGAAAGCACCGAACCTCTCAACTACAACATGCTCGATGCCTTGAAGGAAGACCGCACTCGCATCCGCATCTTCGGCAAGCCAGAGGCTCACGTAGGTCGCCGCATGGGTGTCGTGCTCTGCTATGGCGAGGTGGGCGCCGACTTGAACGCCCTCCGTGACAAGGCGAAGAGACTGGCAAAGACCGTTCTCGGCACCGACCCTTACATGAAGAAATAAAGACATGAAAGAATTAGGAAGAATCATCACATTACATACCATATCTGACCCAAGAGGCAATCTGACGGTGGCGGAGGAAAATATCGAACTCCCCTTCGACTTGAAGCGTGCCTATTGGATATACGAAGTGCCACAAGGCGGAAGCCGAGGCGGTCATGCCCACAAGCGATTGCGACAAGTGCTCGTCGCCGTCAGCGGCTCCTTCACGGTTACCCTCGACAACGGAACGGAGACCAAGACCTATCTTCTCGACAATCCTGCCGAAGGACTACTCATCGACACAGAGATATGGCGCACCCTCGATGATTTCTCAGCCGGAGCCGTCTGCATGGTCCTGGCATCGGAACTTTACGAGCCAGACGACTATCTCTACGAATACGACGAGTTCCTCGAATACATCCATTCACCCCATAGCAAGACTTCAGAATCATGATTGAAATCAGAAGATATACACCAGCAGACGCTGCCGAATGGAACAACTTCGTCTGGTTGAAGTCCAGACAAGGCACCTTCCTCTTCGACAGAAACTACATGGATTATCATCAAGACAGATTTCACGACCACTCTCTGATGTTCTTCCACAAGAGGAAGCTATACGCTCTCCTCCCTGCCAACGAAATGATAGAGACCAGCCAAGGCGAGACTAGCGAGGCACTTCTAGGCGAGGCGAGCATGACTGGCTCCACGAAAAAGATACTCTATTCCCACCAAGGACTGACGTATGGCGGATTGCTAACCTGCCCTAAGGTGACGACAGAGGTCTGCATCGACATCTTCGAGTCGCTCAGGGAGTATCTCCGAGAGAACGGATTTCTGTCGTGCATCTACAAGGCGATGCCATGGATATACCAGCGGATACCTTCGGAAGAAGACCTCTATGCGCTCACTCATGTCGCCAAGGCAAAGTTGAAGGCAAGGGAGATTTCCACCACCATTCCCCTAGATGTGCCCCTGCGATTCAGCGAACTGCGAAGGAGAGGCATCAAGAAAGCGGAACGAAACGAACTGGATGTCAAGTTCACGAAGTTCCCTAACGACATCACTGCCTTTTGGAATTTGTTGGATGCAAATCTGTTGGAAAGACACCACACGCATCCCGTACACTCCAAGGAGGAGTTGGAATTGCTGATGCATCGTTTTCCCGACAATATCCTCTGCTTCGTGGTAGAGAAAGATGAAACCATCATCGGTGGAAGCATTGTGTATGCCACACCACAAGTGATACACACCCAGTATATTGCCGCCAACGAACTGGGCAAGCAACTCGGTGCTCTGGATGCCCTCTTCGACTTCATCATCCACAAGTGCCGCTGGAATGTCCCCTACTTCGACTTCGGTAAATCGACAGAGGATGAAGGCAACTTCCTCAATCGAAACCTCATCCATCAGAAGGAAGGATTCGGTGGCAGAGGCGTCATCTACGACACTTACGAATGGGAAATATAATAAAGCCTCCCTAGGAAATGAGAACTTCCTAGGGAGGCTTTATTATATTTCCTCGGGACATTTTTATAAAAACCTCCCGACGTTTTTGGAAAAACCACGTGACTTTTTTATTTCTGCGTAAGCACGCTGTTTCTCATCCACAGGGATACCGTATGATTTTACTGAGATGCAGTCATCTTATACCAACACGACGGTAACGCCCCTTGCAGCTTGCGCACCCATCACGAGCGCCTGCTCGATGTCGGCAGTTTTGGAAGGACCACTGATGAAAGTACCGAAGTTGTACTTCGGGTCCATCTCGATGCGAGCGTATGCCTCGTGCATGTTATTGACCACATCCTCCTTCTTGAGGATGATGACGAGGTACTCGGAGATAAAGAGAACCGCCTTCTCCTTCATCGTCTGCGGAATCCAGATGCAACCATTCTCGGCTACACCTACCTGACCTCTCACGATGCCAACATCCGTACCATTCAGGTCGTTAGCCTCAGCCACGGTATCGGGATTACGCAACTCTATCTCCTGAGCCTTTGCCGCATCACCAGCAAAAGCCTGCAAGCGCTCCAACTTGATTTCCGGCAGATGGGTGGCGAAGACCTTTGCCTCAGGATATGCCATTCTCACGATTTCATTGAGCATGCCATCTCCCTCCTCCGCCTCCATCACATGACCGCCCACCGACTTCGTCATGTCAATAAACTGCTGGAGCGTATTCTCATATTGGATGCCCTCTATCTTCATATCAGGCATATCGTATTGAACGTGCGTGTTCTGACGCAACTTGTTCAAGAAATCTTCCTTTTTCATTTAACTTTTCCTTCCTTCCATAATTGGTGAAACGACTTCTTCGCAAACTCAGGCATGGCATGACCGATGCCCCAAGCATTCCAATTGCTGAAGTGAGTGCAGCACTCTGGGATATAATTGACGAGTGGCGCAAACTTCAAGGCAGTGGTATAGAGCGATGGTCGATCGAAGAGATACTTCATGCCATTCGACATCACCTTCTTCACAGGGTCAGCCTTGCCCAACTTCGCCAAGCTCTGTCGCCATACGTATATCTGCGAACCAGGACCCACCTTGGAAGGACATACATTGTCGCAAGACAGGCACAAGGTACAAGCCGAAACATTGTCTGAATACTTCTGAGGATTCTTCAGCATACCGAGGTTCACGCCGATAGGACCCGGGATAAAATAGGTATAGCTATATCCACCCGAACGGCGATATACCGGACAGGTGTTCATGCAGGCACCACAGCGCATACACTTCAAGGTCTGCCAGTGAGCCTCATCAGCCAGGATGTCGCTTCTGCCATTATCGACCAACACCACGTGCATCTCTGCGCCCGGACGAGCCTGACGGAAATGAGAGGTGAACGCCGTGGTAGGTTGACCCGTACCGCAACGGCAAAGCAGGCGTTGGAACACAGCCACACTCTTGTAGTCTGGCACCAACTTCTCGATACCCATCGCCACGATGTGGAGCTTAGGCATGGAAGTGGTCATGTCGGCATT
>ERZ791902.572-NODE-572-length-25888-cov-130.491774_pt1 | contig 25888 bp, 15 predicted proteins | sample MGYA00510149_ERZ791902 | MGnify/ENA primary metagenome ERZ791902 (study PRJEB30046, sample SAMN00792060) | human gut metagenome | study: EMG produced TPA metagenomics assembly of the A metagenome-wide association study of gut microbiota in type 2...
TCGCTACCTTTTTGACCTCTGTGTCATCTTATGAGGGCGGTTGCGGATTTGAGGTTTATTTAAAATGTACAATCGTAAACTTATAAAAATAAACAATTTTAATCTATTCTCTTATGAGGAACTTCAAAAAGATTGAAAAGCCGTTAGCGTTGCTATCCTTTCTCTGTTTATTCCCAGCTGGGATGTCGGCTCAGAGTATTGTAAAAGGAGTAGTTACAGACACAAGTGGTGAACCTGTCATTGGTGCTACAGTGAAAGCTGCAGGCAGCAAGAAGGGTGTGGTTACCGATTTGGATGGTAAGTTTAGCATTGATGCTGCGCCAAACGCAACATTAACCATTACTTATATAGGAATGGAGCCAAAGACCGTCAAGGCTGAGGCAGGCAAGACGCTTACCATCTCACTGAAAGATGATGCCAAGGTCATTGATGATGTGGTAGTCATCGGTTATGGTGTGCAGAAGAAGAGCGACTTGACTGGTGCCGTGGCTTCTATCAAGAGTGATGACATCAAGGGCTTGTCTACAACAGATGCGGGTGCTGCCCTCCAGGGCAAGGCTGCCGGTGTACAGATCATCAACTCGGGTGGTCCAGGTGAGGCTGCCGATATCCGTGTGCGTGGTTATTCTTCTAACAGTGGAAATATCAGTCCATTGCTCATTGTTGATGGTTTGAAGGTAGACAATATCCAGTATCTTGATCCATCTATGATTCAGAGCATGGAGGTATTGAAGGATGCCGCTTCTGCTGCCATCTATGGTGCGCAGGCTGGTAATGGTGTCGTTATCATTACTACCAAGAGTGGTGCTGCCAATGGCGGTAAGGCTGAGATTTCTTATAGCAGCAAGTTTACCATCCAGTCTATTGGTAGAAAGGCTAAGCTCTTCGATGCTCCAGAGTATATTTCATACCATAAGTACTTGGGCGACTTGACGGATGATAAGTTGAAGACTGAGGGATATAATGGAGAGAACACCGACTGGTATGATGAGGCTTTTGAACATAGTTTGGCTCATCAGCACAGCCTTACCATCCAGGCTAGCAATGGTAAGGGTCGTTTCCTTGCCAACTTAAATATCCTCAATAATAATGGTATCGTCAAGGGAGATAAGGATGTTTACAAGCGTTTTACAGGTCAGATTAATGCTGACTACGATGTATATAAGTGGTTGAACATCTCGACAAACACCTCTTTCGAGAAGTGGAAGACCAAGGGTGTGAACAAAGGTTATGGTTCTGTGTTGAACTCTGTTGTTTCTGTAGATCCATTGACACCTTGCTATGTAAGCGACCCTGCTAAGTTGCCAACCAATATTTATAACGCTTATCAGAAGGGCGCCCCTGTGATGAGAGATGCTGACCATAATAATGATTTCTATGGTACATCTCACTATGTAGAGGATGCTACTGGTAACCCATTGGCACAGCGCGACCGTGTAGGCTCTTACAACCAGGGTATCAATGTACGTGGTACCGTTGCTGCCAACATCAAGCCATTCAAGGGCTTTACCTATACATCTCGTTTGGGTTACCGCATCACGCAGAGCAACTACCACAACTATGAGCAGCCATATTACATCAATACCCTCTCTAACTCCTCACAGTACAAGATAGAGGCTCATACCAACAATGGTCTTTACTATCAGTGGGAGAACTTTGCAAACTATTTGAATACATTTGGCAAGCATACTGTAGGAGCCATGGTGGGTATGTCGTTCACCAAGAACCATTGGGACAACGCTACCATAGGATCTGAGGGTACGAATATTCTTTCAAACTATGCTCCTAACTATCGTTACATCGACTATTTGCTCGCTGATGCTACAAAGAGCGTAGGCAATGCTCCTGGCGATGCAACAGAACTTTCATATTTCGGACGTGTATCTTATAGCTACGATAATCGTTATTTCTTGCAGTTCAACTTCCGTCGTGATGCATTCGATTCATCTAAGCTTTCAAAGGATGCACGTTGGGGTAACTTCCCATCTGTATCTGCTGGTTGGACTATCAGCAATGAGAAGTTCTTCAAGGACAACATCAGTCGTGATGCCATCTCTTTCTTGAAGCTTCGTGGATCTTGGGGTAAGAATGGTAACGTCAATGTATTGAGCGGTTACAAGTATGCTTCTCCTATTGCCATGAACCAGAGCTTCTATCAGTACAATCCATCTGTCGGTGATGGTAAGTTGTCTTATGGTTCTAAGCCAACAGGTCTTGCTAACCCAGATTTGACTTGGGAGACTTCAGAGCAGGTTGACTTGGGTCTTGATGCTCGTTTCTTGAACGACCGCTTGACATTCTCTCTCGACTGGTATCGCAAGAACACCAAGGACCTCTTGGTAGAAATCAACCCTCTTCCTGAAATTGGTGTCAGTAAATATACAGTCAACTCAGGTAAGGTGCTCAACACAGGTTTCGACTTTGAGTTAGGTTGGAAGGATCATATCAATGACTTCAAGTACTCTGTGTCTTTCAACGGTTCTACCTTGAAGAATGAGGTAAAGGATCTTACTTCATTTATCAGCCGTATCGAAGGTGTAGGTATCGATGGATTCAACAGCCGTTTGAAGCCAACCTTCGAGGTAGGGCACTCTATCTGGTACTTCCGTGGTTACAAGTATGCAGGTGTAGCTGAGGATGGCAGTGCTTTGTATTATGACAAGGATGGCAAGACCACCAATGCGCCAACAGATAATGATAAGCAGGATTTGGGTGTAGGTATTCCTAAGTTTACTTATGGTATCACCCTCAATGCAGAGTATAAGGGCTTCGACTTGACCGTCTTTGGTACAGGTGCAGCCGGCAACAAGATTTATAACTTGATGGTATCTGCCGACCGTCCTCTCTTGAATGGTATCGATGAATATTGGAAAAATTCTTGGACAGAGGGCAATACTGGCGCAAAGTATCCTGATATGAAGAAGGTGGCAACCGACTGGACATTCTTCAGCTCTTCAGCAGCTGTGTTCAGTGGCTCTTACTTCAAGATCAAGCAGATTCAGTTGGGTTACACATTGCCACGTCTCATTACGGGCAAGATTGGTCTGAATGGTGTGCGTGTTTACTGCTCTTTGGATGACTTCTTCACAATCACCAAGTATCCTGGAGCCGATCCAGAGACAGCTTCTATGAACAGTGCTCAGTCTCGTGGTTTTGATAATGGTACTTATCCTACTTCTAAGAAGATGGTATTTGGTATCAATGTAACATTCTAATTATTAAATAATACAGCAATGAAAAAGTATTTATTATATTCTAGTATATTAGCCCTTGCGTTGACAGGATCAGTATCTTTTACTTCCTGTGAGAGTCAGCTCGATATTGAGCAGAAGGGTGCTACTTGGGAGGATCAGTTCTATAAGACTGATGCCGATGCAGAGGCTGCTTTGGTGGCAGCCTACGAAGGCTTTATGTGTAATGTAGTAGGACGCCAGCCAGACTTCCAGGGAAGTATGGGTATCTATACTCCTCACAAGTTGATTTTGAACATGTGTGGTGATGATGTTTACTATGCCAGTGGTAACTATGGAGACCATGAGGACGCTGGTTGCCTCAATGAGTTCCGCTATGATACTGATGCCTTGGTTCCAAAGTTGATGTACTCAGGGCTCTATTCTTCTGTATATACTTGCAACTTGGTCATTGACAAGTTTGCCAATCCTGACACTCCTGTAAAGAAGCGTTGTGTGGCTGAGGCTCGTGTGCTTCGTGCTTACGACTATTTCTTGTTGGCAAACTTCTGGGGAACTCCACCATTTGTTTTGCATCCTTTGTCAGCTCAAGATCTTCCGTTCAATAGCGACAAGGATCCTGAGCATCCTATGACCCACGAACAGTTGATAGAGTGGGTTGCTTCTGAATGTGAGGAAGCTGCGGCCGATCTTGATGAGCGCAAGAGCAAGAATGACAAGGATGGAGCTGTAAAGGTAACCAAGGGCTTTGCTAATGCATTGGCTGGTAAGGCTTACCTCTTCGCTGGCAAGTATGAACAGGCTAAGACTGCCCTCAAGAAGGTTATCGACTCAGGCAAGTATGCCCTTGTTCCAGGCGACAAGTATATGGACAACTTCCATATTGAGGGTGATGGCGACGAGGAGAAAGTCTTCGAAATCAACTTTGAGTATAATGCAGGTAAGGGTGCATGGGGCGGTATGATTCAGCGTTCTAGCTGGATGGAGTCTAATGCAATGAACTGGCGTGCTGGTAACTTCGTGGTTTCTCCACAGTCCGTATATAGTGGTATCGATGGTTGGGGTGGCTTAGGTGTACCTCAGTGGTTTGGTGATGAGTTCCATGAGAATGATGGTGATTCTTATCGTTTCAAGGCTACCTTGAAGCACATTGATGATGCCGTTTATAATATGAAATATGCTAAGGATTCGCTAAACAATCTGACGGTTGAGCAGAAGAAGGTAAGCAAGGCTGTTGGTATCAAGGATCAGGTTCAGGGACTTTATGGTAACTCTACTTGGTTGGCATTCAAGACAGTGATGCGTGCTGCTGACTCTGATGGTAAGAAATATGGTGACAACATCCGTTTGAACAACTATCTCGTGATGCGTTATGCTGAGGTTCTTTTGAACTATGCAGAGGCTTGTCTCCAGACTGGCGATCAGGGTGAGGCCAAGAAGTATATTAATGCCATTCAGGAGCGTGCAGGTTCCAAGACCATCAGTAGCACAGTAGATATGGATGTTCTCAAGAAGGAGAAATCATACGAGTTGTGGATGGAAGGTTGCCGTTGGTTCGACATCAAGAGATGGAAGGATGCCACTGCCATCAATCGCATCAAGAATGCGGGTTCTGATGTACCTCACCTCTTTGACAAGTTGTTCCGCGCACCTCAGGCTTCTGACGAGAAGTTGCACTGGGAGCATGGCACAGAGGCAAATAGCCGCTTCTATACAGTTTCTTCTCATGCAGCAAAGGATGCAGGTTTCACAGTTGGTTACCAAGAGGGAAAACATGATTACTTCCCTTATCCACAAACAGTGAAGAACATGAACCCTAACTTGGTTCAGAATCCTGGTTGGGAATAATGAAGTTGTTTTGTAAATAAAACGTTTTAAGTTTAAAGAACTATAGATTAGTTTGATAATTAGGGGGTGTTTTGAAAAGAAGCACCCCCTTTTTTCTTCTTTAAAGGAATTTGCGTATGAAAACATGGATGTGTGCCTTGATGCTGGCGTTATCGACAGGAGCTTCGGCTCAGAACCCGATTATCAGCGGACAGTATTCTGCTGATCCTACGGCTCGCGTATTCAACGGGAAGGTATATCTTTATCCTTCTCATGACATTCCGAGTCCTATTGAGAAACTGAAGGAATGGTTCTGCATGGCAGATTATCACGTTTTCTCTTCTACCAATCTTACTGAATGGCAGGATCATGGAGTCATCGTTTCGCAGGACAAAGTACCTTGGGTACAGGACGGAAGTTATACGATGTGGGCTCCTGATTGTGTAGAGAAAGACGGGAAATATTACTTCTATTTCCCTGCCGCTCCAAAAGGGGAGGAGAAGGGATTCGGAATAGGTGTGGCTGTTGCCGACCAGCCGGAAGGACCATTTATGCCGATGTGGAAACCCATAGAGGGAGTTCATGGTATAGACCCTTGTGTGTTGATAGATAAAGACGGACAGGCTTATATCTACTGGGCGGGAGCAGGTTTGCACATGGCTAAGCTGAAACCAAACATGATGGAACTTGCCTCGGAACCAAAACTGGTAGAGGGATTGCCTGAGGGATTCAAGGAAGGACCGTTTGTCTTCGAGCGTAACGGCAAATATTATTTCACCTTCCCTTGGGTACGTGAAAAGGATGGAACCGAAACGCTGGCTTATGCCATGGCTGACCATCCGATGGGACCTTTCACATTCAAGGGCATCATCATGGATGAGTCGTCTACGAAGTGCTGGACCAATCATCATAGCATCGTGGAATATCAGGGACAGTGGTATCTCTTCTATCATCATAATGATTATTCGCCTAAGTTTGACAAGAACCGCTCGGTGCGAATCGACTCTCTGAACTTCAATCCTGACGGAACGATACAGAAGGTGATACCTACACTAAGAGGTGTGGGATTGACGAAGGCACGTTCGCATATTCAGATTGACCGTTATTCTGCGCTGCAAGGCAAGGGTATTGGTATTGATTATCTGGATAAAAACACCTGTTTTGCCGGATGGAAGACACGCTTCGGCAAACCGAATACTGCCATTATATATAATAAGGTGGATTTTGGTAATGAGAAGGTGGCGGAAATCACCGTTCGTGCCAAGTCTTCAAAGGGCGGTGTGCTCGTAGTCAGAGCCGATGGCAAGAAGGGTAATATCATTGCTAAAGTGAAGATTCCGAAGTCGGCAGCCTGGAAGAATGTCCGTGCCCAGGTGCTCCATGCTCCTCAGGGTGTTCATGCTCTTCATGTTTCCTTGCAGAGTGGTGCCGATGTAGAGGTTGACTGGTTGGGTTTCGATGCTTTGCCTTGGGATAAAGGAGCTTTTGAAACTCACCAGTATCGCAATCTCTTTGCCGAAATGGGCTATAAGCAGGCTGATATTGACAGGAAGGTAAACGAAGTATTCAATGATGTATTCTATGGTAAGAATAAGGTTTATTTCGAAGTAGGCGATTCCATGGGATATGTCAGCGATATGAAGAACAATGATGTGAGAACCGAAGGCATGTCGTATGGAATGATGGCTGCCGTACAGTTTGACAAGAAGGACATCTTCGACCGCCTCTGGCGATGGAGCAAGAGATACATGCAGCATCAGGAAGGACCTTATAAGGGCTATTTCGCATGGAGCTGTAAGACTGATGGAACGAGAAATGCGCAGGGAGCCGCATCTGATGGTGAACTCTATTTCGTAACTTCGCTCATCTTTGCATCCAACCGATGGGGCAATGATACAGGCATCAACTATCTGAAGGAAGCGCAGAATATTCTGGATTGCAGTATGCAGAAGGCGGGAATGGACCGCACAGCTCCGCTTATAAATCTCGAACATCAGCTCATCACCTTTACGCCCGATCATTGGGGCGGGAAGTTTACCGATCCTTCTTACCATCTCCCTGCCTTTTACGAGGTTTGGGCTAAATGGGCTAACGACGGACGTTCTCAGTTCTGGAAGGAGTGTGCCGAGAAGAGCCGTGAGTTCCTGCATAAGTGCATCAATGAGAAGACGGGCTTGAACCCGGACTATTGCAACTATGATGGTAGTCTGATGAAGACCGGTCAGTTGTTGGGTGATGCTTTCCGTTATGACTCATGGCGAGTGCCAATGAACATAGCGCTCGATTATTCCTGGGCTTGTAAGGATAAGGAGTGGCAGCAGAAATATGCCACTGCGGCTGCGGCTTCATTGGTCAGCAACCATGTGAAGGGCAGGGAATTCGTCAGTCATTTCTGGAATGCCAAGCATGAGCCAGATAAAGAAGGCTTCTTCGATGGCTACTACGACGGACTGTTGCGTCTCTTCGCCTTCATGCATCTGAGTGGCCGTTATCATATTATCGAACCTCAATAATAATGAATTGTCTATGTACAACATTTTCAATAAAATAGTTAGATTGTTTTGTTTATGTGTATTCCTTTTTGGGCATTCCTCTGCGGATGCCCAAAATAAGGAATTACCTGTAGACATTAATCCTTATTTCGGACCTGTCGGCAAGCAGCCTGTCATGCCCAATGCGGCTGGCTTTATTCAGAGATGGTTGCTTTTGGAGCCAATCTCTATGCCGGTCAAGAGCAATGTCGTTTTTACTGATTCTTATCTGAAGGAGATATTCCATACGCAGTATTTCCCTAAACAGATGGAAACAGTTCCTAAGGATGGAGCCGTCGTGAAGGTGGGGAATGAAAAGCTGAAATGGCATGCGCTGGATAGTAAACTGTTTAATGTGAAGCTCTTCCGTTTCGCTACTTCGTTTAAGAAGCCCAAGTATGGTGTCTTATTTTGGGCGGTTACCATTATCGATTGCCCTGAGGAGATGAAAGACGTCCGCTTGGCTGTTGGCTCGAATGGTGCTTCCATGTGGTGGCTCAATGGTGAGGAGGCGGTGATGCTCGAAGGCGACCGAAGAATGGTTCGCGATGATGTGGTTTCTAAGAAGCTTACCTTGAAGAAAGGTAGAAATATCCTTCGTGGTGCAGTCATCAATGGCCCTGGCATGAGCGACTTCTGTGTCCGATTCATCGACGGACAGGGCAAGCCTGTCAGAAACCTGTCTATTCACGTGAAGTAGTGCAATCAATAAAGAAAGTTATGAAACAGAACAATATATTTTTCAGATATTTTAGCCCGGTTGCTGTTCAGCAGAAACTTTATGCCGCTGCTTTGGTTGCCTTGTTGTCTTCTTCTGCTTACGAGGCAGAAGCCCAGGTTGGCGAACCTTTCATTCATGACCCTTCTACCATTGCCCAGTGTGATGGAAAGTATTATACCTTTGGAACGGGTGAAGGCGGACTCTGGTCGGAGGATGGCTGGACCTGGCAGGGTGGTGCTGTTCGTCCCGGCAGAGGAGCGGCTCCTGATGTGTTGAAGATTGGCGACCGTTATCTTGTAGCCTACAGTGCTACGGGTGGTGGATTGGGAGGTAGTCATCGTGGTGATGTCCTGACAATGTGGAACAAAACGCTCGATCCGAAGTCGCCTGATTTCAAATATACCGAACCGATTGTTGTTGCCTCATCCTTAGATGATGAAGACTGTGATGCCATTGATGCAGGCTTGTTGCTCGACCCTACTACCGGCAGACTCTGGCTCAGCTACGGAACCTATTTCGGATTTATCCGCTTGGTAGAACTCGACCCGAAGACTGGTAAGCGGATGGAAGGTAACGAACCCGTCAATATCGCCATCGACTGCGAAGCTACCGATTTGATTTATCGCAACGGCTGGTATTATCTTCTCGGCACTCATGGCACCTGTTGCGATGGTCCTAATTCTACCTACAATATCGTGGTGGGACGTTCGCGAAAGATAACCGGTCCATACGTAGATAATGTGGGCAGAGAAATGTTGCAGGGCGGTGGCAAGATGGTGATTGCTGCCAATAATCTGAAGACGGGTCCCGGTCACTTCGGACGCTATATCGAGGAAGAAGGTGTAGAAAAGATGTCGTTCCACTATGAGTCTGATTTCAGACAGGGTGGACGAAGCGTATTGGCCATCCGTCCTTTGTTGTGGAAGAACGACTGGCCTGTTGCTGGTGATGAATTTCATGCCGGAACCTACGAGATAGAATCGGAACGAAGAGGCTATGCCCTGGAGATTGCCGTAGATTTCGTGAGAATGCAACGTGATATCGAACCTTTCTGGATAAAGCCAACCAAGCCTTTGAAGAACATCGAACCTCAAACCTTGAAGGAGGTAGAAGCAGGATGGCCTAAGGGCGAGGTGAAGGTGAGAATGAACGATTACATGTTCCGTCCTCATCAGAAGTGGAGTATCATGCCTGCCGGAAAGGGTGGTTATCTGGGTGGTCCTTATTATAAGATCTGCATAGAAGGCACTACCCGTTATCTTACCGCAACCGCTCAGCATGATGTCATTGCCAAACCTGAGTTTACTGGTGAAGATACCCAGCTTTGGCGCATCGAACAACTCACCGATGGCACCTATCGCATTATGCCGAAGGCTGTGCCAGGCACAGAAGAGAAGCTTGCATTGGTTTCACTCGGTGATTGTACTCCAGGCTTGGCTCCCTTTGATTTCAACAGCGACAATTCTAAATGGAATTTCAGGCAACAATAATAAATAACTTGCGAAACTTGAATAAGTTATTTAAATAGTCTTAGAAACCTGTATTATTTACTTCTTAAATACAGTTCCGTGTGGTTGTCGGCATATAACAGCAACGTTGCTGTTATATGCCGACAAGGTTGCTGCTATATGCCAGCAACCTTGCTGGCAATTGCCAACTATTAAATAAATCTAATTCTTATGGTCAATAGATACAGCTTCTGTGATTATTTCATATATTTGCAGAAGATAATAAAACTAAGCAACTATGGACTTAAAGTATGATGTTTATACTATTACCAATGCTGAGGGTAGTGGTGAGGAACGTAAATACGTTCGATTGAAGCAGTATGAGGCGATGACGGCTCACGAACTGGAAGCCACCATTCAGCAAAGATGTTCACTCACCAAGGGTGATGTGGCTGCAGTGTTGTCTGAGCTTCATGACATTGTCGTGTCTGAATTTTCTATGGGACGCAGGGTTTATATTCCCGAACTGGGATATTTCTCGCTTGCTGTAAACCTGGAAATGCCTGCGGATAAACCTAATAAGAAGATTACGGGAAAGGAAGTACGTTTGCGGGGAATCAATTTCCGTCCGGAGGCTGGGCTGTTGAGGGAAATAGATAGAAATATCCATTTCGTCCGTTCCCAGTATTCCAGTCGTTCAACTATTTTTACAGAAGAGAAGCTTTGGGCAAGATTGCAGGAATATTTCCAGAAGAACCGTTATCTCACCATCAAACTCATGAGGATACTGTTTGGACTGTCTCGCTATATGGCACAAAAGTGGATAAATCACTTCATAGCCAAAGGCTTGTTGGTAAAGGATGGTACTCCCCGTTCACCGATTTATTTCCTGAATGATAAACAGTAACAAAATGCGGTGATGTGGTGGCATCTTCATTGGATGATGAAGACTGTGATGCCATTGGTGCGGGCGATCAGCCTATGCAGGCAAGCAAGAGTGTGGAATATGACGGAAAGGCTGTAAAGATACAGCTGTAAGCTGTTACATAATTTAAAGTATTTGATACTTGTGATAAAATCGTATTCTGCTTTTTTGTTTACCTTTGCAGCGCAAATAACAATTTAATATACTAATAGCTTAATAGTAATTACAATGAACAAGAAAGTTATATACGCAGCTTTGATGTTTGTGGTAACTATGTCCTCCGGCAAAGCCTCAGCTCAGCAGTTGCCTTATCAGAATCCTGCCCTCTCGGCTCATGAAAGAGCGGTAGATTTATGTGGTCGTCTCACTTTGGAAGAGAAAGCTTCTCTGATGCTGGATGATTCGCCGGCTATCCCACGATTGGGAATCAAGAGATTCCAGTGGTGGAGCGAGGCACTGCATGGTGTGGCGAACATGGGAGATGTAACCGTCTTTCCAGAACCTATCGGAATGGCAGCTTCGTTTAACGACAGAATGGTGTATAGAGTCTTTGATGCAACATCTGATGAGATGCGTGCCAAATGGAATGAACTGCAGCAGAAGGGAGGAGATGTAACCCGTTTCCATGCTTTATCTGTCTGGACTCCAAACGTGAATATCTTCCGTGATCCTCGCTGGGGACGTGGACAGGAAACCTATGGTGAGGATCCTTATCTTACCAGTAGGATGGGATGTGCCGTGGTGCGCGGATTGCAGGGACCTGAAGATACGAAATACCGCAAACTCTGGGCTTGTGCCAAGCACTATGCGGTTCATAGCGGACCAGAATGGGCTCGCCATACAGACAATATTACCGATGTTACACCGCGCGACCTTTGGGAAACTTATATGCCTGCCTTCAAATCGCTTGTGCAGGATGCAAAGGTGCGTGAGGTGATGTGTGCCTATCAGCGTTGGGATGATGAACCATGCTGCGGCAACACCCGCCTTTTGCAGCAGATTCTCAGGGATGAGTGGGGATTCAAGTACCTGGTAGTTTCCGACTGTGGCGCTGTTACTGATTTCTGGTCCAGCCATAAAGTTTCTAGTAATGCCAGAAATGCGGCTGCCAAGGGCGTGCTGGCTGGTACAGATGTGGAGTGTGGATATAATTATGCATATAAGTCTGTGCCTGAGGCTGTGAAGTATGGTGCCTTGACTGAAGATGAAGTTGATAAGCATGTGATTCGTCTGCTCGAAGGTCGTTTCGACTTGGGTGAGATGGATGACAACAAGATAGTATCATGGTCGAAGATTCCTGTATCTGTGCTTTGCAGCAAGGCACATCGCCAGCTCTCGCTCGATATGGCTCTGCAGACCATGACGCTGCTCCAAAACAAAAATGAGGTGTTGCCTCTCAATAAAAAAGTAAAGAAGATTGCTTTCATCGGACCGAATGTGGATAACGAACCGATGATGTGGGGAAACTATAATGGTACTCCACGACAGACAATTACCATCCTGGATGGTATCAGGAGTCGTTTGAAGAAAAACCAGGTTGTCACCTTTAATGGATGCGACTTGGTGAACGACCAAGTTTTGAATTCTTACTTCGACCAGTGTAGCATGGATGGCAAGATGGGCTTTAAGGGCACTTTCTGGAACAATCGCAAGATGGAAGGCAAGCCTGTTGTCATCACCCAGGAGAAGAATCCTGTGCAGGTAACGACCTATGGTCAGCACTCCTTCGCTCCTAATGTGAAGCTGGTGGGCTTCTCTGCAAAATATGAAACCGTGTTCCGTCCTAAGCAGACAGACAAGGTGTTGCTCGACGTGGCTGGTTGCGGTCACTACGAGGTTTATCTGAATGGTGAGAAGAAGGCAGAGCATTCTATCTGGCGCACTACCGAGAGTCGTATCGAGTTCCAAGCCGAGAAGGGCAAGGAGTATAAGATAGAGATTCGCTATCACGAGATGCCTAACTATAATGCGGACATGAAGTTCAATATCGGGCATGAGAATCCTATCGACTATCAGGCTTCGCTCACGCAGTTGAAGGATTGCGAGACAGTAGTCTTCGTAGGTGGCATCTCTCCACAGTTGGAAGGTGAGGAAATGCCTATCGAGATTTCTGGCTTCAAGGGTGGTGACCGCACCAACATCGAATTGCCTAAGGTTCAGCGCAATTTCCTGAAGGCTTTGAAGGAGGCGGGCAAAAAGGTTGTCTTTGTCAACTGTTCGGGTTCAGCTATCGCCTTGACTCCAGAGACAGAGAGTTGCGATGCCATTCTCCAGGCCTGGTATCCTGGTCAGGAAGGTGGAGAGGCAGTGGCTCGTGTGCTCTTTGGTGAGTACAATCCTGCCGGCAAGTTGCCTGTTACGTTCTATAAGAATTCAGAGCAGTTGCCTGATTTCAAGGATTACAGCATGAAGGGCAGAACCTATCGTTATATGAACGATGCGCTCTTCCCATTCGGTTATGGCAAGAGTTACACCTCTTTTAAAATAGGAGATGCCCAGCTATCAAGCTGTACCTTGAAGAAGGGCGAGCAAATCAAGTTGACCATCCCTGTGAGCAATGTGGGCAAGAAGGATGGTACCGAGGTGGTACAGGTCTATGTGAAAGACCCTACTGACACTGATGGCCCATTGAAGACGCTGAAGGCATATCAGCGCATAGAGGTAAAAGCCGGTGCAACAGCTCAAGCCGTCATCACCCTGGACAGCAGAAACTTCGAACTCTTCGATGCTGCCACCAATACCGTGCGTGCCAAGGCAGGTAACTATGAGGTATATTATGGCAATAGCTCGGCAGATAAGGACTTGAAGAAGATAATGGTAAATTATGAATATTAGTTAAAATACAGACTTGGAAGGCAGACTTACAAGTGTAGGAGACCATTTAGGTGTTTTGCACAGATATTCATATAATTTTAGACGATAATGAGTATGGAAAGAACTTTAAGTATCATGTTGTTTCTTTGTGCCTTGGCCATTTCAGTCAAGGCACAAAGTCCTACTCAAAACTATGTGCTGAGTAAGGACGTGCTTGATGTCGATGGAACTCACGCCATAACGACTGTTACGTATTATGATGGCTTGGGGTATCCTATGGAGACAGCAACCAATGGTCTTGGCGGTATGGGAAAAAACAATGGGACGTTTGGTCTCATAGACGACTTAACGTACTCATACAACGGCAACCAAATAAAGGCAATCAGCGATAAGGCTGGTAGCTTGCTCTATGATGGCTCCTTTGATTTCAAGGATGGAGCAAATGCGGACGTGGAGTATTTCTATGATGCCAATGGCGCATTGGTCAAGGACTTGAACAAGGGCATCAGTAATATAGTATATGACGTCCTTGGCAACTTGAAGTGCATCACTTTCTCTAATGGCTTCAAGACAAGATATATCTATGATGCAGCAGGAAACAAGCTAAGAACCACCCATGAATCAGCTGTAACGAATACGATCGATTACATTAGCAACTTCGTGCTCGTGGATGGAAAGTTAGACAGGTATCTCTTCGATGGCGGCTATTGCTCTTTTGATAATAATCAGAATCCAACCTTCCTTTATTACGAGAAGGACCATCTTGGCAGCGTAAGAATGGTTGTAAACGAGAAAGGTACAATAGAGCAGGTAAACCATTACTATCCATTCGGAGGTGTATATGGTGATTTGTCATACAATGCAGAAATCCAGAAAAGCAAATACATTGGTAAGGAATTCGACCATATGTATGGTTTGGACTGGTATGACCATGGTGCAAGAATGTATGATGCGGCTGGCTTGTTTTGGGATAGAAAGGATCCTTTGTTTAGTAAATATTATTCTTTAAGTCCATATTTGTATTGTGGAAATAATCCCGTATTGTATCTCGATATAGATGGCTTGGATTGGTATCAAGAAAATGGGCTTTACTTGTATTCGCCAGACGTGCACTCTGGTAAGGACTTGAAGAAAGGGCAAATATATATGGGTAGTTCTTTTACCACAGGCAAGGGAAGTAATTTAGCTACTTATAATAATGATGGTAGTGTTATGTTTGCAAATGAAACTCAGGCATATAACTATATATGGCAAAAAGCAAATTATAAGAAGCGTGAAGTTGGAGGCTTCTTGTTGCAAAACAACAAAGTGTTAGTATTGCCTGATTATAAAAATGACGCTTCGACGACAAAGCTGAATGCTTATGAAGGATATTCTTTTCAAGGGCGAATCCTTTCAAATAAATTAGGACGTTATACTGTAAAAGCCCAAATACATAGTCATCAGAACCGTTTCACTTCCGCAGAACCATCTTGTTATGTTGGCAATGCCTATGGAGATGCAGGTTTATCAAAGAACCATTTTAGTATGCCTGTTTTTGTCATGGGGCATGATAATGTGCTTTATCTTATTCGAGGAGTAAAAAGTAACCATGTGGTAGAAGTTTATCCTTTAAACTGGGGACAAAAATCTTTGGGAAAATTACTAAAAGGTAATATTAAATTATCAAAAGAAATTTTTAAATTAAAGCCAATAATAAAATGAGAATGTATATAAAAATTGTAATCTTTATTCTTTCTGTTCTATTAATGGGGTGTAGGGACAATGTATTTGATAAAATTCTTTGCGATTTAGAAACAGATTCACTGAATTATGCATCATATCTAATTATAAATTCTAGCTATATACCTATTTGGAAACAAAAAACCAATGGATATTGGGTTGGTCCATTTTATAAAGGTCTTTTATTTCCGCCTCATGATAAATTTATAAAAAAGAGATATATATATAAAATATTTAGTAATCGTAACATTTATATGCTTGACAGTACCAATCAAGAAGGATTTGTAACTGATTTTGTTTACTGTAAGCAAGATACGATACCATTAATGGATGGTAAGGATACTGTGATGATGAGTTCTGATTCTTTTGTTACTTATACAATGAAAGCAAAGCTGTATGAGGAAGAAAATGGTAAAGTCAATGTTAATAACCAACCTGATACATTGGTAATGCCTGTTGTAAAAAAAGACGAACTGATAGGCGAGTAATTTTGCAATATTTTGATATTAGTATGAATGTTACTCAACATAAAAAAGTATAACAAATATAATAACAAAATAGAGACAATGACATTAAGTGCCGGAAATGTAACAAGAATGGTGGCGTCATATAGTTATGATGACATCGGAAGGCTGGTCTCCTTGAAGCGAAGCGGCAATGCAGGCATCGTGAATTATGCCTACAATATCCGCAATTGGCTAAAAGAGACGAAGTCAGATAGGTTCTCTCAGAATCTATGGTACGAAACCACAGGAGCATACCCATGCTTCAATGGAAACATCAGCCGTATGCAATGGTTGTCAAGTATGGACCATGTGCTCCGTGGTTACGATTTCGCCTATGATGGTTTGAACCGCTTGGAGGAATCCACCTATGCGGAGGGTGCGGGCATGAGCCAGAACAAGAATCGTTATTCTGAGAATATCCTGTCATATTCTCCGAATGGCTCCATAGAGCGTTTGCAGCGATATGGCAAGAAGAACAATGGGGCATTTGGTCTCATAGACGACTTGACGTACTCCTATAATGGCAACCAAATCAAGGCAATCAGCGATAAGGCTGGTAGCTTACTCTATAATGGTTCCTTTGATTTCAAGGATGGAGCAAATGCTGACGTGGAGTATTTCTATGATACTAACGGCGCTTTGATAAAGGACTTGAACAAGGACATCAGCAATATAGAGTATGATGTTCTTGGCAACTTGAAGTGCATCACATTCAGCAATGGCTTCAAGACGAAGTACGTCTATGATGCAGCTGGAAATAAGCTACGAACCACCCATGAGTCTGCCGTAACCAATACGACAGATTACGTAGGTAACTTCGTCTTTGAGGATGGAAAACTAAGCAAGTATCTCTTCGACGGGGGCTATTGCTCCTTCGATCAGAACCAAAATCCCGTATTCCATTATTGCGAGAAAGACCATCTTGGTAGTGTAAGAATGGTAGTGAATGAGAATGGCACAATAGAGCCTAGTCATACTTTTGGAGTCGTAGGATATGTTAAAGAGTGTGATTCTTATTTCAATCAAGTTGTTTCTTATCCGGTTTTTGGTAAGAATAATACAGAATTAGAAGAGCAGATAAATATTGTTGAACAACAAGCTATAGATAATTATGAAAAGAATAATCGTTAATGGTTGGCTAATGATTAGTATGGGGGTGTTTTATTCTTGTGCTAGTCATAAATACACAAAAGAAACGTTGAATTTGCATGCTGTTCAAGTCGATTTGTCTATGGAACAGGGAGTAAAACGCCAGATAGAATATTATGAGGAAGGAGTTGTTTATGCTTTTTCATTTAGAAGTGGCGGTGTCTTATTGATATTGCAAGGTCCTTTAATGAAAACTCCTATAGATGATTTTAAGCCTTCGACATCGTTGAAGGATAAGCATCTTATAGAAAAAGGTATGGACAAGAAAGGTCTTAAATGGAGGCGTGATACATATTCTAGTTTCAGAGTTTGTTATTTTAATGTAATTCCAACAGAGGAAAGAAAATTTGATAGAATCTTAAATGGAATCAAATTTAAGGCTACGATGTGTGAATGGTAATTTGACTTTTCCTGATTTCAGTAGACACTTTTTTACTTTATAAACTAGAAAGGTAGACACTATCAATTTCATAAAACAGAAATAGTAGAAGCATTAGCTAAAAGTGCAGTCAATGATACTTCCATGATACATCAATGAGACTTCTCGGCGCTAAAACCGAGAAGTCTCATCGTTGCTAATTCTTTATATAACAAGTGCTTAAGCCATATTTTTCAAACAAAAATGAGACTATGAGACTTTTTTTACTAAAAAACTTTTTTCACGTAAGCGATCGGCGTCTATAAAAGATGAAAAACTCCCAAAAAGTTTGGAGATTTAACCAAAACACCTCATCTTATGACGCACCCTCTTCTTACTTGTTACATCATATAAGCTCTTTAATAGACGTTGATAGAGTGATAAAATTCCCTTCAAGGTATTGGGTACACAGTTCTATACTGAATAAATCCCGAAATCGCTTGGCGGTTTCGGGATTTTTGCTTATCTTTGCCAACGTAAATAGTAAATTGTTGATAATATGGCAACGAAGTTATATCCAATAGGCATGCAGACCTTCTCTGAGATTCGAGAGGAGGACTTTCTCTATGTAGATAAGACGGAGTTCATTTATCGTATGACTCATACGAGTGGAAAGTATTTCTTCTTGAATCGTCCACGTCGTTTTGGAAAGTCACTCCTCGTCTCTACTATGCAGAGCTATTTCGAGGGAAAGAAGGAACTCTTTAAGGGGCTTGCCATCGAAAAGCTAGAAAAAGATTGGACGGAATATCCTGTGCTTCATTTTAGTTTAGCAGGTGGAAAGCACATGGAGAAAGACCAATTGGTGCGCTATCTCTTGTATATATTGAATGTAAATGAAGAAAAATTTGGCATCGTCAATGATTCTCCTGACCCGAATGTTCGTATGCTTAATTTAATAAAAACGGTATATGAGCAGACTGGGCAGAAGGTCGTTGTGCTCATCGATGAATACGATGCTCCTTTGCTTGATGTGGTGCATGAGGATACTAGCTTGGATATTTTGAGAGAGGTGATGCGCAATTTCTATAGTCCCCTAAAGGATAGCGACCGTATGCTGCGTTTCGTCTTCTTGACAGGCATTACCAAGTTCTCGCAGTTTAGTATCTTCAGTGAACTCAATAATATCACAAATGTGAGTATGGATACTGAATATGCTGGCATTTGCGGCATTACCAAGGAGGAATTGTTGGATAAGTTTGATGAGGATATTGATGTGTTAGCAGGTAGGTTGGGATTGACACACGAACAAGCCTTGTCAAAACTGAAGGAAAATTATGATGGCTATCACTTTACCTGGCCATCATCAGATATTTTCAATCCTTATAGCTTGTTGAACTGTTTAGCTGAAGGACAGATGAATTCCTATTGGTTTGGCTCAGGCACTCCTACCTATCTCCTTAATATGATGCGGAAATATGACTTTACACCGATTGACCTGGGTGAACAGATGGATGCATCAAAGGATGATTTCGATGCAGCCACTGAGACGATGACTACTATCATGCCTTTGCTTTATCAGAGTGGTTATATCACTATCAAGAATTATGATCCGGAAACGGAACTCTATACCTTGGCTCTGCCTAACAAAGAGGTGAGGATAGGTTTGTATCGCAGTATGTTGCCGCATTATTTGGCGGCAAAGTCTGCAATGTGCAATACGACCGTGGCTAAGATGTCGGCTCTTATCAATAAGGGTAACATGGATGGTGCTCTTCAGCTATTGAAAACGTTCTGGGAGACGGTACCTTATTGCGATAATACCGATTATGAGGGGCATTATCAGCAGACAATGTATATCATTTTTGCCCTGCTTACGAATTTCCGTATATTGGTGGAACAGCATACTTTCCGGGGAAGAACAGACATTACGATGGAAACAAAGGATACCATCTATGTGATAGAACTGAAATTTAATAAGTCGGCACAAGAGGCTCTTGACCAAATCAACAACAAGCATTATGCTGATGCTTTTGCCCTAAAAGGCAAAACCGTGGAAAAGATTGGTATGAACTTTATGATTGATGAAGATAAGACGATCGTATTGGATAAAATATTCCTGCTAAAAAATGAGGGTGTGTCATAAGTCCATGACACATCCTCATTTTTTTCTTGTTGGATGCTGATAGCAGTGCAGGCTATCAGCCTATGCTGGCAAGTAAGAGTATGGAATATGACAGAAAGACAGTAAAGCTATAGATACAAGTGTTACATCATATAAACTATTTGAAACATGTGAAAAAGTAGAATTTTACTTTTTTGCTTACCTTTGCATCCACAAATAACAATTTAATCAACTAATAATTAATTTAAATCATAAAATGACTAGATACAGAATGATTTTGTCCCTGCTTTTGGCTGGCATGGGAACTGCTGCAACAGCACAGAACATCAACTTGCCAATCATCCAGACCAAGTACACAGCCGATCCTGCACCTTATGTGCACAACGATACGGTTTATCTCTATACCACCCACGATGAGGATGGGGCTGAGGGTTTCCTGATGAAAGACTGGCTGCTCTATACCTCAACGGATATGGTAAACTGGCAAGACCGCGGTGCCGTGGCTTCATTGAAAGACTTCAAGTGGTTCAAGGGTGAGAATGGTGCCTGGGCAGAGCAGGTCATCGAGCGCAATGGCAAATGGTATATGTATTGCCCTATCCACGGTCATGGCATCGGAGTGCTGGTAGCTGATAATCCATACGGACCGTTTAAGGATCCTATCGGAAAGCCTCTGGCATGGGAGGGCGACTGGTTCGACATCGACCCTACCGTATGGATTGATGATGATAACCAGGCTTACATGTATTGGGGCAACCCGGAGTTGAAGGCTGTGAAACTGAACGAGGACATGATTTCTTATTCTGATTCCATCATGCACTTCCCGAAGATTCAGGATTATCAGGAAGGTCCTTGGTTCTGGAAGCGCAATGGCAATTATTATCTGGCTTATGCTTCTACCTGCTGTCCTGAGGGCATCGGTTATGCGATGAGCAAGAATCCGCTCGGACCGTGGGAATATAAGGGACATATCATGAACCATACGCCTCGCACTCGTGGCAATCATCCGGGCATCATCGACTATAAGGGCAAGAGCTACTGCTTCGGCTTGAATTATGACATCTTCCGTTTGAAGACGGGGCGTCATGCCGAGCAGCGTTCTGTTTCTGCGGCCGAAATGACTTACAATCCTGACGGAACCATCCAGGAGTTGCCATACTTCCAGGATTGCAAGTTGGAGCAGATAGCATGGTTCAACCCTTATCGCCAGGTTGAGGCTGAGACGATGGCTTGGGGCTATGGATTGAAGACGCAGCCTAAGAACGAATGGGCGCAGAAGGACAGATGGAACCAGGTGGTTACGAATGTTGATGAGGGAAAGTATATCCTCGTGAAGGGTGTTGACTTCAAGAAGGGAGCAGGAAAGTTTGAGGTTTCTGCCTCTTGCCACATGTTTGGCGGCAGTATAGAAATCCGTCTTGATGGGGTAAACGGCCAGTGCATCGGCAAGGTGGATATCAAGAACACCAAGGATGAATACAAAACCTTCTCTACCCGGGTGAAGAAGGTAAAGGGTGTTCATGATCTCTACTTCGTCTTTAAGGGAGGCAACATCCAGAAGCAGAACCTCTTCTTCCTGGATTGGTGGAAATTTGGGGAGTAAGATAAACTTAATAAAGTTTTTGAAACATTCTATAAAGTCATTATGATTGTTTTTTCGTAATTTTGCAGCATTAAACGAATTAACAATCATAATGATGAATACAACGAAAATCTTGGCTCTCAGAAAGCCGTTACTGATAAGCGCATGGCTGCTTGCCATGCAGGGTGCAGCTTTTACGCAGAATCCTATCAAACGATTTAAAAAAATGATTAATATTGAGTTCGATAAGAGAGTGCCTTTCTTGGCGCTTCTCTTGTCGTTTTGTGTCGTATCGTTTGCCCAAAATCTGCGGGAAACTTTCTTTTCTCCCAATGGAAAGATTGAATGGAAGGCTGAGGGTGAGGAAAATAAGGTGAAGGTTTTTGAGGTAGCTTATCGCGATGCCTGTAAAGGAAATAAGGAAAGCCAGGTGCTTCATATTACCGGTTATGGTTTGAATACCAGTGATGGTGGAGGAAGAAATCTAGTCTTGAAAGACATTTCCAAACCCAAGTATATTTCGGAGCATTATCAGATGCTCATGGGAAAGAAGAGTGAATGCAAGAACGAGGCGAATGAAATAGTTTATACCTTTAAGGATGATTTGCAGCGCCCGTTGCGCATGGTGGTTCGACTTTATAACGATGGTGTAGCCTTCCGTTATGAGTTGGAGGGTTTGCAGCATACGTCAATCAAGCAGGATTTGACTACTTATCATATCAGTGAAGGCACGCGCCGGTGGTTTCAGGAATGGACGGAGTCTTATGAGAATTTCTTCCCTTTATCCACTACCGGTAAAGGTGGAAAACAACATTGGGGCTATCCTTGTCTGCTTGAGCAGAATGGTGTGTACTCTCTTATTACTGAAGCTGGTATAGAACGAATCAACAGTGCCTCTTCCTTGAAGAACGGGCAGAATCCGGAGGACTATCATGTGTTCCTGGATGAAAACACTCAGCATTATTCGGGTAATTGGAAATCTCCCTGGCGAGTGGTTGTCATTGGAAAGAAGCAGGATCTGATAGCTTCGACCCTGGTAACTGATGTCAGTGCCCCTTGTCGTCTGAAAGATACTTCATGGATTAAACCGGGAAGTGTAAGCTGGATTTATTGGGCTTACAACCATGGCTCTAACGACTTGAATATCATTAAAAAGTATGTAGATATGGCGAAGACCTTGCATCTGCCATACGTATTGATTGATGCAGAATGGGATGAGATGAAGAATGGAGCCACCATCGAGGAGGCTTTGAAATATGCTAAGGATAGGGGTGTGAAGCCTTTGCTCTGGTATAATTCTTCTACTGCATGGATTAAGGCTTGGGGTGCACCAGGTCCTCACAATAGACTGAATGCTCCGGAAAACAGGGAGAAGGAGTTTGCCTGGTTGGAGAAAATGGGCGTAGCTGGAGTGAAGATTGACTTCTTTGCTGGCGATAAACAGGAAACGATGGAGTATTGCATCGACCTCTTGGAGTGTGCGGCACGCCATCATCTTACGGTTAATTTTCATGGTGCTACTGTTCCCCGAGGCTGGCAGCGCACTTATCCCAACCTGCTCTCTACCGAGGGTGTGTATGGAGCGGAATGGTATAATAATGAATCTGTGCTGACAAAAAAGGCTGCTTGCCATAATGCCACCTTGCCATTTACCCGCGGCATCGTGGGTTCGATGGATTATACGCCTTGCACCTTTTCTGATTCTCAGCATCCGCATATCACTACCCATGCTCATGAGTTGGCTTTGCCAATCTTGTTCGAGTCGGCTTTGATGCATTGGGCTGATAAGCCGGAGAGTTATCTTGCCCAGCCAAAGGAAGTGCAGGATTTTATCTCGAACATGCCGACTGCATGGGATGAGACGCGATTGCTCAGTGGTTATCCTGGCGAAAGTGTCGTGATGGCTCGCAGAAAGGGAAGCACCTGGTATGTGGCTGGCATTAATGGCAAGGATGAATCCCAGAAACTGGCCCTGAATTTATCTTCTCTGACAAAGCAAAACTCACGTGTTGTTTTGTTCGAGGATAGCGGAACGGCAAAAAATCCTTGGAAAATTTCATACCGTAAGGTTAGGGGTATGAAAGATTATATCAATGCACAGCCTCGTGGTGGCTTTGTGATGGTTATCAAATAATTAATGTAATCAATAAGCAGGAAAATGATGAATTCGTTATTTCGTAAAGTTGTCTGTTTAAACAGGCATTGGGATGATGTCTAAGGTGTGGAATTGTAAATAATTACTTTATAATGAATTTAATAAGAACAAATAATATCAAATTATGAAGAAACAACTAATGATTGCTCTGTTGAGCATTGCGCCTGCCTTGGGTGTTGTGGCGCAAGATAAACTTTATAAGGATGAGTTCCCGCTGGGCGACATCACCCTTTTAGACGGACCATTGAAGCATGCCCGCGACTTGAATGTGCAGGTGCTTCTGAAATATGATTGTGACCGTATGCTGGCTCCTTATCGCAAGGAGGCTGGCTTGCAGCCTCGCAAACCTTCTTATCCCAACTGGGATGGACTGGACGGACATGTGGGCGGACATTATCTGTCGGCTCTTGCCATCAATGCAGCCACAGGCAATGAGGAATGCCGCAAGCGCATGGAATATATGATATCCGAACTCCAGCTGGTGCTTGATGCCAACAATCAGCGTCCTGAAGCCTGGTGCCATAACTATATAGGTGGTGTTCCGAATAGTGCCAAGATGTGGACGGCTTTCAGTAAAGGAGATTTCGGACCTTACTTTGGAACATGGGCACCTTTCTATAATATTCATAAGATGTATGCAGGTCTTCGTGATGCATGGCTCTATTGCGGCAATGAACAGGCAAAGAATCTTTTTCTGAAGTTCTGCGATTGGGCTGTGGACATTACGCGTGATCTGAACGACGAACAGATGGAGAAAATGCTCGGCAACGAGCATGGAGGCATGAACGAGGTGCTTGCTGATGCATACGCCATTACCGGAGAGCAGAAATATCTGAATTGTGCTCGCCGATTCTCTCACAAGCTGTTGCTGGTGCCAATGGAAGAAGGCAAGGACTGCCTTGACAATATGCATGCCAATACGCAGATTCCGAAGGTTATCGGCTATCAGCGCATCGCTGAGTTGGCTCATGATGTGCAATATCACAATGCCAGCGAGTATTTCTGGGAAATTGTGACACGTCAGCGTTCGCTGGCTTTTGGAGGTAACAGCAGGCGTGAGCACTTCCCGACTAAGGAAAATTGCATCGACTATATCAACGACATCGATGGACCGGAGTCTTGCAATACTTATAATATGCTGAAGCTTACCGAGGATTTGAACCGAGTAAAGCCTGATGGCATGTATGGCGACTTTTACGAGACTGCGATGTTCAACCATATCCTCTCTGCCCAGCATCCGCAGCATGGCGGCTATGTCTATTTCACTTCCGCCCGTCCTCGCCATTATCGCAACTATTCTGCCCCTAATGAGGCAATGTGGTGTTGTGTGGGAACAGGCATGGAAGACCACGGAAAGTATGGACAGTTTGTCTGGACGCACGATAAGGGTGTGAAGGCGGAGGATGATGCGCTCTATGTGAATCTCTTCGTGGCTTCCGAGTTGAATTGGAAGGATAGAAAAATGGTGATTCGTCAGCAGACTGCCTTCCCGTATGCTGAGTCATCAGTCGTAGAAGTAGCCAAGGGTAAGGGAACTTTCATCCTGAAAGTCCGTAAGCCATCCTGGTGTGAAAACTTCACAGTGAAGGGTGTTGGTTTTGATGCCGATAGCTATGAGGAGAATGGATTTGTCTGCATGAAGCGCAAATGGAAGAAGGGTGACCAGGTAAAGATTTCTATGCCTATGCACGCTTACATCAAACCGATGATCAATGTGCCTCAGTATGTGGCAATCATGTATGGTCCTATCCTGCTCGGCATGAAGACGGGAACGGAGGATATGCGTGGGCTCATTGCCGATGACAGCCGTTTCGGACAGTATGCCGGTGGAAAGAAACTGGCTCTTGACGAGGCTCCTATTCTGTTGCCGAAACATCTCGACGACATTGCCAAAAACCTGAAGCCAGTTCCTGGCAAGCCTTTGCACTTTAAACTTGCCACCCGAATGGAGAATGCTATTGATGGTGAACTGCAGCCTTTCTTCGAGATTCATGATTCTCGATATATGATGTATTGGTTGGCACTAGGCGAGAATGATTACAAGGCTTATATGCAGAAGTTGGCTGATGAGGAAAAAGCCCGTCAGGCTTTGGAGGCAAGAACTGTGGATAAGGTGAACCCTGGAGAACAGCAGCCGGAGACTGATCATAACATGGAGGCTGATGTTACTGAGCGTGGTAATACTGAGGGCGTCTTTTTCCGTGATGCAAGGGATGGGCATTTCTTCAGCTATCTGATGCAGACCAAGGGAGAGACTAATCTTAGCCTTCAGCTCAAGTTCTGGGGACAGGATGAATGGCGTACAAGTGAGTTTGATATTTATGTCAACGACAAGTTGCTTTGCAGCGTGAACAACAGTCATCGCTGGCGCACCACACAGTTTAAGACCGTTGATTATGCCATTCCTTCAGAGTTTGTTAAGGGCAAGAAGGAAATAAGAGTGAAGTTTGTGGCTCATAAGGGCAAGCAAGTTGGACAGATTTATGGTGTGAGACTTGTGAAGCATTAATTGTAGAAAAGTATATGTTAGCATATATTATACTCAAGAATGGGGCAAGTGCCTCAATCAACAGTAGATATGTGTAGTAAGATAAACTTAATAAAGTTTTTGAAACATTCTATAAAGTCATTATGATTGTTTTTTCGTAATTTTGCAGCATTAAACGAATTAACAATCATAATGATGAATACAACGAAAATCTTGGCTCTCAGAAAGCCGTTACTGATAAGCGCATGGCTGCTTGCCATGCAGGGTGCTGCCTATGCACAGAACCCAATTGTGCAAACACAGTTAACTACCGACCCAGCACCTCTGGTTGTCGGAGACCGTCTCT
>ERZ791902.573-NODE-573-length-25870-cov-5.138757_pt1 | contig 25870 bp, 19 predicted proteins | sample MGYA00510149_ERZ791902 | MGnify/ENA primary metagenome ERZ791902 (study PRJEB30046, sample SAMN00792060) | human gut metagenome | study: EMG produced TPA metagenomics assembly of the A metagenome-wide association study of gut microbiota in type 2...
AACGCTCATACCGCTTGTTCTCCCATCTTACATGCAGATGAGAGAGTGCCACGAAGAAGGCATTGATGAGCATGAAGATAAAACATGCAAACTGAAGTAGAAATAATGAGTCCATATTATTATCTATTTTGTTGTTACTTTCTTGTATTTCTGGTTGCTTGCCGTAGGATTTTCAGGATTGGTCATCTGCAAATCGTTTACTTCCACTTTCTCTTGTTGTTGAAGCGATAGCCGACACCTAGCATCAGGAATCGAGGATTCTTCATTTCCGACAGGCTGTAGCCGATGTGCAAGAACACTTGGCGAGTGACGTTCATCTTCAAGGCGAGCATCTGGTAGAAGCCCTTGAGGTCGCCCTTGTCATTGATGAAGTTGCGACCGCAACCTAGGTTGATGGTGAAGTAGGGCATCACAAACTCCAGCCTTGCCGACAAACCCAAGGCCATCTGACTGGAGGCGGAAGGGCGGTACAACTCATTGCTGGAGGGAACGTTGGGATAGCCATAGTCCTCATATGGATAGTTGGCACTGCGGTCATAGACACCATCTAGGGAGACACCCACGTTCATCCAGTGACAGAAGTTGTACATCGGATTGAAGTTGAAGCCCCATACTGCATAAGTGCCTGGCAATACGTATGTTTGGTAAGTGTCGATGTCGGTATAGCCTCGTGTCCTCCAAGCGCCGAAGAGTACCAAGTCGTAACTGATGTGGCGCTGGAAGGGAGGGATGACATGGGGTGTGGGTTGCGTCTGAAGGCTTGGACGATTGAAGTAATAAGCCAGTCCCACCTTGGCAGCGAGGGTATTCAATCCCATGTTGGGATAGGCGGTGTTGCCATTGGAGAAGTGGGAGACCGAGGCTCCGATGTTGAGGTCGAGCCATCGTGTCAAGATGATGTTGGCATAAAAGTCGGCATTGATATAAGCCGTCACCTTGGAACCGATGACGTGGTTGGAGGGATTGGTGTTGGAGTCGTAAGGATTCCAGCCGAAGGTGAGACCGAGGTTCCACTCATAGTTGAGGGAAACTCTCTTGCCGCCAAAGATGCGTGCTCCTTGGAAGAGATAGACCGAGACGGGATTGCTCAACTGGGGATTGAACTCATGGTAGGCGAGTCCGATACCTTGGTATGCCCCTTTGTAGATTTGGGCGATAGGGGAGTTGGGGTCTTCCATGAAGGCATATTTGAGCTTGTAGGTAGTGGCATGGTTCATCGTGCGCTCCTCCGGATTGTTGCCCACCAAGAACTCATTGGTATGCAGGATGCCGCCCGGACAGAAGTCGGCGCTGAGGAGATGAATCTTGTGCGATGTGTTCAGAAAGGTGGAAGGCAAGGAGTCTTTTGAGTTCGATGGCATGGAATCGCCCGTTAAGACAAAGGTATCTGCTGTCTTATGGGCATAGGTGAATGGGACGATGGCAAACAATGTCACGCCTATCAATAATTGTTTGGCTTTTGTATGAATAGAATGATGTAGCATAAACTATTGGTTGTATCTTGTGATATTCGATAAGTGATTGCAAAAGTACAAAATATTTATGTAAAGACACTCTTTTCTCATCAGTTTGTTGTGATATTGCGCTTTTTTATGTAAATTTGCACCCAATAACAAAACAATAGAGTATATTTTGAGAGAGACGGAGACTTTTGAGGAGTTCTTCAAGGCGAACTTCGAGCGGTTTTATTGCTATGCCCTTCATCTGTTGAATGATGAAGAGTGTAGCCGTGACATCGTGTATGATGCCTTGGAGGATGTATGGCAAAACTACTCCGATGAGGCGGTGGATAACTGGTTCCGTTATACGATGTCCACCGTTCGCAACAGATGTCTCGACTATATCCGTCATCAGGCAGTTCACCAGCGGTATGCCGACTTTTTTGTTCATGCCGTGGAGCATCAGACTGAAATCAGTAACCACGAAGAAGACACACGCCTATTGGCTATCCGTCAAATTATGGAAACGCTTGCCCCTCGTACTCGACTCGTCTTGCAAGAGTGCTACATCCACAAGAAGAAATACAAGGAGGTGGCAGCCGAGATGGATATCAGCGTGAACGCTGTGAAGAAGCACATCGTGAAGGCTCTGAAAACCATCCGTGAAGAAATTGCCACAGGCAAGTACCCAAAATAAATCTCTATAACGTCTATATATTATAAAAGAAATATGATGATGAGTGATAAAGATACGCTGACGAATAATAAGGCCATCGATGAGGCTCTCGACTTTCTCGACCATGGGGAGGAGCTGACCGATGAACAACTGGAGGCGATGGTGGATGATGAAGAAGCCATCGAGGCTCTGGGCGACCTGCTTCAAATGAAGGAGGCCGTGGTCTCTGCGTCTCCTTTCGCTCGCATCAACAAGGAAGATGAATGGGCGAGATTTAAGGCGATGAAAGGCATTGGAGATGATAAAGAAGATGCTGCCGAGGTTCGTTCTATCGCAGATGATACCACGAAGAAGCATCACGCTCTCCTATATATATTAATAGGTGTAGCCGCCACCTTGCTCGTTCTCTTTGGCTTTCATTGGTACAAGCAAGTATCGAAGCCAGTCATCCCTGGTGATATGGTGCTGGAGGCGGTGGATGAAACTCCGCATCCTGTGCTTACTACCGATGATGGTGATGAGATTGTCTTGGATAAGGCTCAGCGTCCGAATGAGGAACTGGCGGAAGTGGGAGCGAAGTTGGATAAGGAGGGCGGAATGGTGCTCAGCAGCAATCGGGATGCCAAGACCGGTGTGCTCACTCTCACGATACCTCGTGGACATAACTACAAGGTGACCTTAGCTGACGGCACGGAGGTGTGGCTCAATACCGACACAAAGTTCTCTTACCCAAGCAAGTTTACGGGGGGCGAGCGTCGTGTCAGTCTTCAGGGTGAGGCTTATTTCAAGGTAAAGCGTGACCCTCAGCACCCATTCATCGTGGAGGCGAACGGCGTGGAGACCAAGGTGCTCGGCACGGAGTTCAATGTGCGCTCATACGGCAAGAACAATTCTCAGGTTACCTTGATCAAGGGAAGCGTGATGGTGAAGAATCGTGACCGACAAACGACTCAAGTTCGATTGATTCCAGGACAGGAGGCAAGGCTCAATGCCGATGGCTCTTTCGATATGGATGAGGTCGATGTCGATTCATACGTTTATTGGAAGGAGGGCTTCTTCTACTTCGACAACGTGGATTTGGCGAGCATCATGCAAGACATCGGTAGGTGGTACAACCTGAACGTGGTATTCCAAAACGAGCATGTCAAGAATTATAAGATGCACTTCCTCGCAGAACGAAAGGATGGCGTGGAACGTGTGGTCAAGCTCCTCAACAGCATGGGAAAGATGCGTGTGGAGGTGATTAATAATAGCTTAGTGGTACGCTAGGCTATTATTTTTTGTTTTATTCGATATTTTTTGCTTTTTTAGTACCCATTCCGTAACTAAAGCCGTCAAGTTGGTGTTAATTCGTAATCAAATAACATCAAAATGAAGAAAAGTGTTATTCTATTATCAGCCTTGCTGATGATGTCCGTAGGATGTATGGCACAAAAGGCTAATGCTGGGAGTCTAGGAAAAGACTACCAGCAAGTGGAAAAGAGATTCCAAGAGTCGGCAAGTGATGTCGAGGCTCTTGCGCAGGATGCTCAGTTTATGGCATCGCTGAAGAAAGTGGTGAGCAAGGGCGACTTGGCATCGGCTCAGGTGGTGGCAGACCACAGTACGTTTGTCTTTATGAATGGACTCCTGAACGAGGTGGGCCAGGGGGTGAGCAAGATGAGCGAGACTACCAAGCAGACTGAGGCTGGCAAGCAGATGGAGAATCTCTACAACAGCATCCATATCGTGGATGTCAGTTCCAAGGTGCCAGACTTCGACTTGCCTACACCTGATGGCAAGACCATCAACTTCTATTCGTTCTTGAAGGGCAAGAAGTGTGTCATCCTCGATTTTTGGGCTTCATGGTGCGTATGGTGTCGCAAGGAGAATCCTAATGTGAAGGCTGCTTACTATGCCTATAAGGACAAGGGTTGCGATGTCATCAGTGTTTCGGTAGATACCAAGGAGCAGGCTTGGCGCAAGGCTCTTGGCGAGGATAAGCCAACTTGGACACAGGTGGTTGACTACCGTGGCACCAAGGACGGTCTCTACAAGTGGTACAATCTGAATGGCATCCCTGCCATCTTCCTCATCGACGCTGAAGGTCACATTGTGGCAAAGAACTTGAGAGGTGAGAAGATAGAAGAGGCTATCAAGAGTTTCTTGATATTGTAATCGAGTAGATGTTTGTGGCAAAACGAATAAAGTCATAAAGGTCTATTATATATAAAAGGTATATAAGAGAGAAAAATGAACAAGATATTATTTACGACGGCATTGGCGGCAAGCATGGCTCTGTCTGCCCATGCGCAATATAAGATAACGGCACATCTGGATAGCATCCCTGAAGGGGTGGCGTATCTGCAGATACGTGGTGAGAACGTGGATTCTGCCACAGTTAAGGATGGCAACTTTGTGATTGTCGGCAAGAAACCTTTGAAAGGTGTCAAGTATGCCAGTATCACCGACAACAAGACTTGGGGAATGGCTTTGTGGCTCGGCAATGAAAACGTGACCTTGAAAAGCAATCCGTCCAAGCGCGACATCGATATCATAGGAGGTAAAACACAGGATGAATACGAAGAGTATCGTCGAGTGATGGCACCTATATGGGATGAAGGAAGAAAGGCATTGGATGATGCGAGCAAGCAAACTTCGGAAGAAGAGCGTCAGCGCATAGAGGATTCTTATCACGACAAGGAAGACAGTGTGTTTATGACTTTTGCTCGTCGTTTTCCTGCCAGTTACATCACGCTCAACCATATCTACAACAAGCGTGTGATGGACAAGTATCCATTCTCTAAGTACTCTGAGATGGCAAAGGTGTTTACGCCTGGAGCTTTTGAGGGTGAGCAATGGGATACCTTCATGAAGATATACAATCATGATTTGGAACTGGAACCAGGACGTCCTTTCCCAGCGTTTAGCATGAATGATGTCTATGGTAAGAATATCGACCTGGCGGATTTCAAGGGCAAGAAAGTTGTGCTCTTCACCATATCCAACTATGCTGCGCCAAACTACAAGGACGATTTTGCTGTGCGTCGTGAACTTTACTCCAAGTATCGCTCGAAGGGTTTGGAGATGGTTGATTACTCGTTGGCGCAGGAAATGGTGGATGTGCTGAAAGCCGTAGCCAATTATGACTTGAAATGGCGTTTTGTGACCGACCTCAAAGGATGGAGAAATCCTTGGCTCGGTGCGCATGAGATAGATCATATCACCCAGAACTTCTTGATAGACAAGAACGGTGTCATCATTGCAAAGAATGTCTTTGGTGATGACCTCAAGAGAGAGATAGAAAAATTATTTTAATAACCGCAAACACTAGTATGGTATGAATAGACATTCAATGATGGTTTTGCCGATGGTCTTGTTTAGTGCCACCCTCGTGCCTATCGAGGCGCAAGCACAGAAGAACAAGCCCATCAAACTAGATTTTAAAAAGGTATCGCTCGCCGATGCGCTCAAGAAGCTCCAAAAGGCTTCTGGTTATCAGATTCTCTTCACGTATGATGACGTGAAGCAATTCACGGTGGAAGGTCCTGTTGTCGCAAGAAACATAGATGAAGCTCTTGCGAAACTATTTGGCAACAAGCCTTTTGCTTACTCCGTGGATGGTAAGTATGTGTCTGTGTTGCTTGTGGAGAAAGCAACTCATGCACAGCCAAAAGCCAAAAGTTCTTCTCAGAAGACGTACAAATTGAAAGGTATGGTCTATGATTCAGAGATGATGCCTCTTCCTGGTGCCAGCATTTCCGTGGTAGGTACGAATCTCGTGTCAATCGCTGACGAAGAAGGACGTTTCAACATCGACCTCCCTGCTGACAAGAAGACGACCGTTACCTTTTCATACATAGGTATGAAGACTGCCACTCGTACTTTCGACGGACCTGGCAAGGGTAACATCTATGTATCTCTGCGTAACGATACCCAATTGGATGATGTTGTTGTGACAGGTATGTTTGAACGCCGAAAGGAAAGCTTTACGGGTTCTACCACTACTTTCACCAAGGATGAACTCTTGAATGTGGGCAACCAGAACTTGCTCTCTAGTTTGAAGAACCTCGACCCTGCCTTTCAGATTACCGACAACCTCGATATGGGTTCCGACCCTAACAATATGCCAAACGTAAAGGTGCGTGGCGAGACTTCCTTCAATATCCAGGGTGATTACGAGGGTAATCAAAATCAGCCTCTTTTCATTTTGGATGGTTTCGAGACTACCATTGAGAAGATTTACGACCTTGATATGAATCGTATCCAGAGCGTCACCATTTTGAAGGATGCCGCAGCCAAGGCCATCTATGGTAGCAAGGCAGGTAATGGTGTCGTTGTCGTTCAGACCATTCGCCCTAAGAGTGGTGAGATGCGTATCTCCTATAATGGTAACCTCAACATCGAGGCTCCAGACCTCACTGGCTACAATATGATGAATGCCCAGGAAAAGTTTGACTGGGAGAAAACTCACCATAAGTATGATGGCTGGCAGGCAATGAAAGGTGCGCAAGCAGCCGACGAACTGTATAAGTCGGTGTATGATGCCATTCAGTCGGGTGTGGATACTTACTGGCTCTCCAAGCCTTTGCGCACTGGCATCGGTCAGAAGCACTCTGTCTCCTTGGAAGGTGGTGACTCCAAGATACGTTACATCGTGGGATTGAGCTACAACAATATCGCTGGTGTCATGAAAAAGTCTTCTCGTAACACCCTCAACATCAATTCCACCTTGTCTTACACCTATAAGAATATGGTGTTCCGTAATCAGTTGGACTATAACCGCAATACCTCTAAAAATTCGCCATACGGCTCTTTCTCCGATTATATCGGATTGGAACCATACTTCGCTCCTTACGATGCCGATGGTAACTTGAAGCAGATATTGGGGTATGAGTGTGCGAACAATACATACCCAGTCTATAATCCTCTCTATAATGCCCAGCTCAACACGAAGGACGAGAGTAATTATACCTCTTTCACCGACAACTTTGACATGGACTGGCACATCAATGAGAACTTCCGTTTTACGGCTCGTTTCTCATATACTCGCCAAGAGAGTGGTAGCGACTTGTTCTATCCTGCCAGTCATACGATGTTTGTTGACTATGATGCCAATGGTCAGGGTGACCGCAAGGGACGTTATACCAAGACGAATGGTTACAAAAATGACATCTCTGCACAGGTAGGTTTGAACTACAACAAGATGATAGGCAAGCATGCCTTCTTCCTCAATGGTACTTGGAATCTCCAGAGCACCAATAATGGTAGTACCACTGTGATGGCAGAGGGATTCGGTAATGACAATATGGATGACATCTCTATGGCAACCTATTATTACCACAACTCTCATCCAACGGGTAGTGACAGTAAGACACGTGAGGTAGGTCTTATCGGTGCCTTTAACTACTCTTACGCAGATCGTTACCTCTTCGATGCCTCTTATCGTGCCACAGGTTCCTCTGTGTATGGTAGCGACAATCACTGGGGTGGTTTCTGGTCACTCGGTGCTGGTTGGAACATCCATAATGAGAAGTGGTTTGGTGAGGATTCACCTATTAAGTTGCTGAAGTTGCGTTATTCCTTGGGTTATACAGGAACACAGAACTTCAACCCTTACCAGGCTCGTGCCAAGTATAGTTACTCTGGCAATTTCTATGATGGACGTATGGGTGCTACCTTGCTTGGTTTGCCAAATACCAAGTTGAAGTGGCAGAAGGTTTGGGACAGCAATTTGGGCCTCGATCTCGCTATCAAGGACTTCATGACCTTGCGTGCTGAGTACTATACCCAGAATACCGACAATATGTTGACCGACATCACCTTGCCTGGTTCTACGGGTTTCCAAACTTACAAGGAGAACATGGGTGAGATTCAGAATCGTGGTTTTGAGTTGGCTCTCGGTGTTACTCCTTGGCGTGACAACAAGAATCGTGGATGGTTCACTTTTACGGCTACAGCCACTTGCAATAAGAACACCATCAAGAAGATTTATGACATTTTCAAGAAGAGCAATGATGATGCCGACAAGAACTTTAGCTCAGAAAAGAACGATGGTAGTCATACTGTTACTGTCGATGAGGCGAATGCTTATCTCAAACGTACCACTCGTCCTGCCACCAAGTATTATGAGGGTTGTTCGATGACAGCCATCTGGGGTGTTCGCTCCTTAGGCATCGATCCAATGACTGGCAAAGAGATGTTCTTGGATAAGAATGGTGATGTCACCTATACTTGGAGTAGTGATGACCAAGTGATCATTGGCGATACCAATCCTAAGTTGCAGGGTACGTTGGGTATCAGCGCAGGTTGGGCAGGTTGGACATTCTCTGCCATTGCCTCTTACAAGATGGGTGGAGACCTTTACAACAGTACGCTCATCGACCGTGTAGAGAACATCACTGGTTATGGCAACTTGGACAAGCGTGTGAATGATACATGGGCTAATCCTGGCGACCATACTCTCTTTAAGCAGGTCCAGATGGGGCAATCGCCTGCGGATTTAGCAGAGACTACTAAGCCAACCTCACGTTTCGTGCAGAAGAACAATGAGCTTTATCTCTCTTCTATCAACCTGGGCTATGACTTCTACAAGCAAGCTTGGCTCAAGAAGTTGGGATTGGAATATCTCAAGCTCTCCTTCACTGCCAATGACTTGGTGCGTATGTCCAGTATCAAGATAGAGCGTGGTACTAGCTATCCTTACGCTCGCACTTTCTCTTTCTCAGTGAATGCAACATTCTAATGTGTTATATATATAAATAGGTACATCATTATGAAATATAAGATAAGAACAATATTGGCAGCGTCGTGCTTGCTCTTGGGTATGAGCAGTTGCAACGACTGGTTGGACGTGGAACCATCTACCGAGGTGGATAAGGGAGCCCTGTTCGAGAACGAGGATGGTTTTGCCGATGCCATGGCTGGAGTGTATAGCAATATGACAAGCGACAACCTCTATGGCAAAAACCTTACTTGGTATGCAGTGGAACTGATGGGTGGTGGAGCTACCTGTATGTTTGGCAACAATGCCAACTATATGGCTTTCAGTTTCCAACCTAATGCAGACTATTATATGGACAATTTGCGTAATAGTTTTGTGGATAAAGTATGGAACGAACAGTACAACACGATAGCCAACGTCAACTCCGTCCTCTCTGACATCGATGAAAAGCAGGGCGTTTTCGTAGGTGACGACTATAAGGTGTTCAAGGGTGAGGCATTGGGTCTTCGTGCTTTCCTTCATTTCGACCTCTTGCGTCTCTTTGGCAAGGCTGGTCAAGAGAACCTTGACACCAAGGCAATACCATACGAGACCGCATTGTCTTCCCAGGTCTATCCTATGTTGACCGTGAAGCAAGCTGCGGAGGCAATGCTCACCGACCTCAAGGAGGCAAAGGAATTGTTGAAGTATGATCCTATGTACACAGGTGGAACTTGTTCCAAGTATGTATGTGGCAAGGTGACTGGAGATGCAACTTACAGAACGCGATATCATATTGCAGATTGGCACAATCGTCGATTCCACTTCAACTATTATGCGGCTGTGGCAACGATGGCTCGTATCTATGAGTGGATAGGTGACAAGGAGAACGCCTTGGCTTGTGCCAAGGAAGTGATAGATGCTCAGGAAGATAAGTTCCCTTGGGTCAATCCTACCTTGGTGGCTAATGTGCCTAGTACGAGTCAGTATGTGTCTCGTGATAGAACTTTCTGTACAGAGCAGATTTTTGCCCTCAATATCACCGATTTGCCAGATCGTATGGATGGCTATATGATAGCGAAGGCGAATTCTTTCACTGGTGAGAATGGCAATCTAGAGGGTATCAATACAGACTGCTTCGATGCCTCAACTCGTGCCCAGGATCCTCGTTATGCTTACTTGCGTACTAGCTATAATTACTATGGGATGGATTTCGCAATCAGTACCAAGTTCTATGAGGACAATGACTATAACAACAGTTATTCTCCATGGTCAGCCGACCGTATGCCACTCATCCGTTTGAGCGAGATGTATTACATCGCAGCAGAGTGTGAACCAGACTTAGTGAAGGCAATTGCATACTTGGAGGCTGTGCGCCAGAATCGTGGTATGTCGGCTTATCCTCTCAACTGTTCTTCGAAGGAAGACTTGCAAGCAGAGATTGGTAAGGAATATGCTAAGGAGTTTATTGCCGAGGGGCAGTTCTTCTATTATAAGAAGCGTTTAGGACAGACCATTATTAATAAGACTGCTTATGATGCCTACACCATTCAGCCAGAACTCTGTGTATTGCCAATACCTGACGATGAGAATATGTATGGTGGACGTACTGAAAAATAATGTATTCAACTGTAAATAGATAAGAACATGAGAAAGTTAATATATGCCGCACTCCTCACGGTGTCCTCTCTGTTTGTGGGATGTGGCAATAGCGATATAGAGTCTTGGAACTCTAGCATGGTGTGGTTTGCCGACACCCTCATCAACTTCACCAATATGGCGCAGCCTGATGTACCTATGGGTGGTACGCTTAAAATTCCTGTGCCTCTAACGATTGCTTCGGAAGTGGCAACATCCGATCGTACTGTTGCGATTGAACTCGTGAGAAAACCTACAGACAATCGCACTCAAGTAGAAGTGCCAACCACGGCAACGATTCACGCTGGCAAGTTGGCTGATACACTCTATGTGGATCTCATCAATAGTGCCCATCTTGATGTCGTATATGACACCTTGGCTGTTCGCATTTTGCCTTCTAATGATTTTCAACTAGGTCTGAAGGCTTATCAGACTGCAACCATCTGTTTGCACAATGGTTATATGAAACCAAAGTGGTGGGATAACGATTGCAACAGAATATTGGGTTATTTCAGCCAACTCAAAATGCAAGTGATGGATGTAGTGATGGGTGGTGTCTCTGACCCACGTGAAGATAAGAACAGATGGTCTTCCAGCGATTTGGGATTGCAGTACAATCTGTTCCTCTTCAATGATTATGTGGAGCAGAACGACATTCGTTATCCTAATGATGATCCTAATGCTCCAGGAGAGCGACCTGAGTTCGGGTGGATGACTTGGTAATCACAGGCTAAGTCTTATACATTATTATAATAATAAAGATGACAAGAATCATGAAAAAGAATATATTCAGCATCTTAATCCTTCTTGCAGGTCTTTTCATGTTACAGAGCTGCTATGACGACAAAGGAGGAAATGATTACGATACAGCATTGCCTGATGTGGAGATTGTAATACCAGAAACTACTTATAGTGGTAGCTTGGGACAGAGCATTAAAATTACGCCTACCATCAAGACGATGATAGATGCAGCTGATTTGGAGTATCATTGGGAAGTGGATGGTAACATCACCAATAGCCAGGGACGTGGGACGTTCTCTCCTCTTGTAAATGATGATCAACAGGGAGAATCGCTTAACTATGTTTGTAAGTTGGATTCCAATATCACAACACTGAATAAAAGTTATAATTGCCGTTTACGAGTGCGTCAGAAGAGCACGGGACGTGATTTTTATTCCGCAGACCTCTTCACCATTACTATCGAAGGTATCACAGGACTGATGGTGCTTTATGATGATGGCAATAGTTGTGATGTGGGTATTCTCTGTGCTGACGAGTTTATGCCGAAAAGCAGTTCTATACCAGAGAATCCTACCGTGACAATGGGTGTCTTTTCCAATGCCAATAAAGGTAAAAAACTTTCAGGCAAGGGATTGGAAGTGTATCAAGGTATCGCATCCTATGTAAGTTCCAATGCAAGAGACAGAATGCGTATTCTTGTTCGTACAGACCAAGAGGCTTATTGGTTGAACAGAAATGACCTTTCTGTGTTGGGCAACTGGAACTATGTATTCTATTTAAAGGGGGATCGCAAGCAGAATGAGGGCGTAGCCAATGGCTATATCTTGGATGATAGTTGGGGCGTAGCCTTTGATGGCAACGATGTCTTTATGATGGAACCAGCGAAAGTGGAGAAATATCTTTTCCCAACCTTTACTCCCAATATAGATTTGCAAGGGCATAATATGACCTTTGCTCCCATAGTGCAGACAGTGGGCACATCTGGTATCCAACGTCTTATGTATGCCAACTCAGTAGATGGCGACTCAAATAAAAGAGGTTTTGTTGCCATTACGAATGGATCTTTAGATAATTTGGCCAGATATACCAAGTGGCTTGATACGGGTACGGATCAAGTGGCATTCAATCCTGGTGACATGAAGGCCGACTTGGTGAAGATTACCACAGATGCTCGTGAGCATGCTGTTGCGGTAATGAAAGGTCTTTCTACACATCCTCAGTATGCTGGGAAGTATTTCTTAGCAGACCTCAACCCTGCTGCAGCAGTTTCTGGTGAAAGCTCATACGCTGGTATCCCAGTTTGTCTTTGCGACATGAGTGGTCTTACAGATGTCGATAATGCCATTGCTTTTGACTTCGGTACCACCATCAATATGTATTACTATGCTACCAAGAATAGTATCTATCGTTATGGTTTGGATGGTAAGACTCTTACCCCTTCCCAGCCTCTCTGTATGACAGATGGCTCTGCTATTCAGTTGGATGGTGAGGTAACGATGATGAAGATGCTCAACCAGGCGAACGTTAAACGTCACGATAGTGATGAGATTCTGTTGGTTGCTACCTACAATGGTTCAAAGTCTGCTATCTATGCCTTCCATTTGGATATGATGACGGGTAATGTGGTGAAGAGTGCCAAGTATAGTGCTGACAATGTACAGAACTGGAACTTCGGAAAGATTTATGATGTCAATATCAAGTCATTATAATATGAAACGAGTTCTTATTATTGAATATATAATCAAGTAAAGTAATGAATTATAAAATCTCTCTCATCGGATTGTTGTGTGCTGGCAGCCTATCTAGCTGGGCGCAACAATCCCCTCTCTCTCAGGAAAAGGCAGGCGAGATGCCTGCCTTCACCCTTACAGAGGAAGATGTGCGAATGCCGATAGATAGTCTTTCGCTCGATGTTCGTACTAGTAATTTTCCTAAAATCAAAAAACTGAAATTTGCCAATATCCCTGGTGCTCCTGTGCTCCAGCAGCCGATTCGTATCGATGGCTATGAGCGAGAGATACGCACCGAGGAACATGGATTGGCATACCCAACCCTTTACGACTGGAACCATGATGGCAAACCCGACCTCTTGGTGGGTGAGTTCTTGACGGGGCAGTCTCGCATCAAGGTGTATCTTAATGAAGGTACGGCTAAGAAACCAAAGTTCTCAGGCAAATGGTTTTATGCCACCGATAAGTATGGCAAGGTCATCAGCAACTACCAGTGGTGCTGTATCGGCATCCATCCGCAGATAGTGGATATGAATGGCGATGGCATTCCAGACATCGTGAGTGGACAGTATTACCCTGGTGTCATTACTTGGTGGAAGGGCACGCCTGATGGTTTTGAGAGTGGTAAGGAGATTCCTCAACTTGGCTATCAGGATGGTAAGCAATTCTCTGATTTCGGTGGTGACGAACCTGATTGGTCTGTGGAAGCTTGGTCGTATTGGAACTATAGTTCTTGCCGCTTCGCCGACATCAATGGAGATGGACTTCCAGATCTCTTTGTGGCAGGTTGTGGTGGCTATCGTTGTGCGCTCAATATTGGTACCAAAGACGAACCTAAGTTTGGACGCAGAGAGTTCCTTTTCCAGACAGATGGTACGATTCTCCATACGTGGCGTAATCCTCAACAAGTGGTAGGACCGGGCAAGTTCTTCAATACCACCGAGGTTTGTTCGGGTACGGCTCACTGCTATCTGAACCCGATAGACTGGGATGGCGATGGAGTACTCGACTTAATCATCACTGATGAATATACTCGAAGCCGTGAGAAAGGTATCTACTTTGCTCGTGGTGTGAATACGCAAGATGGCATTCGTTTCGAGGCACCGATTCCGCTGTTCACTAGCGAGGATGGAAGTAAGGCTTTGCCAGGATGTTGCCCTCATGTGCAAATCGTCGATTGGAATGGCGATGGTGTCAACGACTTGATTATGGGTCTCTCCATCCCAACCGTAAAAGGCTTCGAGGGTGCTACCGATCTCTATGATAAGTATATCGGTGAGCTTGGCTTGCAATCTCCTGGTAAGGATGTGGGCGAGAGCTTATGCTATTATACACTTTCCGACCTGAACAAGCAAATCACCGAGCAACCTTATATGATAGAATATTTCGTGGGAAAGACGGGTGACAAACGGCTGATGACCTTGCGCCATCGTGGATTCCCATTTGTGTTCTTGGGCAAGAAACCAAAAAACAAGGCTATAGCTAAGACGGTGGTGGCTGCTCCAAGAGAGTTTACCTATGATGCGCCATACGAGATTCCTAAGGAACGAGCTGAGTTCTTAAATCGTCGAAAGCCAGTGGAATATAATATGAGAGCCATGTATGACTTAAAGTATGACTATCATCAGATAGAAATCTATTTCAGCACTCAGAAGGATTTCCATATCTACACGCCATCTGATGTAAACAAAGAGGTAACGCCTCTCAGTATAGAGATAGAGTGGCCTGAGGACTTCTCTGCCGATGGAAAGATGCTGACTCCTCCTATCAAGGCTGCGGGGCATAACGAAATCTATGATGGTAAGCGACTCGTCTTCAAGCAATATTTCAAGTTGGATCCATCCGTGAAACCTGGTACGTATAAAGCAAAGGTAAGAGTACAATATCAGTCATGCAGTGGCGAAATGTGCTTGCCTCCAGTGGATGAAACAAAGGAGTGCGATATCCACATCAGATAACTTCTATTTATGTATGGATTATAAAGAGAATGATTATGAATATCAAACAATTGTTGTTGGGAGCATTGCTCCTTTCTGGAGTATCTGCCACCTATGGTCAAGATAACGAGACCTTAGATAAGTATATGGCTAAGTATAGCGGTACATGGTGTCGCTCTACTATCTCGGTAAGTGATACCAAGTCGCAACTCGGTAAGCCTATGCCTGAGTTCAACTTCTCGAAGACATTGAGTAGTAAGGCTTTGAAAGGCCGTCCCGTAGTTCTCACTTTCTGGGCTACTTGGTGTGGTGGTTGTCGCTTGCTCTGTGTAGATTTGGACTCCGTGATGGTGCGCCATTCTGACGAGTACAAGGACGTGCAGATTATCGGTGTGGATAGTGATGAGAAAATGGTGAACAAGGGCTATGTGGCAAGTCAGTTTTGGAAGGAGAAGGGGATAGGGTATCCTACTACTACTCCAGGAAAGGTTGCCGACCAGTGTGGCAAGAGTATTGATGCCGGACATCCTACCACCGTCTTCATCGACCGCAATGGCATCTTGCGAGGTCGTTGGGATGCTTGGACTCCCGATGTTGCCAGCAACGTGGCATTGGCAGTATGGGCTACCGACATCGCTCCTCGGCAGGGTGTGAAGGCTGACCTTGCCACTGTCAATCAGATGATAGCAGATAAGCATTACGACAGAGCCTTGTATCTCTTGGAACAAATGCCAAGTGATACTACTAATGTGGAGCAACGTATGAATGCCTTGTTGCATGTCGCTCCTATGAAACTGGGTGATTATTATGATGAACTCAAAGCTAAGGGCGAGGGTGGCAGAAAGAAAAATGATTGGCAATGGCAACCATCAGCAGAGTATATTGTCCAGATGCGAGCTTTCACCAACGTTATATATAATAACAAGGTGAAAGACTCCTATCTCTTGAAGAGTGGAATGGAGGCTGCGAGGGTTGTGGCCAACTGGTCTCGACCTTCCAAACTCGATGATGCTATCAAGGCGAGCGAATTGCGCATCTGGTATGGTGAGGCTTTGCAACATAGTGGCAAGGAGTCTATCTATGAGATGGCAAAGCGAGCTTTGGATGACCCAGAAGGTTCTGCTAATGATGCGAGATACTCAGAGGAAGACAAAGCTACGCTTCGTCAGTTGCTTCAGTATTATCACATCACAGACGAAGAGTTTGGCAAAATGGAAGGCTCTCATCGCAAGATGATGCAAGACATAAAGGAGCAAGCCGAGCATATAGCTAAGGTGAAAAAATAACAGCAAAGCTTTGGTTAGTTCAATCAAAAGGTTCGCTATTGGCGAACCTTTTTCTGTAATTGGAGGTAAGCTACATATCAAGAAGACAATATCTTTGCTATCAATTCGTTCTAATTGTATAACAATCTAATAAAGAACAACTAATATGGAGGAGAATAGAGTTACAACAGATAATGGTGCATCAATCGTATTATATACGACAGATGATGGTAATACCCAGCTTGAGGTTAAGTTGGAGGATGAAACTGTGTGGTTGACACAGAGTCAAATGGCTGAGCTGTTTGGCATTGACAGAACAACAGTTGTGAGACATATAAAAAATGTATATAACTCTGAAGAATTAGATGAAAATTCAACTTGTGCAAAAAATGCACAGGTTCGACTAGAGGGTAATAGAAGAATCCAAAGAAGTATTCCTTATTATAATCTTGATATGATTATATCTGTTGGATATAGGGTCAATAGTAGAAGGGCAACTTCTTTCCGTCGTTGGGCAACAACAGTTCTCAAACAATATCTCATCAAGGGCTATGCGATAGACAAGCGTCGTCTTGACCATTACGATGAACTCAAGGATGTTGTGCGTTTGATGTCACGTGCCATTACCATTCAAGATAAAGTGTCGGATGGCGAGTACTCTGGGTTATTCAATGTGATAACGGACTATGTGTATGCTCTCGATACTCTTGACCGTTACGACTTTCAGTCTTTGCAAATAGACAAGACAACAACAGTAGAACCTTTTCATGCCACTTACGAGAATGCAATGGAAGCCATCAATGCACTAAAGGTGAAGTTTGGGGGTAGCCAATGGTTTGCCAATGAGAAGGATGATTCTTTCAAAAGCAGTATCGGGCAAATATATCAATCGTTTGGTGGTGAAGACCTTTATCCATCTGTTGAGGAGAAGGCTGCCATGTTGCTCTATCTTGTTGTGAAGAACCATTCGTTCAGCGATGGTAACAAACGAATTGCCGCTATGCTTTTCCTCTGGTTTATGGAAAAGAACGGCATACTATATTCCGCCGATGGACATAAGCGCATTGCTGACAACACACTCGTGGCATTGACGCTGATGATAGCTGAAAGCCGAACGGAAGAGAAAGATGTGATGGTAAAGGTAGTCGTGAATCTAATAAATAAGGAGAATCAATAAAAAGATATATTTGAGTGTAATGAAGAATCTGACGTTATTTGTAGGGTGAAATAATAGAAACCTCCATCTCGGAAACCAGTTCCCTAAATGGAGGTTATTGAAATGTATTGTTTTTATTCCGCCAGTCTGATACTCATCGGACTGACCGTGATGAGACGTTTCTTATACAAGTCGCCGATGGCACGCTTATATACTTTCTTGCTGACGTGGAAGCGCTCGTAGATGTCGTCTGCCTCGCTCTTGTCGCCAAGGTCGCATTCGCCATCGTTGTCGAGGAGATACTGGTAGAGCGTCTCGGCGAAGTCGGCGGTCTGCTGGATGCCCGTCTTCTGAAGGGTGACGTCAATCTTGCCGTCAGGACGTACTCTGCCGATGTAGCCCTTCATCTTGTCACCAGTATGGATGTACTGGAAGATTTGGCTCTGGTAGAGCAAGCCTGGGTATTGGTTGTCGATGATGACCTTGAAGCCGAGGTCGGTCTTCTGCCAGATGAGCAAATCTACTTCCTGTCCATGCTTGTAGTGGGCATGGTCCTCGTTCATGTATCGCTCCACCTTGGCTGAGGCTACGATGCGGTAGCTCTCCTCGTCGATGTGGATATGTACGATGTAGGAGTTGCCGATTACCATGCGCTTCTTCTGCTCACGGAAAGGACAGAAGATGTCTTTCATCAAGCCCCAACCGAGGAAGGCTCCATACTCATTGACCCACTTCACTTCGAGGTAAGCGAAGTCGCCTACCTTGGCGAGTGGGGTTTCGGTAGTGGCGATGACACGCTCCTCTTGGTCGAGGTAAATGAATACGTCGAGTTCATCGCCGATGCTGACTCCTTCGGGGACATAGCGGGTAGGGAGAAGGATTTCCCCCTCGTCACCTCCATCTAAGTACAATCCGAAATCTACTTTCTTTACGACTCTCAGGCGATTGTAATCGCCTAACTTTATCTTTTTGCTCATATTATATTTTCCTCTTTAGGTGTCTCTTCTGGGGTAGCTATATTGCTATTTTCTTCGCTCTCTGCTTCCTCAACTCCTATTTCCTTCTCGATCATTCCATCCTTCAGATGGATGGTGCGGTCGGTGATGGAAGCGAGCCCCTCATCGTGGGTGACGATGACAAAGGTTTGACCAAACTTGTCTCGCAGGTCGAAGAAGAGTTGGTGAAGCTCTGCCTTGTTCTTGGTATCAAGACTGCCTGATGGCTCGTCGGCGAGGATGACGGCAGGGTTGTTGACCAACGCACGAGCTACTGCTACTCGTTGCTTCTCACCACCAGACAGCTCGGCGGGCTTATGACCAGCTCTGTCGCTGAGTCCCATGAACGAGAGCAGTTCTTCTGCACGTTGTTTTGCCTCCTTGCGACTCTTGCCAGCGATGAAGGCAGGAATCATGATGTTCTCCAGTGCCGTAAACTCAGGGAGGAGTTGATGGAACTGAAATACGAAACCGAGGTGCTGGTTGCGGAAATCGCTCAACTTCTTGGTGGAGAGGTTGCTCACGTCAATGCCGTCTATCACGATGCTGCCACTGTCGGGCTTGTCGAGGGTACCGATAATCTGGAGAAGAGTGGTCTTGCCGGCACCGCTGGGTCCGACGATGCTCACCACCTCTCCCTTGCCTATATGCAGGTCGATGCCCTTGAGCACCTGCAGGGAGCCGAAGCTCTTGGTTATGCCTTTAATGTCTATCATTGATTCTAATGTTGAGTGTTGAATGTTGATTTGTGTTTCAACGATTCTTCTGATTCGGTAGGCAAAATTAAGCAAAATATTTGGAAACGCCTAAAATTAATATATTAATATATAATAAAACCCTTATATTTTGAAATAAATAATAATAAAACCCTTATAATTTTGAAATAAATATGTTACCTTTGCATAATAAAACCCTTATATATTATAAGGATAGTATTATATAAAACATAGGGAAACCCTATATAAGTTCATAAAATGATAGATAGACCGACCATAGACCGCATCATGGATGCCACCAAGATAGAGGAGGTGGTATCGGAGTTTGTGACACTCAAGAAACGAGGAGTCAACTATATCGGTTTGTGTCCGTTCCACAACGACTCTCATCCTTCTTTCTCCGTCTCGCCTACTCGTGGCATCTGCCATTGCTTCACTTGTGGCAAGGGTGGCAATGCCATCAACTTCCTCATGGAGTTGGAGCAGATGACTTATCCCGATGCCCTTCGCTGGTTGGCGAAGAAATATCACATCGAGATCAAGGAACGTGAACTGAGTTCCGAGGAAAAGCAGCGAGAGAGTGAGCGTGAGTCTATGTTCATCGTCAATGAGTGGGCGGCGAAATACTTCCAGAATATCCTTCAGAATGATGTCGATGGTCGTGCCATCGGTATGCAATATTTCCGAAGCCGTGGATTCCGTGATGACATCATCAAGAAATTCCAGTTGGGCTTCTCCCTCAACCAGAGGACGGCACTCGCCGATACCGCTGTCAAAGAGGGGTATAATCCTAAGTACTTGGCGGCGACCGGTGTGCTGATTGCCTCCGACAAGGAGCCGGGACAGTACTTCGACCGTTTCTCCGGTCGTGCCATCTTCCCTTGGTTCAGTGTGAGTGGCAAGGTGGTGGCGTTCGGTGGTCGTGTGCTGGATAGCCGTACCAAGGGCGTGAACCAGAAGTATGTCAACTCGCCGGATAGCGAGATTTATCATAAGGAACGAGAACTCTATGGACTCTATCAGGCGAAGAAAGCCATCGCCAAGGAGGACTGTGTGTTTATGGTGGAGGGATATACCGATGTCATCTCCATGCACCAGTGTGGCATCGAGAATGTGGTGGCGAACTCTGGAACGGCATTGAGTGTGCACCAGATTCGCCTCTTGCATCGCTTTACCAATAATATCGTACTGCTCTACGATGGTGATGCCGCTGGTGTTCATGCCGCCTTGCGAGGTACCAACATGCTCTTGGAGGAGGAGATGAACGTGAAGGTGCTCTTCTTGCCAGATGGCAATGACCCGGACAGTTTCGCTCGCAACCATACGGCGGAGCAGTTCCGCCAGTATATCGCCGACAACCAGACCGACTTCATCCAGTTTAAGACCGACATCATGCTCAAGGGTGTCACCGACCCGGTGAAGCGAAGCGAGGCGATCAACTCCATCGTGGAGAGCATCTCCAAGATCAAGAACCAGATTACTCGTGCCTCCTATATCACCGATTGCTCTCACCGCTTGGGAGTGAACGAGGCGGTCATCATCAATGCGCTCAATGGTTTCATCCGAAACGGAATGAGCGAGCAAGTGAAGGAGGAACGTCGTGCCGCTGGTCTTCGTGATCAGAATATTGCCATGCCGCAGCAACGTCAGGTGCAATCTGCCATCACGCCGCTCGACAAGCTCCGGGAGGTGGAAGACCTGTTGATAAAAATCGTTATCCACCATGGTGATGAGAAAATCATTGTGGAAGACAGCGAGGGCAACAAGGTGGAACTGCCGGCTGCGCAGTATATCTATCTGGATATGCAGGGGGATGACTTCAAGTTCCATAACCCTATCTACAATCAAATCATGGACGAGGCGATGGAACATATTGAGGAGGAAGACTTCAAGTGTGATACCTACTTCGGTTCGCATTCCAACCCTGAAATCAGCAAGTTGGCAGGTCTGCCTACGGGCGAGCAAGAGATTACGACGGCTAGCTTGCAGATGAAGATGAATGAGGAGAAGTTGCGCCAGCAGATATTGAAGGACTTGCTTTGCTTCCGCACTCACTACATCTCCCAACGTATCGTGGAGGTACAGCAGGAGTTTAGACAGAATCCGGGCAACAACGAATTGTTGGCAGAGTATGTCAAGTTGAAAAAGATGAATGCCCTCGTGGCGGCGAAGTCAAACAATGTCTTCAACTAGCCACTGGGAAAATATAAAGATAGTAATTAGGAGGAATTGAAGATGCTATACATTCATTGGATATTGTTGGTTATCTACCTAGCGATTACGATAGGAGGTATCGTGGCGGTTCTCATGGACAACAAGCAGCCAGAGAAGACCATGGCATGGATTCTTGTGCTTTGTTTCATGCCTATCGTGGGTATCATCTTCTATTTGTTTTTCGGTCAGAACACCCGAAAGGAGAAGGTTATCAGCGAGCGAAGTATGGACTTGCTTATGAAACGCTCCATGCTGGAGTTCGCCGAGCAGGAAAACCTGCATATCCCTCGCCGCAACCGCCCCCTGATGAAACTCTTCACCAACCAGAACTGGGCTTTGCCATTCAAGGACAATGAGGTGAGCATCTTCACGGATGGCTACGAGTTCGTTTCCACCTTATTATATAATATAGGGCAAGCCCAAGACCATATTCACCTAGATACTTATATCATCGAGGACGACCCATTGGGCAATCTCGTGGCGGATGCCTTGATCGACAAGGCTCGCCAGGGAGTGGAGGTTCGTTTGCTTTATGATGATGTGGGGTGCTGGAGAGTAAAAGACAGATTCTTCAATAGGATGAAGGTTGCCGGCATACAAGTGTATGCCTTCATGCCAGTGCGTTTCCCGGCTTTCACGGGAAAGGTAAATTATAGAAATCACCGCAAGTTGTGTGTGATAGATGGCAAGGTGGGCTTCATCGGTGGTATGAACATCGCCTTGCGATATGTCAAGGGGACGGCTAGGCAAACTTGGCGAGATACGCATCTCTGCATTCGAGGTGGTGCTGTCTATGCCATCCAACGAGCCTTCTTGGTCGATTGGTATTTTGTGTCTCGCACCTTGGTGACCGACCGTCGTTATTATCCTCCTGTGGATAAGACTATCGACAACAACTGTTTGACTCAAATCGTGACGAGCAGTCCGGTCTCTCCTTGGCCCGACATCATGCAGGGGTACGTTCGGGTACTCTTGCAGGCTCATCGTTATGTCTATATGGAGTCGCCTTATTTCTTGCCTACAGAGCCTGTGCTCTTTGCCATGCGAACAGCGGCTTTGGCTGGTGTGGATGTCAGGTTGATAGTGCCACGCCATGGCGATGCCAAGTTGGTGGAGTGGGCTTCTCGTTCATATCTGATGGAGGTGATAGAGGCTGGCGTAAAGGTCTATCTCTATGAGCCGGGCTTCAATCATAGCAAGATATTGGTGAGTGATGACAATCTCAGTTCTTGTGGAAGCACCAATATCGACTTCCGCAGTTTCGAGAACAATTTTGAGGCGAATGCCTTCTTCTTCAACGAGGGTATGGCGTTGAGGTTGAAGAAAGTTTTCCTCACCGACCAAGCGCAATCCACCTTGGTCGATGACGTGTCTTACTTCATCAAACGCCCATTCTTGCAGCGTCTGCTCGAGTCGCTGGTACGATTGCTATCGCCGTTGTTGTGATTTATCTAAACAATGAGAAGTTGACGCTGCCGTAGCTTCTGTGTTCCAAGAATCGGGGATGGTCGGAGAAGTCGTAGTTCTTGCCATGCTCGAAGACGAAGATGCCATCCTCTTGGAGCAAATCACCATTCAGTACCAAGTCGGGAATCTCTGGCAACTTCTCTAAAGCGTATGGAGGGTCGGCGAAGATGAATTCAAACTTCTGGTGGCATGACTTCAAGAAGCGGAAAACATCGCCACGAACCAAGATGTCCCTGTCTTCGTTCAGCTTCTTGAAACATTGGCGGATGAAATTGGCGTGGTCGCGGTCGGCTTCCACACTCACCACTTGTTTGCAACCACGAGACACCAGTTCGAGCGAGATGCTACCTGTGCCGGCAAATAAGTCGAGGGCGGTGGCATCCTCAAAGTCAATGTAGCCCTGAAGCACATTGAAGATGTTCTCCTTGGCGAAATCTGTCGTAGGACGAGCCTTGAATGTACGAGGTATATCGAAGTGTCGTCCCTTATATTGTCCTGTAATGATTCTCATCTTTATTTACTTAAGTATAATGTTAGCAAGTCGAAAGGCATGCCCGGTATTTCCGTGATAGGTGCTCGGTTGAACTCGGCACTGGCGTTGAGAGCGAAGACTTTCTTGATGTAAAGCTTGGAGTTGTAGAGCAACCAGTCCTTGTCGGGGATGCTGCCTACGAGGTGCAACTCGTCTTGCTGCTGGTTGAGCCCCAACTGTTTCCAAACATAGAGCATGAAGTATAGGGCATCCTTGGAATGGGAGGCTTCAAAGGAATTGAAGAACTTGAAGCGGTTCTTCTCAAAGCAGAAGATGTCAATCTTCTTGTCGTGGAAATAAGCGAACAACTTGCGATACATCCCCGTGAAACTGCGCTGGTGGAGATAGTTCCAAACTGGTTGCAAGAGTGGGGTGAAGCGCACATCCTTGAAGTTGTCTTCTACGACGAGCTTGAGGTCTTTGTTGATAGGGAAGATGGCAACCACGTTGAGGGTAGGCTGCACTCGGTAGAGGATGGCATCGGCATCATGTCCCGTGAAGGCATGCTGATAGAGAGTTTGTGCATCCTCCTCATGAAACTCCTCTATTGGAACCACAAGGACTGGGGCATCGAGAAAGACACGCACCTTGTTGTAACCCCTCATCAAGAGGCCGCTCTCCTTGAACGCTTGGCGCAAGTTGGCTGCGAGCGACACGCCACTCTTCATGGTGTGTGGCTCGAATATCACTTGATGCTCGGCTTCTCGGTCCACGACCGAAAAACTGAGTGATTGGTTGCTTACTCGGATGGTAAGCCTGGCTTGCTGCCAGTTAGTATTGTTACCAGATGCTTGCATTGTCATTACCTGTTATAATGCTTAGGATGCACAGCAGGAATAATACCAAAGCACATGCCCCCAATATATAATTAATGTTTATTTTTCTTCTCATCTCAAAAAGTATTATTACTTTTGCAATGCAAAGATAATGCAAATCGAAGACAATACAAAATAATTTTATCTATTTTTTTGAATTATGGTCATTGATGCCCTCAAATATCAGATATTACAACAGTTCGGCTTTGTTCCTACCGAGGAGCAAGGTCAGGCTCTTGATGCGTTTGCTCGTTTCCTGACGGATAGAGATCCCCATGCCGTGATGATTCTTCGCGGTAGTGCCGGTACGGGTAAGACTTCCTTGTCGGGTGCCATCGTCCGTACCTTGAAGGCGATTCGTCAGAAGGTGATGCTCCTGGCTCCAACGGGGCGTGCGGCAAAGGTCTTCTCGCTCAATAGCGGTTGCCCTGCCTACACCATCCATCGCCGCATCTATCGGGAAAAGTCGTTCGCTGGTGTTGATGGACAGTTCAATCTCAATGACAATCTCTTTACCGATACCTTGTTTATGGTGGATGAGGCTTCGATGATTTCCAACCTTGGTTTGGGGGGTGGTAATTTCGGTAGCGGTTGTCTGCTCGACGACCTGGTACGTTTCGTGTATCAAGGTCACAACGACCGACTGATGCTCATCGGCGACAAGGCACAGTTGCCTCCGGTGGGTGAGGAGGAGTCGCCGGCTCTCAGCAGGATGATGCTCGAAGGATATGGCTTGAAGGTGTATGAGTGTGACCTCAATGAGGTGCTTCGCCAGAGTCAGGAGTCGGGTATCCTTTACAATGCCACCATTATCCGTCAGATGATTACTCATGACGACATCACCCAGTTGCCTTTGATTCGCTTCAAGGGCTTCGCCGACATCGTGATGATGCCTGGCAATGAGTTGGTGGAGAGCCTTGCCAACAGCTATTATCGGGTGGGGCAGGACGAGACGATGGTCATCACTCGCAGCAACAAGCGTGCTAACATCTATAACAACGGCATCCGCAACATGGTGCTCGACCGAGAGGATGAACTCTCCTGTGGCGATATGCTCATGATCGTGAAGAACAATTACTTCTGGACGGAGAAGGAAAGAAACGAGGTGATGGAAGTGAAGGATGAAGAACGAAGAGTGAAGAATTCAAATGCTGTTGAGGTCAAACCAATGGGGCAAGAGATGAAGGAGGCTCTGAATGCGATTCCTCCATTCTTGGCGAATGGCGATAGGGCGAAGGTGCTTCGGGTGAGCCGTCACATGGAACTCTATGGCTTCCGCTTTGCCACCCTTCTCTTGCAGTTCCCTGATTACGATAATTATGAGATGAGTGTCACCGCCTTGCTCGATACCTTGCAGAGCGAGGCGCCAGCCTTGACTCATGAGCAGCAGGAGCAACTCTTCCATGGAGTGGAGGATGATTACCAGGATGTGCCTCTGAAGGCAGACCGTATGAAGGCGATTCGTGGTGACCAATACTTCAATGCCCTGCAAGTGAAGTATGCCTATGCCATCACCTGCCATAAGGCACAGGGTGGACAATGGGAGCATGTCTATGTCGATCAGGGTTATATGACCGATGATATGCTCACTCCCGACTATATCCATTGGCTCTATACCGCCTTCACTCGTGCCAAGGACAAACTCTTCCTCGTGAATTGGCCGAAGACGCAAACGGAACAAGCATAGATTCCTACGAAAAAACGGAAAGGCATAGATTCCTACGAAAAATGAGTGAAACGCAGTCTCACTCATTCAGATTCCTACAATAACGAAGAAATCCGACCCCTTCAATGAAGGAATCGGATTCTTATCTTTTTGAGTTGTTTTGGGAAAAGTGGGTGGTGATGGATTCGAACCACCGAAGGC
>ERZ791902.579-NODE-579-length-25730-cov-65.346446_pt1 | contig 25730 bp, 15 predicted proteins | sample MGYA00510149_ERZ791902 | MGnify/ENA primary metagenome ERZ791902 (study PRJEB30046, sample SAMN00792060) | human gut metagenome | study: EMG produced TPA metagenomics assembly of the A metagenome-wide association study of gut microbiota in type 2...
CAGCATAACGTTCAAGCAAGCTTGACGTTCTGCATTCGCCTTGCACTATCTTTGCCATTAACTTAGGTTTTAGGAAATGTCCCTCCTTCTTGTGTACGGAACTGCGAGTAAGGGGAGCAGAGTATGACAATATAAATTAAATGTTTCACCCATATAATAAAAAGGTAGTGGCCTTTGCCTCCATGCGAATGAGCCTTTGCCTATTTCTATTACTATTGAGCCATTTCATTTACCTGCCCGCGTTGGCACAGCATTGCCGCCCTACCAAACAGAGCGATCTTGATATCGTAAATTATTTGCAAACAGAGTTTGACGTAAAGTTTACGGACAATAATCGTGTCATTATATTTAAGACGGGTAAGGAAAAGTTTGCCGATCTCTTACCAGCCCTACGTGCTGCAAAACAGAGCATTCACTTAGAGTATTTCAACTTTCGCAATGACTCCATATCGAAAGAATTGTTTGCCATCTTAGTGCAAAAGGCAGCAGAGGGCGTAAAGGTACGCGCCTTGTTCGATGGCTTTGGTAATAGTTCGAATAATCGTCCGTTGCGTGCGCGCCACCTTGATAGCCTTCGTGCACGAGGTGTCGAAATATATGAGTTTGACCCGTTGCGCTTTCCGTGGGTAAATCACGTGTTGCATCGCGACCATCGTAAGATAGTGGTCATCGATGGCGTAGTGGCCTATACGGGTGGCATGAATGTAGCCGATTATTATATCACAGGTAAACCAGAGTTTGGTGAATGGCGCGACATACATACCCGTGTTGAGGGTGAAGCTGTGGCAGAACTCCAAAAAGTGTTCATCAACTTTTGGAACCAAGTTACTCATCAGGAGGTTCAAGGCCCCAATTATTATCCCGGCGAGCGCGATGCACGCGACACCTTTGGCATGCTGAAACAAGATACTACCCCCACAGCAGGACAAAAGATTGTTGGTGTAGTTAATCGTGATCCCATCACTTCTCCCCGCATCATTCACGACACGTTCGTCCATGCAATCGAACATGCCGAACACCAAGTGCTCATTATTAATCCCTATTTTACACTTTGTCGTCATATCAAGCGCGCCTTGAAGCGGGCTGCACGTCGTGGAGTAGACGTACAAGTAATGGTGTCGGCCAAGAGCGACATACCCATTACGCCTCGTGTCGTGGAGTACAATGCTCATCGCTTGATGAAGGAAGGCGTAAAGATTTACTTCTTTACAGGAGGATTTCATCATAGCAAGATAATGATGGTCGATAGCCTCTATTCGTTTGTCGGTTCGGCCAATTTGAATAGTCGCAGTTTGTCGTTCGATTATGAATGCAACCTTTTAGTAGCCGACCGCTACACAACGGGGCAGTTGCAACAGATATTTTACAACGATCGTGACCACCGTTGCTTCTTACTCACTCCTGAGATATGGAAGTATTGGGGCACTTGGAAGAAAGCGAAGTGCTGGATATTCCACTTCCTCACACCCTTCGTAAAGTGTGATAAGAAGGAGGGCGACAATAGTGGTTTAGGCGAGTTTGTGCTGCAAATGCCAAACGATAAGGATAAAAAAGTATAAGACACACACCAAGATGATAAACGACAATATTCAAAAGCTACCAGAAGAGGACGAAGCACCTCTTACGATGCAGTCAGAGGTAGAACAGAAAGTGACAGAGCAACAATTCGATGCGCAATCGTTGCCGACGGAAGGAGAAAAAACCAAAGTAGATGTTTCTTCTTCTGTAGATGCGTCTACGACTGTTGCGGCCAGTAAGGACGAAGAGCGCTCTACGCGTTTTACTTTACTAAAAGCCATAGCGATTATATGCGTAGTCATGTCGCATGCGGGCATAAGAGGGTGGCTATTTGACTTTGTTTTTATATTCCACGTCCCCATATTCTTTATGTGCGCGGGCTACTTCTTTCACACCAAGTACTTAACCGATGAACGCACCTTTGTACTTCATCGCTTCAAGGGACTCTATTGGCCTTTCTTGCGTTGGAGTGTGTTCTTCTTAGTCATACACAATTTACTATTCCCTTTAGGACTGCTCAGTGAGCAATATGGCAATGCGGGTGGTGGAGTGCTTCACCCCTACACGTGGCATGAATGGAGCCAGCACTTGTGGAGTATCGTGTTTAACATGTCAGGCTATAACGAATTCTTTTGTGGCACCTTTTGGTTCTTTCGTGCCTTACTTATAGCGAGTTTACTCTTCTTACTCTTGTTTAAAGTATTCAGCCGTAGTGAACACTTCGTTAGTCATAAACAAGTGGGATGGGGCATATTAGGCACAGCTTTGGTGTTAACCTTTTGGAAAGTTACGACAGGACTCACCATGACAGGCGTCATGCAAGGAGGATATCGTGAACTAATGGGGTTGATGTTTATGGCAGCAGGTTTCTTGATTAGACAGTATAAGTTGATGAAACTTGTTACGTGGCAGGTGGCTGTGCCTTGTGCATTGCTCTTGATTGTAGCTTCTTTCGCTTTTCCCTCAAGTATGGTATGGAATGGTACTTTGTACGACTTCCTTGCGTTGCCTATTCCTGCAATCGCAGCGTTCATAGCTTTAGCATGGGCGTGTGGCCTTATTGATCGTTATATCCTTTGGGCACGTCGAGCACTGCTCTATATAGGCGATCGGACACTATATATATTTGCTTTCCATTTGGTTGCCTTCAAGGTGGTAAGTGCGTTGAAGATTGCATTCTATGGCTTGCCGTGGGAGGCCGTTGGCGGTCACCCCACGGTATTGCAACCTCAGAGCAATGTGTTGTGGGTATTGCTTTATACCATAGTGGGAGTAGCACTTCCGCTTTTGTGGTTAGAGGGCTATCGCCGTGTGGCCAGTCACGTTACCATTACCGAAAAGCAAGCCGTTGGTCTATTGGTCGTTTCGGGACAGCGTTTGTGTCATTACACGGTGTTAACAGGTCGCTTCATCGTTATGGCATGTGTAGCAGCTTGTCGTAACATTTGGCAAAGTATAAAGGATATCATTGAAGCTTCAAGTCCAGAGGACGAGTGATTAAATTGGGGCCTCTCCCCTACCCTTCCCCAGTCGGGGAAAGGGTTAGGAGGAGAGGCCCCACAGTTATTAAATCAACCAGTAACCACCAATTATCACAAGTGGGTCTAACCATCGGCAATAAAAGGACAAGTAAGCGATATAATATCACTGATTTACAGTCTATTAGGAATATAGAGAAAGGTGGAAAGCTCGGACGCAAGGTAGGCTCTGTAAAAACTGCAGAACAGATGAAAGCCGAATATAGGGAAGTAGTAAGTTTGCTCCGCAAGGGGGATACCATTAGGGATGTGGCGAAGTTGTGTGGTAAAGGAGTAAGTACCATACAACGAGTGAAGCGATTAATAAAAGTACAATCATCGCAACAATACAATTGATTTTACGTTCTTTTCAAAGAAGGGGTTTGTGCAATAATTGCTTAAAGGCTAAAAGTACTACCTTTGCATATAATAATAAGTAACAATACGTTTAAGGTCACAATTTGTGATCTCAAAAAAATAGAAATATGGCAAACAACATAGATAAAAAAGAGCCAGTCGCAATTTGCGACCAGTCTAAAATGGATGTCACAAAACGTGATATCAATAAGGTTGTGAATAATATAGAACCTTTAATAAAAGTCATTAGAGGACAACAAGTTATGCTTGATAAAGATTTAGCAATGCTATATGGGGTAGAAGCTAAAGTTCTCAATCAGGCTGTTAAACGCAATGTTAAACGCTTTCCTGATGATTTTCGGTTTCAATTGACAAAGGAAGAATGTTTAAGGTCACAAATTGTGACCTTAAACGAAAAACAAGGTCAACATCTCAAATATATGCCGTATGCTTTCACTGAGCAAGGAGTGGCAATGCTTAGTAGTGTTCTCCGTTCAAAAACAGCCATTGAGGTCAATATACAAATCATGCGAGCCTTTGTTTCCATGCGCCACTTCATGGTGAATAATGCTTCTGTGTTCAGCCGCTTAGAAACAATAGAATATCACCAGTTGGAAATTTTACAGCATCAACAAGATACAGACAAACACTTGCAAGAATCCGACAAGCGTATAGAAGAAGTGTTCCGTAGATTGGAAGAAGGTAACGCAAAGCCGAAGCAAGGTGTGTTCTACAATGGGCAAGTTTATGATGCCTATACTTTCGTGTCCGACTTGATTAAGAGTGCAAAGAAACGTATTATCCTTATCGACAACTATGTTGACGAGACAGTATTGACATTGCTTGATAAAAGAGGAAATAGCGTGTCTGCAATCATCTACACTCAGCAGATAAGCCGTCAGTTCCAACTTGACATTGACCGTCATAATGCTCAATATGCACCGATTGATGTTGAAACATTCCGTTTGTCGCATGACCGCTTCCTTTGTATAGACGATGATGTATATCACATAGGAGCATCCATAAAGGACTTGGGCAAGAAGTGGTTCGGATTCTCAAAGATGGAAATACTTACACCAAACGAATTGGTGGAAAGAATCAACAAAGGGTAATACACTATTATACGATAACCACTATCAAAGTACAAAGGTTGAAATGTATATTGATAATGAGAGTAATAGGGAAATCCCTTCGTTTATCAAGGGACAAATATATACCTTTACAACTGAAACAGAGGTATTCTGCAAGGGGTATTTCGAACAAAGTGTTCTTACCTTTATTTTTCGTGGTTTTGTCCCGTTTTTGTCCCTCGCTGATTTTGCATCACGATACAAGAATTTGCAAGTAGTTGATTTACAGTAGCTAAAATCAAATTTGCGAGAATGAATTTCGACAAACACCAGAAGTCTTACACATACATCAAAGTTGTAAGCCGTTCGGCTTGGTACACCTCTTGGGCCACTTGTTGCATCTCTTCAGCTTTAACCTGCTGAATGGCATTGATGATGTCAGGCACGGAACGATAGCGATTATAGTGTGCATAGGTCTTACCTAAAGCTAAAGCATAAGCTTCAGAGGAATCGGTCGAAATGCCTATTTGTCCACAGAGTTGCTTCTTGGCAGCATTGAGAGTAGCGGGGCAAAGCGGTTTGTTCATCAACTTATCCAGTTCGCGTCGTAATAGTCGGCTACAGCGTGAGGTATCATGCGTGTCGCAACCAAAGTATACATTCCAAAAGCCCGTGTCGGGATAAGTGTTTAAATAGCTATCAACACTATAGACCAAACCTGCTCTCTCGCGCATAGAGATGTTAAGGCGCGAGTTCATGCCAGGGCCACCTAATATATTATTGAGTAGAACAAGCGCAAAGCGGCGAGAATCGGTGCCTGCAAAGGTGGGGCCGCCAATCAGGACGTGGGCTTGGTGAGTGCCTCGTTCAATACGGTGAATGTTGCTACACATTTGGGGAGCTGGACTTTGTTGTTCGTTATGGACAAAAGGTGGTAGTGATGCAAAGTCAGAGGTGGGTAGCAAACGTTCTAACCGACGCACAATGGTAGAGAATGCAACGTCGCCGTACACGTAAAATATGGCATTCTCTGGTCGATAATATTGACGAGCAAAGCGTAAGGCATCGGCCGTGGTATATTGTCGCAAGCGTTCAGCTTTTCCAAGGATGTCGCGTCCTAAGGGTTGCGACGGATACATGAGCGTCTCAAATTCGTCAAAGATGAGTTCAGAAGGAGAGTCCTTGTAACTATCAATTTCATCACAGATAACCTCTACCTCGCGGTCAATCTCAGCTTGAGGATAAGTGCTATGAAATACGATGTCAGTTAATAGGCTAACCGCACGAATAAAGTTTTCTTTAAGTACGATGGCATAATATACCGTCTCTTGCTTGGTGGTGAAAGCATTGAGGTCACCACCAACGCATTCTAATCCATTGGTTATCTGACTGGCACGACGTCGTTGTGTGCCTTTAAAGGTCATGTGTTCAATAAAGTGAGCCATGCCACTATCATCGGTAGTTTCATGTCGCGTACCAGCACACACTACGTAGCCGCAATAGAGTACTGGAGAGTCAGAGGACTCGTGTATGACGCGTAGTCCACATGGGAGTGTCGTTTCGTTATGTTGCATAAGGTGATGGGATAAGTGGGGAACGTTTGTAGGATTAAGAGTTTAGAAGGTTAGATGGCTAACCTTCTAAACTTCTAAACCCTACTTTCTAAAGTACTTCCCCACCACAGGTAGGTTGTAGAGTGGAAAGTCGTAGTGTATGGTGTGTGCTACAAAGAGTACGATACAAGCCGTATTAATGGCTAATCGAAGTGCCATGTTGGGTACGTAGACATCAGCCAAGTGCATGACGACGAAGAATAATAGCGTGATGGCAACGTAAACGCCAATGCTCTTGAGCGGATAATTAATAGGGTAGTACTTCTGCCCAACGAAGTAACTGAGTATCATCGCTGTGCCATACCCTGCAAAGCCCGCCCAAGCGCAGGCCATGTAGCCATACTGCGGTACAAAAATAACGTTTACGGCAATCAGTACCACACAACCTATACCCGAGAACCATGCTCCCCAAATCGTACGATCAATGAGTTTGTACCAAAAAGAGAGATTGAAGTAAACACCCATCAAAATTTCAGCAGCCATTACAATAGGCACGACGCGTAGTCCGTCCCAATAGTCGCGGCCAATGATGTGGCGCAACACGTCGATGTAGCCCATCACAACTAAGAAGGCCAGTAAGGTAAAGATTAGAAAGTATTTCATAGCTGCGGCATACGTGTCGCGGCTATCTTTGTCCTTGGCTTTGCCAAACACAAATGGCTCATAGGCATAGCGGAAGGCTTGCGTTATCATAGCCATAATCATAGCTATCTTTGAGGCAGCTCCGTATATGCCCAATTGTGTGTGTGAGTCGTTGCCTTTATATATGTAAGGGAAAAGAATTTTGTCGGCCGTTTGGTTTAAGATACCAGCAATGCCCAATACGAGTATGGGCCAACTGTAACGCAGCATTTTGCCTATGAGGCGTTTCGTTTCGCTCCAAGTAGCAAAATCGCCCATAAAGCCTTCTTTGAGTTCTTTGTAGAAACAGAAGGTGATGCTTGCAGTGCAGACTAAGTTGATATAGAAAGCATAGCCTACTTCGGTGCCGCCTAATACGACGTAGTAGAGTACGTTGAGCAAGATGTTGAGCAGAATGAACAATAGCTTGAAAGCGGCAAACTTCATGGGGCGCTTCTTGTAGCGTAAGTAAGCAAAGGGTATGCACTGAAAGGCATCAATGGCTACGGTTACAAACATGGTCCATACATAGGCAGGGTGGTCAGCATATCCCATGAGACTGCTCAAGGGGTGAATGAAGGCCATGACTAAGGCAATGAATAGGAGTGAGGTGCAACCCACCATGCAAAGTACGGTGGTGTAGACCTTATGTGCGTCTTCCCCTTCTTTGTTGACAAAGCGGAAGAAGGTAGTCTCCATTCCGAAGGTAAGTATCACAAGCAATAGGGCCGTGTAGGCATACATATTGGTAATAACACCATAGCCGCCACTTGCTGCGCTAATCTTGGCTGTGTAGAGGGGAACTAATAGATAATTTAAGAAACGTCCGATAATACTTGACATTCCATATATGGCCGTGTCCTTGGCCAAAGATTTCATATTTGCCATAAAGGGAGAATGTGCTAATGAGTTAATGTGCTAATGTGCTAATGTGCTAATGAGTTAATGTACTAATATGATGTTCTAATAATTAGGTTTTCAGTTTGGAGGTTATGAGATTATAAAGTTACTCCACGTTGGCAGTCAACAAAACAAACTTTATAACCTTATAACCTTAAAATGTGAAACTGGCTATTTATAACCTTAAAACGTAAGGACCTGCTTATTGTCTTTATCCAAAGAATAGGTAACAAATGGCAATGGCGGCAATGATGCCTGCGAAGTCGGATAAAAGGCCACAGGCTACGGCATGGCGCGTTTTGGCTATGCCTACCGAACCAAAGTAGACAGCGAGAATGTAGAAGGTCGTGTCGGTAGAACCTTGGAAGATACAACTCAATCTGCCTACAAACGAGTCAGCCCCATAGGTGTTCATCGCATCGACCATCATGCCGCGTGCACCACTGCCTGAAAGGGGCTTCATCAATGCCGTGGGTAAGGCTCCCACCCAATCAGCATTACAACCTGTGAGGCCTACTAACCATGTGACACCATTGATGAGCCAGTCCATAGCTCCTGAGGCGCGAAATACGCCAATGCCCACTAATACGGCTACTAAGTACGGAATAATGCGAACTGCTGTGCTAAAACCTTCTTTGGCACCTTCGACGAAGGCATCATAGACATTGATACGCTTGCGTACCCCTGCCAAGATAAAACTAATAATAATGGTCAGCAGTAGTACGTTGGCCGTTGTTGTGCCAACAAGGTTCATCATCGTGCTATCTAAACGGCTAAAGCCCCATATAATGGCGGCCACAGCGGCCGACATACCTCCTAATGTAGCTAACAGAACAGGTTGCAGTAAGTTGATACGCTGAAAGAGGCTGGTGACGATAATGCCTGCTAAGGTGGAAACGAAGGTAGCGATTAGAATTGGAATAAAAATGTCAGTGGGTTGCGCTGCCCCCATTTGTGCACGATATACCATGATGCTTACAGGAATGAGGGTCAGTCCTGACGTATTGAGCACCAAGAACATAATCATGGCATTCGAAGCGGTGTCTTTCTTCGGATTTAACTCTTGTAGTCCCTCCATAGCTTTTAGTCCAAGGGGGGTAGCAGCATTGTCGAGTCCTAACATATTTGCTGCAATGTTCATAAAGATATTGCCATAAACGGGGTGTCCTTTGGGAAGTTCGGGAAAGAGTTTGTTAAACACGGGACTAAGCACACGAGCCATAGCATTGACCACGCCACCCTTCTCACCTATTTTCATTATCCCCAACCAGAGAGACAACACGCCTGTAAGACCTAATGAAATTTCAAAAGCCGTTTTTGAACTGTCGAAGGTGGAGTTCATTATGGCGGGGAATACTTCCACATCGCCCATAAATATTAACTTTATGATAGCTATAACGAAAGCTATCATAAAGAAGGCCACCCAAATGTAATTTAATACCATTGATAATCTGTATGTTATTTTTTCCTATTTCGTGTGGCAAAGTTACGCAACTTTATGAGGAACGTGGCATTTTATGTGAACAAATAAAGATAGCAGGGGATAAACTGCAAATTAGCAGCCTCTCCCCCTAACCCTCTCCCTGGTCGAGGAGGAGGTTAGGGGGAGAGGCCCCAGTTTATAAATTATCAGCGTAACAATTACTCATTCACGAAAGGAAGAGTTGCGTAGTCATGACTATAGCGAAGCATTTGATGATCGTACGACTCAGAGTAGTCGAGTGTTACGTTGGTGATGTTGCCCGAAGCATCGCGCTCAGCCTTATAGACGGGATTGATAAAGCCCTTATAAGGCGAAAGGTGGAGTTGCTCATAACGTGCCAAAATCTCTTTGTGCAATACGGGGTCAACCTTCACACCATACGTCTCAACCAACTGACGAGCGCCTTCGTAGTCACCCGTACTCTTAATGCGTTGAATCTCGGCCAGCAATTTGCCAAACAAGTTGCGAAGAGCTGCATAGTCGTTTATCTTCACATAGGTCTTGCCATGCTTCTTTACCAGTTCTACCACCTTAGCAGCCTTGCCCTGTTCGTAAGCCCAACGGGCAATGAGGGCACGATTGCGCATGTGAGCCTCTTCAATGTTGTTACCAGGCTTGATGCGTACCAACTGCGTCATAAGGCCATTCATCATATACGTGTAATACTGACTCTTATAAGCCTCCAAGTTGGGCGTAAGTCCTAAGTCAACCAACTTCTGATCAGCCACATAGTAAAGGCCAAACAAGTCGGCACGAGCCTCTTCTATCGTTGAGCCATAGGCTTTGAGAGAGTCAGGGTCTGTGCCAGGAAGTAACTTACCACTGCCGTGGCCAAGACACTCGTGAAGGTCGGTGTGGAGGTCGTCACAAGCATCGCCATATTGGTTGATAAGTTGGCGTGTGGCCTCATCTATCACAAACTCCTTGTCCATACCACTACCGTGAGCAGCCTTATTGTAAGCATCGGTAAGGTTGCCTATGGTGACACTCTTTGAACCAAACTCGCGACGAACCCAATCGCTATTAGGCAGGTTGATACCAATCGCAGTAGAAGGATAAAGGTCGCCACCCAAGATAGCTGCAGTAATCACCTTGGCAGAAATACCCTTCACCTTATCCTTCTTAAACTCGGGAGCAACGGGTGAATGATCTTCGAACCACTGTGCGTTGGCAGAAAGCTTTTCGGTACGCTCTGTAGCAGCGAGGTCTTTAAAGTTGACAATGGCCTCCCACGAAGCTTTCATGCCTAAGGGGTCACCATACGATTCAGTAAAGTAGTTGGTAAAGTCTACCAAGCTCTTGGTATCTTTGAGCCAATGAATAGAATAGTCGTCGAAGGTACGGAGGTCGCCAGTGCGATAGGTCTCAACCAAGAGGTCGATCACCTTCTGCTGATCTGGAGTATCGGCATAGGGACGTGCCTTAAGTAGGTTGTCGACAATGCGCTCTATGGCCTCGGTATACATGCCCCCTACACGCCAAACGCGCTCAGTGAGCAGTCCGTACTCATTACGTTCGAGGCGACTGTTCATGCCCATCATGATGGGACGAGGGTCGGCTGTGGGTTTGCGTTGTGAGTAGAACTCTTCTGCCTCTGCCTGTGTGATACCTGGCTCGTAATAGTTGCAAGCGGAGGTTTGGATAAGGTCGTCGCCATCCTTCTGATTGACGCGCATAGGCATCACCGTAGGATCGAATATGACGGGAAATACTTCATCACAGAGTTGGTCTACCGTCTGTCCATCGGCCAAGGGTAGTTCAGCTACGGGCACTTGCTTTAAGGCTGCACGGAAGTCAGCTGCGCCAAATTCGGGTTGAAACTTTTCACAACCATAGTGATGATGAATGCCTGATGAGAACCATACGCGCTTTAAGTAGGTCGTTAAGCCTTTATAAAACTTATCATTCTTATTGCCCGCATAGTGGGTATAAACGGCTTCGAGCATACGACGTATGCGAAGGTTATAACGCCCGTTTTGGTCGAACAGTATGTCACGACCTTGGAGTGCTGCCTCTTGCAGGTAATAGATAAATGTCTTTTCTTTCAACGTAAGTTTGTCGAAGCCTTCCACTTTATAGCGAAGCATTTGAATGTCGGCAAACTTCTCATCATTGTACTTAAAGTTATCGGCTGTTTGAGCAGTTGCGCCCATGGCCGCAGTTGATGCGAATATCATTGATAGGATCGTTTTTTTCATTGTTTTTTAGTTAACAGGTGAAGAATTAGCGAGTTAACAAGTTGACAAGTTAGCAAGTTAACAAGTTAACAAGTTGACAAGTTAACAGGTAACTTTGTTTAAACGACTGTAACTTACCTGTCAACTCGTTAACTTGTCAACTAAAAAAATCACTTCAGCCAATCTTTGGCCTCAGCATAATTAATGAGTATATGAATGGTGCCTGCTGCATAGCAGTTCTTTACGTAAGGAGGATAGGTGAACACGATGCCACACTCTGTAAGGGCGGGACGTGGATACCATTTGCCTTCATACTCTTCCATCTGACCTGTGCGAACAGAATAATCCATTTCCGTAGGGGCGGGAAGGACTTCTGCCACAGAAGGCCACGCTTCTTCATCATTAGCCGCTTGTGGTCCTGTCTTGAGTTTCTCGCCCACGAGTTTAAACACTTCGGGAAGGGCTTCAGGCTTAAAAATATCGGTAAGGCCAAGAAGTTTGTCTTCCTTCGTATTTAACGTAAAGAAGTAATGATACAACATACCATGTGCACCGCCTGTATAGGCCTCGTCCTCTATGCTATAGGTGAGGCAGTCTTTATCGCTAAAGCGCCAAACAGGGGTGATGCTGGTGCGGAAAGAATAGTTCTGCGGACGATACTCGTCACCCATAGCCGCTTCTATCTCACTCTGTTCGGTGGTGTAGCGACTCTTGATAGCTTTCCACTTGTTCTCAAGCATCTTGTCAAGTGACTCTACCTTCCATTTTGCCACATCAGCAGAGTCGAGCATTCCAGTCAGTATGCGACTGGTCATCTGAGCGTATGCGCTTTCTTTCTTCACATCATTGCCTGGGGTGAAGAGCGTGGCATTAAACGAAACGCCTGCATCGGCATCTTTCTTATTTTGCAAATTGTAGTCGGCACTCTTGTTGTCGAAGTCACTCAAGAGGGCATCGTCGTAAGTGCAGAAGTCCTCTGGATTGACCTCATCAGAATCGCCTTCGTTAGGGTCAACGCTAAAGGCCTCGTCTATGCCGTCCCAATTGGGGTCAACATTATAAGTAGTATCAACCGTCAACGTGTCGGGGTCATCGGCCACGTGTCCACTTGTCTTATGTCCTTGAACGGGGAGCGCAAGTGCCATAGCTATAACTGCTGGCACTAAAAGGAGTTTCTTATTCATCGTTTTGTCTCGTTTTTTGTTTGTTTTAACGCGAAAGTACGACTTATATTCGGGCCACACAACGTTTCACGCCAACATTTCGAACGGATTAAGTTTTTTAAATAAGTAGGTGTTCAAAATTAATTGATATGAATTGGTGCATATCGACCAATCTGAACATGATTATATAAACTAATTTTGAATACCCACTTAATAACGTGGCTACGACAAACTGCAATTTATCGACCTAATGAGAATGAATATTAACGAAAAAATTAATGAAATAATTAATGTTCAATTAATGATAATTAATGTTCAAAACAACGCGCGAAGCGCGCCTAAACTTAAACGTTAACTATTTATGTTATGCGCTTCGCGCTTTGTTTTGAACATTAATTATCATTAATTGAACATTAATTATTCCATTAATTTTTTCGTTAATGTTCATTCTCGTTAGGCCGATAAATTGCAGTTTATCCGTATGTTTACGTTCTACTGTAAAGTTTTCAGCTTTTCGTTTTGCCTTGCCACAACCTTGCACTACCTTTGCATAAGGTAGGCGGCTCAGCATAACGTTCAAGCATGCTTGACGTTCTGCGTTCGCCTTGCACTACCCTTGCATAAGTATCAACTTAAAACAACATTATAGCTTATGTCACTCTCTTACATCTTTTCACGTCTTGACGTGCAGCAGATAGCAAGTGCCTTTATTGTGTTATTTGCCGTAATTGATGTGTTAGGTTCCACACCTGTATTTATTAGTCTAAAACAACAAGGACGTCCTGTAAATGCTTGGAAAGCTACGCTTATCTCCTTAGGATTACTCTTGGGCTTCTTCTTCGCTGGCGACGTTATGCTGCGACTCTTCAATGTCGACATTGCCTCATTTGCCGTAGCAGGTTCGTTGGTCATCTTCTTGATGTCACTCGAAATGATTTTGGATGTTGTGATATTTAAGAATCAAGGACCTATAAAATCGGCCACACTCATTCCAGTTGTATTTCCACTATTAGCGGGGGCGGGATCGTTCACTACCCTACTCTCACTGCGTGCTGAATATGCTACGGTGAATATATTGATAGGCTTGTTGCTCAATATGATATTCGTATTTATCGTACTAAAGGCTACCGACAAAGTGGAACGCATCATTTCACCAGCTGCTATCTATCTGTTGCGCAAATTCTTTGGCATTATTCTATTGGCTATCTCGGTACGCCTCTTTACTGCCAACCTCAATGCGTTGTTGGATAACTTAGCGATGTAAATGCTTACAGGGTGGTTCTAAAAATTCTGTTTTTAGAACTATCCAATAAACGAAAAAAATGGAATAATTAATGGTTCATGATGACCCATTAATTATTCCATTTTTTTTGTTTATTGTGCGCTATTAAGCTTGTACGTAGTCAACTACGTCCTCAGGCTTGAGGTTCATTACGAAAGTATGATGTTTAGCGACTTCAGCCTCAACGAAGTTAGCATAAACGCGAACACTCTTGCCGAAGAGTTCGGCATTTTCCGTTGCATTGTGGAGCAAGAGGTGGAGCATGATAATGTCGCCAGCCATTTCGACCAAGTGACGTGCACAGAGGTCATGGAAAACAGGTTCACCCGCTTCTTTGACGTAAGCCGTAGCTTCCTCAAACTTATCAGCCATAGCCTTGGCACGAGCCAAAATAGGTTGCAAGGCTTCGCTTACTTCTGCTGTCTCAAACTCACGCATCTGGGCTAAGTACGAACCGTTCGTCACATAACGAATGGCGGCAACTACCTGCAACTGCGTTGTACCTTCGTAGATAGAGGTAATACGTGCATCACGATAGTAACGCTGAATGGGATATTCCATCATAAAGCCCGAACCACCGTGTATCTGAAGGCCGTCATACGTATTCTGATTGCAATATTCAGAGTTCATGCCCTTTGCCAAAGGAGTAAGAGCATCGGCCAACTTGGCATACTTCTTTTGCTCCTTGCGTTCCTCAGGTTCAAGTTTGCGCTCACGTGCAATGTCCTCCAAAGCTTTGTAGATATCAACATAGCGTGAGCACTGATAGAGCAAGGCACGACCTGCATCGAGTTTAGCCTTCATGAGGGCCAACATGTCGTAAACGGCAGGGAAGTTGATGATAGCCTTACCAAACTGCTCGCGGTCGCGAGCGTAGGCCAAAGCTTCGTTGTAGGCAGCTTGTGAAATGCCGACACTCTGAGCGGCAATGCCCAAACGTGCACCATTCATCAAAGCCATAACGTACTTAATCAAACCCAAACGGCGTTCACCACAGAGTTCGGCCTTCGCATTCTTGTAGACCAACTCGCAGGTGGGGCTGCCATGAATGCCTAACTTATTTTCAATGCGGCGCACGTTGACGCCACCTTGGTTCTTGTCGTAGATGAACATTGAAAGGCCACGGCCGTCGACAGTGCCCTCTTCCGAACGAGCGAGGACGAGATGAAGGTCGGCATCGCCATTGGTGATGAAGCGCTTCACACCATTGAGCAACCAGCAACCCTCTTCTTCTGAATAAGTGGCCTTGAGCATAACGTGCTGGAGGTCAGAACCTGCATCAGGTTCGGTCAAGTCCATTGACATCGTTTCGCCAGCGCAAATGCGAGGAATGAAGCGGCTGTGTTGGTCTTCATTGCCAAATTCGTAAAGGGTCTCGATACAGTCTTGCAAGCTCCAGATGTTACCAAAGCCAGCATCGCTTGCAGCAACGAGTTCGGCACACATGGTGTAAGGCGTAATGGGGAAGTTCAAGCCACCAAAGCGGCGAGGCATGGTCATACCATTCAAGCCAGCCTTTACCATCGCATCGAGGTTGGCTGCTGTGCCACTGGCATAGCGCACGCGGTCGCCTTCGTGGTGAGGGCCTTCGAGGTCAACGCCCTCTGCATTGTCGGCAATTGTGGTGCCAGCCAACTCGCCCGTGATGTCGAGCACACGGTCGTAGTTGTCCATTGCGTCGTCAAAGTCGAGTGGCGCATAGTCAAACGCATCTTTATCGCGGAAGTTGCGTTCTTTCAACTCCACGATGTGTTTCATAAGTGGGTGATTCAACTCAAACTTCAGTTCGGGATGATCTGTATAATTGTTTGCCATTAGTTAAAAATCTTTTTTATAAAACTTTTGTTGTAAAGTGCAAATGAGCGAAAGGATTACAAGCCCTAAATGCATTTTCACGTTCAAGAAGATAGTCCAAGGGACAAGCTCCAATATACAAAAAATGAGAACAAATAAGTACCCTGTACATAACTTGAAGAAGAAATACTTCATAAGCTATATATACTGTACAATAGAGGTATTACTTACTATTTTCTTTATAATACTTAATCATCTTAGGCACTACCTCTTCTACGCTGCCTGTAATAATATAGTCAGCTATTTGGTTGATAGGTGCTTCAGGGTCGGTATTGATAGAGATGATGATACCGCTCTCCTTCATACCAGCAACGTGCTGAATAGCACCGCTAATGCCGCAAGCAATGTACACTTTGGGGCGAACCGTCACGCCTGTTTGACCAATCTGAAGGTCGTGTTCGCAAAAGCCTGCATCAACAGCAGCACGGCTGGCACCGACCTCTCCGTGCAGCTCGTGTGCCAACTTGCGCAGGAGATCGAAACCTTCCTTCGAACCGACACCATAACCTCCAGCTACAACGATAGGAGCACCCTTGAGGTTGTTCTTAGCCTTCTCAACATGACGTTCAAGCACCTTAACGACATAGTCCGTTTCGGGCACAAATTTAGCCACGTCTTCATATACGACTTCACCCTTATAGTCGTCGCTCACCTTTTCGGCCTTCATTACGCCAGAGCGAACAGTTGCCATTTGAGGACGGTGGTCGGGGTTGACAATCGTGGCTACAATGTTACCACCAAAAGCGGGACGAATCTGGTAGAGCAAGTTGTCGTAGTGCTTTTTGTTCTTCTTATCATCAAAGTCGCCAATCTCAAGAGCCGTACAGTCGGCAGTCAAACCGCTGGTGAGCGATGACGACACGCGCGGACCGAGGTCGCGACCAATCACCGTTGCCCCCATAAGGCAGATTTGTGGTTGCTCTTGCTTAAAGAGGTTGACCAAGATGCTGGTGTGAGGCTTTGAAGTATAAGGGAAGAGGCCCTCAGCATCAAACACGTGGAGCTTGTCAACACCATACGATAGGATTTCTTTTTCTACCTTTCCGGTAATGCCCGTGCCAGCAACAATGGCTTCGAGCTGAACGCCTAACTCATTGGCGAGTTTGCGTCCCTTGGTGAGAAGTTCGTATGCTACTTCCTCAACCGTTGTATGATCTATTTCGCAATAAACGAATACGTTGTTCATAGGACAAATGTGCAAATGTGAGAATGTGAGAATGTGCAAATAAAAAGAATATCAACTTTTAAGTTTACCACTTTACACCCTACATCTGCGTGATTTTTTATTATTAACAATTGAAAAAGCTTTGAGTAATGCACGTTATGCTTAGAAAATGTGACATTTCATTTGCACATTTGCACATCTACTCATTTGCACATTGGATAAGCATCGCTTATCCAATGGTGTGACTTTCGAGCAATTCTTTTATCAAGCCTTCTACATCAGCATCATTGCTGCTAAGGCGTTTGCTCTCTTTGGCCTTGAACACAATGTTTTGAACGGCTTTTACCTTGGTGGGTGAACCTGCAAGGCCGCATTGGTTGAGGTCGCCGTCTACGTCGGCCACACTCCATTGTGCAATGGTAAGGTAAGGTTTCTTCTCGTATTCCTCGGCATAGGCTAAGCCTTCGGCAGGGCGCTCCATAGGAGCAGAAGCACGCTTGTACTTCATTACCAACTTGGCATTGCGCGGACGGCAGGGGGCTGCATTGCCATTAACAGTGAGCAGAATAGGCATGGGAGCTTCCACGCGCTCTATGCCGCCGTCAATGTGGCGTGTTACGACTACTTTGCCGTCTTTCACCTCGTCTACGCTGGTTACGTAAGTCACCTGATTTAAGTCTAACTTCTGTGCTACCTGTGGACCAACTTGTGCGGTATCGCCGTCAATGGCTTGTCGGCCACCCAATACGATGTCGGGCACACCAATTTTCTTTATCGCCTGTGCCAAAGCATAGCTTGTAGCCAAAGTATCGGCACCAGCAAAGGCACGGTCGGTAAGCAAATAGCCGCCATCAGCACCGCGATAGAGTCCTTCGCGTATAACCTCAGTAGCACGCGGAGGCCCCATGGTCAAGATGTGTACGGTTGAACCTGGGTTTTGTTCCTTCAGACGGAGTGCTTGCTCTAAAGCATTCAAGTCCTCAGGATTGAAGATGGCAGGCAGAGCGGCACGATTAACGGTGCCCTCGGGAGTCATCGCGTCCTTACCCACATTGCGGGTGTCGGGTACTTGCTTGGCAAGCACAACAATTTTCAGACTCATATTTTTCTTATATTATATATATGTATATAGATGTTTGTTTTTATATGCCTTGTAGATTGGGAATAATATGCCAATATCCCTACAAAGCGCAGCAAATTTACTCTTTTCTGACAAGTAAACAAAGCAAAGCTACATTTTAAAAGGAGAAGAAGAGACTAAAGCGCTTTGTTAAGATAAACACCTAAAATCGAAAAACACGTTTTGAGGGTTCTGCAACGTGTTGTGTGGGGTACACTTTTGCATATATACATATACGACCTTACTTATACCATTCGCTATAAGACAAGCTTTTAGTCACCTACTTGCTTACTGTTTACCACTACGCACTAAAATCCACCCGAAAGCATTGATTATTACGTTTTTTAAAACAAATTGTAAACGCACCTATCGTTTTATTTGTACTTTTGCAGCGTTAATTGTGAAATTGACACTATGTTTACACAAAAACTAAATTAAATTATTATAAGTTGACAAGTTAACAAATTGACGAGTTAACGAGTAAGCTACCTTTCAACACGCAAAAGAGGAAAACTTACTCGTTAACTCGTCAACCCGTTAACTTGTCAACTTCAACATCAACCAAAAGAGAAAAAGAATGAAGAAGTTCTTACTACTGTGCATGGCCACTACTACACTGGGCCTGAGCGCACAGACGCAGACAGCGACGCCTACGTACAAGACCTTCAAGTTTGAAGACGGCGGCATTCTTACAGGCATGTCAGACAACGGACAATGGGGTGCTTTCTGCGTACAAGCCGAAGACGGCTCTACCACACAAGTTTACAACGTGGGAGCACGCCGTGTCAATCTTCGCACCACCGAGAGCCTCTCGCTCACCGAGGGACTGAAGGCCGACACCGTGAAGGCAAGTTCGGCCCAAGACGTTACCAACGACGGTAACATCATAGTCGGATCTATCAACAACCATGCTGCCTACTACAACGTGACCGAGAGCGCTTGGCACTTTGTACAACAGACGGGGCTGCGTGGCGAAATCAAATACGTTACACCAGACGGTCGCTATGCCGTTGGCCTCGTCAATCCCAATGGCAATGAATACGAAGAGAAGCCTGCCCTTTGGAATCTCACCACGGGCGACACCATTGCTACGCCCAACCTCCCCTTGTTAGACCAAGCACACGAAAATCAGAAGCAAAATCGCTTCATCGGTATTGCTGCTGATGGTAAGTACGTATTGGGCTGCCTTTCGTTTAGCTACCTCCCCACGGAGAAGGGCGGTGGTGGTTGCAGTTACTACGTCTACAACACCGAGAATCATACGTATAAATTCATCGGTTTCGAAACGAGCGACACCGAGGCTTGGAAGCCCTTAGCCGATAAGTTGCTCTTCATCTCGGAAGCTACCCTTAGCAACAACGGACGTTACGTAACGGGGGCTGCCTACTACTTCAACGACAATAACAACACCAACTCGAGCGTAGCCGCCAACGAGTTCTTCTGCCCCTTCAAGTACGATGTAGAGAAGGACGAGTTCACGCTCTATAACGACACTTATAGTCAGTCTTACGCTGGCTTCACCGTCGACAATGGAGGCGAAGTATATGCCGCAGGTCCTGAGGGCAATCCCTATCGCGACTTCGGTGTGCGTTCGGGTGCTTATTGGGTCAACTTCACCCAAGGCATACAACAGCACTACGGCCTCGACATTCTGAGCAAGTTAGGCTACGACAATTCAGGTACGCCCATTGCCATTAGTGACGACTCACGCACGCTGGGCGTCTTTACGAGCAGTGTTGATAGCTACGTTATCACCCTTCCCGAACCCTTCTCTAACATTGCTGCCACCACCGACCTCCTGAGTGCTTACACCGCAACACCCGCTGCTGGCTCAACCTTCTCAAAACTGACAAACGTAAAACTCACCTTTACACGCAACGTGCAGCCCTTGGTACAAGCCAACAAGATACAGGTGCGTGACGTGTTAGAAGATAAAGTAGTAGGCTCGGCCCTCAGCATTCAGACTGATGCGACCGACCCCAACACGATTAATATTCAGTTCCGTGCCGTCAGCCTCAGCAATGATGCCATGCCTTATGAGTTGGTAATCCCTGCCAAGGCCATTAGCATCAAGGGCGACGCTACACGTTACAACCAAGAGATAAAGATTAGCTACACAGGTCGTTCAAACACACCCATGCAAGTGCTCAGCACTTCACCGAAGGCCGACGCCACCTTGGCTAAGATTGATGCCTCTACCAGCCCCATCACTTTCAACTTTGATGCGGGCGTAGCACTCACCTCTACCTCTGCACGTGCGCAACTCTATCAGAAGGGCATCTCAAGTCCTGTGGCTAACCTACTATTGGGCGTCAACGGCCGCCGATTGTTCGCCTACACTGCTACCCAGCAGAACCTCCTCAAAGACGTTGACTATCAGGTAGTCCTACCGGCTGGCATCGTCACCGACGTGACGGGCAATACGGCTACGGCCAACGAGGCTTACACGCTCAACCTTCGCGGTGCTTACGAACGTGAGATCTCGTACGACAGCAACGTGCTTTATAGCGAGAACTTCGACAATGGCATGAGCGGTGTGTTGCTCTATGACGGCGACACCAACACGCCCGACGACGAGTCGCAAGAGTACTCATTTAAAGCTGCGGGCAACGAATACGCTTGGGTGCCCATACGCGACGAGGCTGAAGGTGCAACAGGTTATTCTGCAGCTTCTACCTCTATGTACACCCCTGCAGGTAAGAGCGACGACTGGTTGGTTACGCCACAAATCAACGTAATGGATAGCCGTTGCACACTTACCTTCCGCAGCCAGAGCCTTCGCCGCGCAGCAAGCGATAGTTTGAAGGTAATCGTTTGGCCATCAGATAATATCTACTCTACACTCAACGACGATATCGTCGACCGCATGAAGGCCGAGGGTACGGTCGTTTACTTCGAGCGCGAATATCCTGGTGCTGACGAGTCAATACTCGAAGGCTATTGGAAGAATGACACCATTAGTTTGGCACAATTTGCGGGCAAGAACGTTTACATTGCTTTTGTCAATCAGAACCGCAACCAGAGCCTCTTGTTCCTTGACGACATCAAGGTGCTTCACGACCTTCCCTTCTTTGCTGCTTTCGACATCGACGAGACCGTTGTCAACCAGTCTAAGGCTAAGATTAAGGGTAACATTCGCATCAACGACAACGATACCTACACCACTCTCAGCCTCACGCTGAAGGACGCTGCAGGCAACGAGATTGACCACATCACAGCGTCTGGCCTCAACCTCAAGAAGGGTGACGTCTACCAATTCGCCTTTACGAAGGAACTGCCCTTGACCGTAGGCGCTATCAATCGCTTCAACGTCGACTTTAAGTTGGGCGAAAAGGAGAACTCGGTGAGCAAGACGATTAGCGACCTTAGCTTCGAGCCCACTAAGCGCGTTACACTCGAAGAGTTTACGGGTATGGGCTGCGTCAACTGTCCTTTGGGCATCATCGCTATCGACCACTTGAGCCAAACCTACGGCGACTTGTTCATTCCCATGGCGCTTCACTGCTACACGGGCGACCAATTGGCCTCGGGCGTAACAAACTATGCTGCGTTCCTCAACCTCACGGCTGCTCCTTCTGGCCGCATTCAGCGTGGCGAGATTACTTACCCCATTACGCAGGATACAAAGACGGGCAAGTATTCACTCACACCAGGCGAGAACACAAGCAACGACGTTACTTGGCAGAGCGAAGTAGAAAGCCAACTGACGAAGCCCGCTGCTGCCGAGGTTACTGCTACGAGTCGTCTCAGCGCGAATGGTAAGAGCATCACGGTGCCTTGCACGGTGAAGTACGCATTAAATGCTTCTGACGTGAATATCAAACTCTTCGCCGTTGTATTGGAGAATGGTTTGGTAGGCTATCAGTCAAACGGCTTCTCTTCTATTGCCGACGACGTAATTGGCGATTGGGGTCAAGGCGGCAAGTATGGTACGGCTTCGGTTAACCCCTTCACGTTCAATCACGTAGTACGTGGCTACTGGGGCGACACCTTTACGGGTACTTCAGAACTCTTCCCCACCACGATTGAAGCTGGTAAGGAATACACCACTACCCTCTCTATCCCCGTACCCGATGCTGTAGCGAATGCAAACAACACCGATGTAGTTGTAATGCTCTTCGACGGCAACACCGACCGCCTCATCAATGCGTACAAGACGCACCCAAGCAATGCCGTTGACGGCATTGATGAGATCGTGGACAACACCACGGCAGCAGTTTCGGTAGCAGCAGCAAATGGTGCAATTGTAGTCACTTCTCCCCTTGCAGCCCAAGCCACTGTTTACAGTCTCGACGGCCGTGCCTTGGCTCGTACGCAAGGTGAAGGCACACTCACGCTCCACCCTGCTACGCAAGGCGTAGTTATCGTCAAGGTAACGACCGCCCAAGGCGTTGTAGTGAAGAAGGTAATGATGTAATTGATGTAATTATACTAAATAGAAGGGCGTCGCGTCCGTTCGGGGGCGACGCCCCAATAATATCCGAACTTCCTAACTAAGTTTGAAGTTTTTAAGTTTGAAGTTTTAAGGTTATAAGGTTATAAAGGTTCGTTTCGTTGATTACCAACATAGCGTAACTTTATAAACTACAAACTGAGAGAAAACCCTTATAATATATATATAATATGAAACAAACCCTTACGCTCTGTTTGCTCTTTGTGCTGAGCCTATTTACAGCGCAAGCCGCCAATGAGCCGCTCGACTATGGTGCACTTGAACTGAACAAGGCTTATGCCATTGAGGCACAGTATGAGTACGTGACTGGTTACTATACCGCCACCGAAACAGGTGTGCTCACAGTGACGAGCACCAACAGCGCCATGTTTACGCCCTTCAGCGACGAGGCGTGCACGCAGGTGATGAACGTAAAGTATCTCTACGATACGACACCCGTCTACCACGCTTACTATTCAATCAACGTAACGGCTGGTCAGACCATCTACTTCCGTTACAATGGTATCAACAATGCGAAGAACACGCTGACCTTCAGCACTGACGACAAACTCGAACTCACAAGTCAGTCAATAAAGGCTGGCAGCACGATTATGTGTACCAGCACTTCGCAGATCTCGTTTAACTTCAACCACACGGTGGATGCGCAGAAGGTGGAGATCGTAGCTGGCGAAACGACCAAGCAGGTGAACTTCTTCACAAGTGGCAATAAGATCTACTTTGAAGTAAAAACTCCTATCTACGAACTCATGGAGGCTGGCGCGTTGAGCGAAGGCCAAAGCTTTACGGTACGTCTCGTAGGCATACACGCAGAGGATGACGCTACTAAGACTTTGGGCGAAGACGGTACCATTGCCATTGACTACGTATGTGGTGCAAAGCCACTCAAACTTATCTCGTCTACCAACTTCGACAATACGCACAAGTTCCTCTCTTTCTGGCCCAAGGGCGATGCGGACGGCATCATCACACTCACCTTTGACGGCAATATCAAGATAGGTGATAACAAGGTGCAACTCACCTATTCCGATACTTCATCTGGCTCTGAAGCCAGCAACAAGTACGTTGAGACTCCTCCTTATCGCGTTGAAGGCAACCAACTCATCATCGACCTCACCGGCAAGGAACGTACCCCACAAAGCATGTTGGGTACAACGGCTCTCTACGACAACATGATGCTCACCGTAAGCTACGTTTGCGACTTGGCTGGCAACCCTGTCTACACAACTTCAAGCGGTTCGCGTGGATCATATACGCGCAATATGCCTTACAGCATTGAGACGGTCAACATTAGCACCGAACTCATTCCTGCCAGTGGCGCTATGTTGGGCAATGCTGATAACATTGAAGTGTTCGCTACGGACTATCAGAAGATTAGCTTCACTGGAGCTAAGTTTACATACACCGACATCAACGACAACACCGTTAAGACGGCTCTTGTAGCTAAGGACCAATGCACCGAAACGCCCGATGACTACATCGAGGGCGCTTACACCCTAAAGGTGCCTATACCTGCTGAGGTACGCGGTCAGAAGGACATTTTCTTCACGCTGACGGACCTTAAAGCTGCTGACGGTAAGGATTATAGTTCGCTCTTCTCTGCTAAGTACAACGGATTTGCCGTACTCGACATGACGTATCAAGCCAGCGCAGAAGCAGCTCCTATTACATTGAAGGGCGCAGAACTCAACGAATTGGCAGCCAATGCACCAATCGTCATCACGACCAACCGCGATGACGTCGTTGGCAACGACTCTATCTCTTACGTTACTTACGACATCACCGACCTCAACCCCGTAGAGGGCGACGACCCCTACATCGTTACGCCCACTCATATCGCACGCACTGAAGGCACGACCGAATGGCGCGGCGAAGTAGCAGGCGCGGGCAATACGAAGCTCTACATGGGCCACACTTACCGCGTAGTCGTTACGGGTTACCAACAGGTGGACAAGGACTTCAATCCTTACCGCGACCTCGTCGTTGGTACAGATACGCTCTACTTTACGGGTTCACAAGCTGACTATGAATACAGCGACGTTGTACTTGACTCACACACTCCCGATGACAACACCATCTCTTCAGCCGACCACTTTACGATTAAGCTCAACTTTAATGGTCTCGTTAAGGTAGAGAACGCACACGTTGATTTGGGAGATGGCAAAACAACTAACTTTACCTCTTGCACTCCTGTTGAGGGCAAAGACGGTTATGCCAGCCAATGGACGTTGAGCATGGACGCTGCCACGGCTGCCACCTTTACAGAAAGCTCTATCGTTATCAACTTTACCGCTACCGACCAAGACGGCCACCGCGTTAAGGGAAACGCAGGTAATCGTGATACTTCTTATACTTCTATGGAGTTCACACTTGCCTTCAATGGAGCTGCTCTGACCGTTGTTCCCACGCAAGGGGGCGAAGCTGGCGAAGAACTTGATGAAATTTACGAGTTCGACGTGACTGCTGAAGATGCGATCACTTTAGGTGCGCTCAACTTGGACGAAGCTCACGTATTTAATATGCTCAACACCATTGACGTGCCTGTCGTAAAGGCGCGTTTAATCTTTGAGGACGAGACGACACAGGCTATCAACGACCTTATCGATGCTGGTGAATACGATGCAGCAGTTAAACAATATGGTCAAGAGGCCACTGACGCTGCTTACTTCGCCACGACGAATACGATCCGCCTCACCCTTGAGCAGCCTATCACTGAAGAGGGTGGCTACACACTGGTCATTCCTGCTGAATACTTCAACGTTGGTGAACAATCTATGGGCCAGTTGTCAAAAGCTTACGAAGGCTTCTTCATCGTTAAGGGCAACGACGAACCAATTGTGGCTAACTTCACTACTAGTCCTAAGAATGGTAGCACCGTTCAGTCATTGCAAGAGATTGTCATCACCTTCACCGACTACGATGAAGTGGGCATGGGTAGTGGCACGATTAGCTTGAAGAAGAATGGCGAAGAGATTGAAACGGTCGATGCCTTAGGCTTTGACGATGACTGGAGTAAGTTTAGCATTAGCTTTACTGATAAGCAAACTGCTGAGGGTACTTACACCATCGAAATTCCTGAAGGTTACTTTGTAAGTCCTGAAGGCGATAACTTCCCTGCCATTACGCTCACTTACAATATTGGTACTGACACGGGCATTAACAACGTAACTGTCGACACGAAGCAAGCCGACGCGATTTACACGCTTAGTGGTGTTCGCGTCTCTGGCAAGTTGCCCGCTGGCGTTTACATTAAGAATGGTAAGAAGGTAATCGTTAAGTAAAACTTTCGAACATCTCAAGACGCATACCGTCTTTCAATACATAATAAAAGCCCCGCAATCACTTGCGGGGCTTTTTTGTAAGCAGCAATTTGTCTGCCTAATTGGGGGGCGGGTTTGTAACCCGCGGCAGCAGCATGTTGTGCTTATAGTCGCTTAGCG
>ERZ791902.588-NODE-588-length-25221-cov-3.197608_pt1 | contig 25221 bp, 27 predicted proteins | sample MGYA00510149_ERZ791902 | MGnify/ENA primary metagenome ERZ791902 (study PRJEB30046, sample SAMN00792060) | human gut metagenome | study: EMG produced TPA metagenomics assembly of the A metagenome-wide association study of gut microbiota in type 2...
GAATCACAAATGATTCATGTTGCATTGTTTAGTTTTCAAAGAACAACTTTGTCTTGTCGGAACATTTCATCATGTCCCTTACGACATCTACTATTTTATCGCAGCCCGTTCAGTTTGTCAAGAGATTTTTAAAATTTCTTTTTTGTCTGAACTCGAAACACTTTCCTTTCAGATGCTTGCCAGTCAAGGCTTCTCATCTTTCGTATCCCGTGTCTCTCGCGGCGACTTGTATTATATTACACGCTCCGCCCCATCTTGTCAACACCTTTTTCTAAAAAAGACGCTGAAAAGATGAAAACGAGCAACTGCGGGATAAACAGCTGCTCGTCTTCGTTGGGAAAGAATCATTTATCTTAGAGAGAAACATGTTCATCTCTATAAAGCCTTATATATCAACGGTTGTAGAGGTTTTCTAATCAAAACGAGTGCTAAAAAGTGCTATATAACTAGACTTTTATCCTCTGCATCTATGTACCACTTATACAAATCGACGCGCTTGATCAGCCACGCTCTACCTACCTTAGCGGCTTTTATCTTCCCGTCCCTAATCATCTGGCTTAAAGTGCTAATAGGAAGTCCTGTCATAGCACTGACCTCTTTGATACGGAAAGTAACCCGCTCATCCCACGCCTTAGACGGCGTATAAAAGAAAGAATCCACATCCTCCTTGAACAAGGTTATAAGGAACTCCTATCCCCATACGCAACAAGCATATATATTACCAATATTAAAGCCTCCCTTATATAGTAGAAGAAAATTTTCTCGATGTGGCAACGATGCATAAGCAAATCAAGCAGGGCTAGGCTTGCCAGCACAGCGCGAAAAGGTCTGCCCAGAATTGCCCCTACACCTCGTAGGACGCTCTACAGCGCGTTTCTAGCACCTTCGAACACATTGCCCTATACCTAGTATACCCTTGCTTGTGAGATACCCTCAGAACACAAAAAGAAGCGTGTTCTCACACGCTCCCTGTCATTCTATGCCGTGTCTATCCTTGTATGCTCTCATAGCCCTGATAAGCGTTGCTGTGCTAATGCCTGTCATAGCTGCCACCTTCTTGTAGCTGTTGCCCTGTAGAAGTAAGCTGACGGCGTTATCTACATGCTCCTTGCTGAACTTCTTAGGCCGTCCTTCATGGAATCCCGCCTTAGTCCTTGCTATAGCCTTGCCCGCCTGTGTACGCTCTACAATCATGTCACGCTCGAATTCTGCAAAGGATAACAGAATGTTGGCGATAAGTCTTCCTGTAGGCGTGTCATCAATCAACCCCATATTAAGGATATGCACCTTCACACCACGATGTAAGAGGGATTTGACTAGCTTGCTGCCATCTGCCGCCGTGCGTGCGAAACGGTCTAGCTTAGTCACTACTAAAGTATCTCCCTTTTGCAGCTTGCCTACCAGTTCGGAGAATTGCGGCCGGTCTGTAGTCGTGCCTGTGTACTGCTCTCTTACAATAGTCTCGCAACCTTCCTCCTTCAACGCTTTAACTTGATCTTCTAAGCTGTTACCCTTCGTTGCCTGTCCCTTCGTACTAACTCTCGCGTATCCGTATTTCATGGCCGTTCCTCCTAACCAGTTATGATTATAAGTTTTGATTAACCTCTATAGCTTTATTCTACTATAGCCGCCCGTCATAATCAATACTGTTAAGTTTAGAATATCATGTATACTTATTCTCGATGCGTTATCAATTAGTCAGTAACAACGTTCTGCCGTTCGCCTGTATCAATTTCCTCGAATCGGAGAAAAGTTCATAAACCCTTATATTGTAAGAGTTTTAGTTACATTTAGTTGTCTGTGTTCGTTCGTCGTTATGTTACGTTGCCTTACTGTATCGTACCATGCTACAACCATAACACGGCGACCTATTGTTGATAACTATTATCATATATACACACGTGTCCTCTCTGGCGATACAAAACCACTGATCTATGGAAAACGCTCATCGCGTTCTGTAGCGTATTCTTTTATATAAAGTCGAATATATCAATACTATCCTCATCCTCCTTGCTCTCTAGTACTGGTTCGATTAATAGCTTGTATCTAGAAGCAATTCCCTTGCCATCTGCCAGATGAAAACCCCGCTCATAAGCAATACAACCTTTCTCGATTAGCTCTTTACGGTATCTGGTATACGTCTTGTTGCTGATATTCTCCCCAATCACATATTTATTGTCTCCGTGGTCAGTGGCGTTGAACCAGCCGTCCCAATCTTTACCCTTCCCCCATTCATTCCTATAGCGGTTCCAGATCATGATAAGGTCAAACAGCATAGCTTTAGCCCCCATAGACAAGTCCTTTCGATTAGAAACAGCCTCTAAATAGCCTTCTAGCATTGTCAATAGACATGCCTCCTTAGTATAAATAGAAATTATCAGAGAGGATGATATACAAAATATTCAGTCCCCTTTCTTCTTAAACAAGCCCTTCTTGAACTTGCTTATGTATGTATAGCATGAACCTAGAGAAATGCCTAGCTGTTTAGCTATGTCCTTGCATTTCATTCCCTGCTTTTGCAGGTCTAGGATGTGCTCAACCAGCTCATAACGCGAATCATGGTAAACTTTCTTCTTGCGCCCTGTGTAGAAAAGGGACTCTGCCTCATCATATTCTGTGCAATCCGATAGGATAGCAGCCGCTAGGATATAGTAGTTGATGTTAATCATGATGGCGTTACTCCTTCTTCTGCTGCTATTCCAGCAAACGTTATTGCTTAGGACGGCGAGCGGCGTTCATTCTCAGGTCGTCTATAATGCTGATTCGATGATATAGATCATATCCTCGAAACGCTAGCGCGTTATGCATTAGTTCGTTTTGTTTTTCAGGCGTATAGGTATCCAGTACAACAGGACTCCCGTACATGCACGGTATAGTTCAATGCATACATATTGCTAGACTTCCTACCATCTGCCCACACGATCATGAATGGATATACCTGTATAGGCTCAAGGTAAGCCAGCCCTCGAACAATGCGAGCGTTCCTTTCCTGCGGCGTTGATGGATTCCCCATCAGTTTGCAGAACTCTGGTTGTTTCCACATTGCGTTGTAGAACTTGTTAATGAACTCATAGCTGTTAACCATGTTCATCACTCCTTTCTATGAAATGCGTTCTTCACACAGGCTATTCGCCTGCCCTTGGTTTTCTACTTACTTCTCTCAAATCGGAGAAAAGCTCCCTGCTCTGCTGCGCTCCTCGTTACTCCTTACTTGTAGCATCGCGCCGACAATAGAAGCACATACTAACCAACAACCACTCCTCCCCACAGCCCCAAACTCTTTCCGATTCGAAAACGAAACGGCCCGTTAGGGACGTGTGTCGGAGTGACGTAGGAACGTAGACACATAAGGCGCAGTGACGTAGGAACGTAGCCGCACAAGAACCTAGCAGAGTTGATAGGCTATTTCATACAGCAAGATAAAGTGTTAGATTAGAGGGCAAGACTTCCTAAAAACAGGCTCTAGCCCTTATGTATCAAGGCTTTCAGGGTTTTCGCCATGCTACAAAAAAGTAGTAATTTAAGCCCTTTTTACTACAAAAAAGTAGTATTTTAAAGTTTGCTCTATCAACTACTTGCCATAAAAAGCATCATAGGTATCTCTATCCAGCGTGTTACTAGCTATCGTTGCATACTCTGGATTAAGTGCCAGCCCTGTTTTAGTCTCTGCAATCACTCCTTTCTTTTTCAGGCCACGCATAGCACGCCTAAAGACTTCACTGTTGACCATACCAGCGAACGCTGCTATAGCAACCCTGTCAGCCGTCTTCCCATTGCTATGCACGATGACATTATCATTCGCGCGTATATGGTCAGGCGTTAGGACGCTCATCATGATCTTGTACTCTGTCTTTGTCAACTCACTAGGGAGACGGTACAACTTCAAGAACCTCCTATTGCTCAACTTCCTGAACTTTAGGCTGTTTTCCCTCAGCACTCTATCCCCTCGACTAAGAACTACCGCCCGTTCTCCGTCCTGCAAGTCCTGAAACTCGCCTGTAGCTGTGTCAACGATTTTCTGCATATAGTCCTCTCAATAGCTCATCGGCAGGAATCTGAAAGCCGTCATTGTCGAACATGGCGACATGCTCATCTAAGCACTCCTCCACCAACAGGCGAATATCTGCTTTTCTATCGGCGGTATACACTTCCTCCGATTCGTTGTTAATAATGGTCATCTAATAATCACGCTTCTTTCTTTATTGACCATCTCCGTTAACGCTTTACGAGCTGTATTATATTGCATTAAAATCAAATAGTCAATACCTTTATTTTGGAATATGTGTTCTGTTCGTATAATTAAATTTATAATCATGCATGTGGCCTAAAATTAATAATATGTTAGCATAATATATTACTTACCATATTGAGTATGTTACTTAATCGAGTATTTACTTAATCGAGTATTTACTTACCATATTGAGTATGTTACTTACCATATTAACGTATTATTGGCGCTATTATTAACCTGTTTCCCTGTTTTGCCCACGATATCCCCCCTAGAATAGTTGATCTCTACATGTTTATTGATTCTCCGTAAACCTTATCGAGTATGTTACTAACCATAATAGTATTATTAATAATGTGTTCGTATATGTTCGTATATATATGTTCAAATACACTCCTGTATATTAATACATAAATAAATATTTATCCATTTTAAGAAAAAATAAAAAGGACTGCCGAAACAGTCCTAATAACTAAATTATCTATCACACCATATCGAACAATTCTGCCGCCCGCTCGTCATCCTGTGGCAAGTAGTGGCTGTAGTATCGTAAGGTTGTGGCTACGTCTGCGTGTCCTAGTCTCCTCGATACGTTTTGCACGCTGATACCATTCGCCAACAAGTAGGTAGCATGGAAATGCCGTAGATCATGGAAATGGAAGTTCTCTGGCAATATATCGCTGTTCTTCTCTACAAACCTCTTGAACACTTGCCAGAAGGCCGCTGACGTTATCCTAAACACCTGTCTCGAATCGGGAGAATAGCTCAGTACCTCATCTAGCACCTCCTTCGATACCGTGATAGTACGATAGGAAGAACGTGTTTTCAGTTCCGCTATAGTGCCATCTGCCTCCATCTGCTTGTTGACGTGCACCTTATTTCCTTCTATATCTTCTTTTGTCAGCCCAAACAGCTCTCCACGTCTAAGCCCTGTAGCTACCTCTAGCAGGATGACAGGATAAATAGGTGCTGCACCCGCACGCGCCTTACTGTCCCGTTCCTTAGCACGTTCCAGCAATTGATCTACCTGTTTCTTAGTAGGTAGTACCATGACTGTCCGCTTGTGCTCTGCCATCCTTACCGTACCTAGCACAGGCGACTTGCTGATAATGTCGCACTTTATGGCAAAGTTGAACACTGTTGCCAGTCCCTTCCTGTAGGAATTGACGCTAGAATTTTTCAGTCCCTCATCCTTCAGCTGCATCAAAAGCTCGTCAATCATGTCAGGAGTGATTCTAGATACCTTATAGGGGTATAGTCTTTTAAACACAGTATTATTCATACTCTGATATTTCTTAATAGTGCTATCTTTCGACTCGCGTGCCTTGCGTTCCATGAACAATTTAACCAAATCGGAAAAAGTCATGTCCTTATCTGTAGCTGCTGCCCGTCCACATTCTATTTTCAAGCGGGCGGCTTTCTCCATCAGCTCCCCTTTCGTCTTTGCTGACACGCTGCGGCGTCTCTGCTTGCCATCGACGCCAGTACCCACTGTAATAGTAAATTTCCACTTGCCGTGATTCTTCTCGGGCGGCGTAATGCTCCCCTCGTTGTGGCCTTTCCTACGTCCTCTCGATTCGCTCATAAAAAAATGCACCCCTCTTTCATGGTTAGTATACCACAAAAAACGAGTGCTAAAAAGTGCTAAACGCTAGCGAAACTAGCGCAACTAGCATAATAGTCAAATGGTCAGCTTTTCTACCTCCTATCGCTCAAACCCTTATGTAGCAAGGCTTTCAAGTATTTCAAGGATAGTAAAAACCGCTGACCAAATGACGTTTGGGAAAGAATCATTTATCTTAGAGAGAAATGGAGGAAGTGGGATTCACTTCACATGTCATGGGAGCCCTTGGGGATATCGGCTTTCCCATCGACAACCATAGTGTAGCAGGGCAATCTGAAAATACCCTAAGCTTATCTGAAAAATACCTGATTCTGATAGTTTTTTCTTCTTCGGGCCGATCACTCTTTGAGCTGGATGCTGCCGATAATCTTGTCGGCGAGTTTGCCCTGGTCGTCCTCATGCTCTTTCGGGTAGGCGATGGCGATGAACCAGTACTCCTCTGGCAGCGGCAGGAAGACGACCTTCAGCGTCTCGTCTTCGCCGCGCATCTTGCACTGGACGGTCGTGACACTCGCATCCTTGCCGGAGATCTTGATATTCTTGACATCGCGCGAGGTCTCTTTGGCCTTGGCGTTCTGCTCGAAAGCCGTCAGATAGCCGTCTAGCGCCTTCTGCTCGAACTGCGCTTTGCTCGCCGCGTCGCTCTTGAGCTTGTCGGTGTTCATGACGTACGTCGTGAACTGCATCAGATGGAAGTCCATGCCCTTGGCCTGCGTGACCCGACTGTCCGTGATGGACTTGACGTAATCGTTCGACTTGGCGGCTTCTTCCTTCGGCTGCTGTTCCAATGTGAACGGCAGGTCCATCTGCAGGCTGGTCACGCCGCCCTTGACTTCCTGCGAGGTCAGCTTGGCCTGACCGCAGCCGAGCAGCAGGGCCGCCATGACGAGCGCCAGCAGACCCACGGCAATGAGTTTCTTCATGCTATTTCCCTCTTTTCGCAAATGAATTGATACTGAGGATATTATAGCATGATTCTCGACGCTCTGAGAGTTTTCCCGCTGCAAAAGTGCTACCGAGTGCTAAAAAGTGCTATATGGGACGTCACTTCGTCAGGTAGTCCTCGAAATTCTGTGCCTTGCGGTAGTCGTAGACGACGCCGTACTGCAGCCAGCTGTCAATCGAGGCGATGACGATGTTCATGATGGTGTGTGCGCTCAGGGCGAAGTTGCTGATCTCGCAGATCTTGATGGCCTCGCCCGTCCGGATGTGCTCGAACATGATGGTGATCTCATAGGCACTGCAGGTCAGCAGGTAGAGGTTGCCCGTGCTCTTCTCTTTGAGAGACATGTAGTGCGGATCTTCCCCATCGCGCGGCACGAAGCCGAACTGCTGGAAGCGCTCGATGAGCTGCGGCTCTGTCTCGCGGTGGAATTTGGCATTGATGGTATCGCGTTTGGCTTCGAGTTCGGTGAACAATGGGAAACTGATCATAAGGCATCCTCCTCGCATATACACAGCGTGAACTGAAAATGGACTTGAACGATTGCATCGTCTGGAGATAGCAAAAGACACGCAGGGGAGCGTAGCCGCTTCGTTGCGTGTCTTTATGGTCTTGATTATAGCACAGGCGCGCGATTTCATCAAGCAGGGATGCGAGATATGGCACAGGAGCTCACTCATCCATCCGTTTTATCGGACGGCGCATGCATCGCATCCATCTGCTCGTCGGGAATCAGGATGACGTAGAAGATCCTGCCGTAGCGTTCGCTCTGGACAAGGCGGCCGCGGTCGATGACCCAGCGCACCCTGCCGCTCTTCGTGACGATGCGGTAGTTGACCGCATCGTTCTCCTTGTCGTGCCGGTTCGTACAGGCGTAGATCTGCTGCCAGATGCTCGTATTCACCCGCTCGTAGTCGTCGGGATGGACGATACCGCGGAAGCTGTGCTTCGTGTAGTGGAGGAAATCGTCGAGGCCATCGCACTCGAACAGGGCGATGAGTTCTTCATTGGCAAACAGGGTGTCCTCCCCCTCTGCGTCGTAGATCAGGATAGAGGCAGGCAGGTTGAAGACGACGTCGCGCAGCGAGAAGCCCATCTGCACGCGGCGCGTCGCCGTCATGCCAGACGCATAGCGGCAGCAGCCGTTCTTGCCGTGCAGCTTGACTGTGTAGAGTGCCGTATCCGAATCGCGCAATACGTCGAGCGGCGATTTTCCATCGGCCTGGTCGGCCGAATAGATGGCATAGCCCATCGAGGTGGCGCAGTGCCTCGTCGCTGACCTGATGGCCATTGATATCGTTGATGAGCTTGAACTCATCGATGTCGAGCTGTACGAAGAGGGCCTGCTGCAGCTGGCCATCATTGAGTTTTGCCTTGACAGCCGCTTCGAGGCCATGGCGGTTGAGCAGCCCGGTGAGCTGATCCGTCATGGCCAGGCACCGCAAGCCCTTCTGCTTGTCGTGCATGATGAGCAGGATGTAGGTCAGCGCCGTCAGCATGAAGAGGGCCACGAGACCGAGCGCTGCCGCCGCGCCAAACGAGCCCATCACGCGCCAGCCCTCGCGCGGTGCGAGCTGTATGCGCCACTGACAGCCGCCGTAGGAGAAGGTATAACTGACAGGATCAGTCGGCGCAATGTCGGACTCCAGGATGGTCGCATAGTCGTTATAGCTGAAGCCCGTCTTCTCAAGGCGGTATGCCAAGCCCGACTTGTCCATGTTGGTGACCGTCCGCGAGAAGACGTCGGGGACCTTGATGTAGACCGCCGTAAAGCCCCAGAGCTCTTGTGAACGATTTGACCCGACATCAGGGCAGTCCGTTCTTTTTCGTCTTTCGTCGTTTTTATTTTTACTCTTGACTTTCCATCACCATGGCTGCGGGGTCATCGGCGTGACGACGCCGAAGGTATAGCCCTTCGCCTTGAGGATACGGATGATCTCTGGCAGTGCCTTGACGGTCTCCTCATGGCCTTCGGAACAGTGCATGAGGATGATGGCTGCATGCGCTGCGACCGGCTGGTCGGTCTGCCCGTCGATGTTGTCGATGAAATCCTGCGCGACGGGATGGTTCGGCGCTGCGTCGGCCGAGCTGACGTTCCAGTCGTGCTCGACATAGCCGCTGGCCTTGAGTGCCGGACCGTAGGCCTTCGTGAAGTGGCCGATGACGCCGCCCGGTGCGCGCAGGATCAGCGGGCGCACACCGAGGATACCGTGGATGATCTCATCGGTCCGCTCCATCTCCGAGAGGAAGGCGTCCGGCGAGGTGTAGAGCTTCTTGTAGTCGTGGTCGTAGCTGTGGTTGCCGATGGCGTGATGCTCGGCGTAGATGCGCTGCAGGACATCGGGGTGGAGCTCTGCATGCTGGCCTGTCACATAAAAGGTCGCATGGACCCCGTTTTCCTTGAGGATGTCGAGGATGGCCGGCGTGTTCTTGTCGTCGGGGCCATCGTCGAAGGTCAGGTAGACGACCTTGCCCTCTTTGTAGGGCGTGAGGTCCGGCATCACCGTCGTCAGCCCCTTCGCGCGGCGCTCAGACAGCGTGTACCTGTCGTAGACCGGTACGGTCGGATCGGAGAGCTGCAGGTTCGAGAAGTCGTCGGCAGCGATGACACAGGCGTCGGCATCGTCTACAGTGGTGGTCTCCGATGCGGAAGAAGACTCTGCTCCGCCATCGGGTTCTGCCGCCTTTGGGGCGCCGCAGCCTGAAAGCAGCACCGCACTCACGAGCAGGATGCCGGCCAAAAGCAGGCAGAGACGATACCCCCTGCTCTTCCCATCAGCTTCATTTCTCTTTCTTGCCATATTCATTCCGGATCTGCCGCCTTTCCTTCTGCTGTCTCTGCTGTCGCAATCTGAGCGTCTGGCTGCTTCTGCTTTTCGGCATTGTAGGTGGCAGCCAGCTTTTCCATGTACTTCTCCTGCAGGGACTCGATGCGCGCGGCGTACTCCGACTTGACGGTGAGCACGGCCGACTGGCGCTCATTCTCGGCCTTCATGAGCAGCATGCGCTTCTCATGCGTGTACTGCTCCTCGAGCGCATTGGTGCGCGCCTTCATCTCCTGCTCTTTCTCTTCAAGAGCCCTGCGCAGTTTTTCCACCTGCGCCTCTGCCTGCCCGCGCGCCTGCTCAGCCGCTTCGAGGCTCCGGTGCAGCTCATCCGCCTTTGCCTGGACTTCCTTTGCGGCGGCCGCCTGCTCACGGCAGGCCTCATTCTCCTTCGTCAGCGCGGCGATCTGCTGGGCCTGCCGGGCGTTGAGGCGCTCCTTGTCGGCGAGGGAATCCGCCTGTGCCTTGGCCGCGAGGCGGGCGTCCTCCTTGGCATGGCTGAGGTCGCGCGTGAGCTTCTCCATCTGCTCGCGCAGTGTCTTTGCCTGCCCCTCCTGCTCCTTGGCCCGGAGTTCCGCTTCCTTCGCTGCCTTCGCCGCCAGATCGGCGCGCGTCTTCTCGGCGGCGAGATCCTGCTGTTGGGCCGCGAATTTCTTCGCGAACTCCTGGCGGATGCGCTCCTCCGCATCCGCGTTGACCGTCAGCGCATAGGTGAACGCCTCCGAGACGCGATTCAAGAGGCTCTGGAATTCCTTGACCTCCATGCCGCGCTCCGGCAGCGCTCCGATGGCCTTCTGCTGCATGTAGAGATTCGCGAGCGTCTGGAACGTCCCGTCCCAGGTCAGGTTGAGCTCCTCACAGATTTTCTGGAGCTTCTCGCTCGTCTCCGGTTCCATCTTATATGTCTTGACATTTGCCATAAAATCACCCCGCAAGATTTATCTGCCCTCTAGTATAGCCCTTTCGCGCCGAAACTGCAAAGAGACCTGCCGCCGTGCAGCAGGTCTCTCTTTTTCATCTCATATCATGCAGCTGTATGCCACGCACTCAGTCCCAGCCGAGCTTCTGGCGCTGGGCCTCGATATCCGCGACGATCTCCTTGCCGAGGGCGAGCGGGTCGACGTTGACGTGCATGACCGCGCCGAGCGTCTCCTTCGTGTCGCGCTTGAGGAAGTTCTCGACCTTTGTCGAACCCTGGACCGGCGGCTCGACGCAGTGGTAGGAATCGATGCCGAAGAGGCGGAAGGCCAGAGAGGCGTCGAGCCCCTTCTCGTTCGACCACTCCGGGCTCGAGAAGGCGTACGGCATGTCCTTGATGGCCACGCCCGCGACAGCAGCGATGCCACCGAGGATGGCCGAAGAGCGCGTGTTGTCGACGCACTCACCGACATGCCAGACGGGCGGCAGATCATTCTCCTTGAGGAAGGCCTGCAGCGAAGCACCGGCTTCCTCCGCGCCTTCCTTGCTGCAGAGACCCATCTTCAACAGTGGGAAAGAGGCACAGCCGTTCGTCAGGATCAGGATGTTGTTCTGGATCAGCGTGCGCGCGACATCGAGCGTGGCGCGCTCGTAGACGACGCGCGGATTCGAGCAGCCGACGATGTTGCAGATGCCGCGGATGCGGCCGTCCTTGAGCGCCTCGTAGAGGCCCTTGAAGCCATCGAACTGCTCGGCGACATTCTCCGCCGTGAAGCCGACCTCGGCCGTCACCTCGTACTTCGGGATGTGCACAGGGATGTCGCGGCGTGCGGCAAAGCTCTCGATAGCACGCGTGACGATCTTGCGCGCAATCTTCTCCGTGTCCTCGACATTCGCGTGATGATGGTCGTAGGCGTAGTGCTCCGCGCCCGGCAGGCGGGCGTTCTCCGACGTCGTGACGACGGTCGTCTTGAAGCAGCGTGCCACATCCATGATGGATGGGTAGACATCCTGCACATCGGCGCACCAGAGATCGAGCGCGCCCGTGCCGAGCACGAGCTCTGCGCCGACGGCATTCGAGAGCGGGATGACGCCCTCGTAGCGGTACATGGCGGCGAGGCAGGAGCAGCAGACGCCGTAGAACTGGATGCCCTTTGCGCCGTGTGCCTTCGCGAGCTCGATCATCTCCGGCGTGCGGCCGATGCGCACGATCTCACTGACGAGCGTCGGCAGATGGCCGTGCACGGTGATGTTGACCCAGCCCTCCTTGAGCGCGCCGATGTTGACCTTCGACGTCGCGCGGTGGCCGTTGCCGAAGAGTACGTCCGTGCCGATGTTCGCGGCGACGACGCCCGTGAAGCAGAAGGCGAGGCCGCAGCGCAGGAACTCCTGCATGAGGCTCTCCCAGTCGCCGTCCGTGCCGACAGCCGTGCGGTGGTACGAGTCAAAGACCTCGTTGTAGGCGCTTATGGGGATGATATCGAGCTTATCCCAGACGTCCTGACGCTCCTTCGGCGCCATCACGCGGATGGTCTTGTAGTCATCGGGGACGGCGCGGTTCAGGTCCTCGAGCAGGATGTCGGCGAGCTCACCCGTGGGCCGACTTGCCCTCCGTCTCGAGGCCGAACGCCTTCGAGACCGTGCGCAGTTTCTTCTCGCCGAGGATTGGCAGCTTGAGGCGGCCCTCCGCGACGAACTTCATCGAGAGCAGGATCTCACGGGCATGCGCGCCATGCTGGGCGACGCCTGCGGCCGCACTGCGCAGCAGGTTGCGGGCCACGATGACATCGGCATCCGCACCGCAGACGCCGCGCGGACTCTTCTTCGTGATCTTGCAAGGCCCCATATTGCAGTTCTTGCAGCAGACGCCGGCAAGGCCGAACGTACACTGCGGCTTCTGCTGGTCGAAGCGATCGAAGATTGTCTCGTGGCCGAGCTGCCCGAGGTACTTGATCATCTCGCGCACAGCCGGGTCCGGTGTCTGCTCGAGGACATCCTCTTTCGAGGCAAATGTCTTGCGATAGGCGGCGACGGCCGTCATGTAGTCATTGACACCGATCTCGTGGTGCTCGCCCGGCGCATGGACGTGCGTGCGCCAGTCCGGATGCTCACCCGGTTTCAGCGGGCTTTCCTCGTGGTGATGGTGATGATGGTGATGACCGTGCTCATGGTCATGATCATGCTCGTGATGATGCGTGTGTTTCTCTTCCGCCATAATACCCTCCTGTATCCTGCTCTCCAGATTAATATCAGTAAAACATATATAAATGGTATATTTTCTTATTTCCTATCATACTGGCTCCTCGCGCTTTTGTCAAGCCGCGGCATGGAAACGCGCGGCCGCACTGATGCCGAGACGCTGCAATACGAGCGCGATGATGAAGTTCAGCACGAAACAGCCTGCAAAGAAGAGCAGCGGGATCGTGTAGCCGCCCGTCTGCGCGCGCAGCCACGAGACGAGCATCGGGCCGACGATGCCTGCCGCCGCCCAGGCAGTCAGCATACGGCCGTGAACGGCCCCCAAGAGGCGCGTGCCGAAGAGGTCGGTCAGATAGGCCGGCATGACGGAGAAACCGCCGCCCGAGCAGCTCGTGATCAGGAAGATCATCGCCTGGAACAGGAAGGCGTCGCGCGTATTGCCGAGCTGCCAGAAGGCGATGACTTCCATGAGGAAGAACAGCGCGTACATGCGGCCACGGCCAATGTAATCCGAGACAGTCGACCAGATGAAGCGGCCACCGCCATTGAAGAGGCCGATGAGCCCGACCATCGCCGCCGCTGCGCCCGACTCCATGCCGATGACATCCTGCGCCATCGGTGCCGCAAGGGCAAAGAGCGCGATGCCGCAGGCGATGTTGACGAAGAAGACCCACCAGAGCGAGGCAAACTGCCATGTCTTGAGCGCATCAGCAGCCGTCGGCCCCGTATCGACCAGTGTCTTCGCGTGCGTGCAGGCCATGCTGTCCGCAGGCGGCTTGAGGTAAAGCGAGGCCGCCAGCATGATGGCCACGTAGAGCGTGCCCATGATCAGGAAGTTCTCGGCGATGCCGAAGGTCGCCGTGACCTGCTGCATCGTCGGCCCGGCGAACAGTGTCGCAAAGCCAAAGCCCATGATGGCCAGTCCCGTCGCGAGGCCGCGGTTGTGTGGGAAGTAGCGGATGAGCGTCGACACAGGCGCCATATAGCCGATGCCGATGCCCACGCCGCCGAGCACGCCGTAGAAGAGATAGACGAGCGGCAGGGTGTGCCAGGAAATCGCCAGATACGTGCCGAACATCGCCAGAGCGAAGAACGCCGTTGAAAGAAGGCCGCTCTTCTTCGGCCCGATCTTCTCGACAAAATTGCCGAGGAAGCACGTCGTGATGCCGAGGAAGAGGATGGCCGTCGAGAAGACGCCCGTCGTCTCCGAGAGCGTGATGCCCATCTCCGCCATGATGGGACGCGTCAAGACGCTCCAGGCATAGACGCTGCCGATTGAGATGTGGATGCCGATAGCCGCCAACGCGATGATCCAGCGATTTCGCATAAAAACTCCTCCTGTTCCTTCTCTTCGCTCTTCACTCTCCGATATATTGTAAAACATATTAACTATATATGTTTTACCCTGTACCATCATCATAATAAAGGTAAACATATCATGTCAATAGGTTTATGGATAAAAAAATACCGCTCCTCATTGGAGCGGTATAAAAATGCGTGATCGCAATTGATTGGAGATTGACCGTCATCAGGCCTGCGTCTCAGCGACAGCCGTCTTTTTCTCCTCTGCTGCTTCAATCTTAGCTTCTCCGCGGAAGTAAAGGCCGATTGCGAGGAAGCAGAAGAGGTTGACGATGAAGGAGAATTGCATCGAGCCCGTGACATCTGAGACGAATCCCTGGATGGCCGGCACGAAGGCGCCGCCGACGATCGACATGACGACGATGGCGCCAGCCGTTTCCGTGTACTTCTTCTCGACGGCTTCGAGCGTCTTGGCATAGATCGTCGCCCAGCACGGTCCGAAGAGCAGGCTGACCGAGACAGCAGCCCAGAGCGCTGTCATATCCGGTACGAACGAGGTGTAGAGCAGGACAAGGCAGCCGATGATGGAGTAGACCACGAGGACCTTGTTGGCCGAGAAGCGCGTCATGAGGAAGTTCGCGATGAACTTGCCGACAAAGAAGCAGATGAAGCTGTAGACCATAAAGTCAGCGGCCATGCGCTCATTGAAGCTCGGATTGAGATGGAGTGCAAGGCGAATCGTGAAGGACCAGACGGCAACCTGCATGCCGACGTAGAGGAACTGTGCGACGATGCCCTTCTTGAAGCGGCTGTTCTTCGCGAGGTACGAGAGCGTCTCGCCCATGCCTGGCACCTTCTCGGCAGCCGACTTGACCTTGCATTTCGGGAATTTCGTGATGGCGAACAGCGCGAAGACGGCGAGCAGGATGTAGATCATGACGTGATACGGCTCCAGCGTGTGCTGCAGCATCTCCATCTTGAAGGCAGCGGCCTGGACGGCATCCATCGAGGCGAGCTGCGAATGCATGCTCTCACCTTCCTGGAAGATCAGGTACTTGCCGAGCAGGATGCCGCTGACCGCGCCGATTGGCTGGAACGTCTGGCTGATGTTGAGGCGCAGCGTCGCGTTCTTCTCCGGTCCGAGCATCGTACTGTAGGTGTTGGCCGACGTCTCGAGGAAGCCGAGGCCGATGGCGATGGCGAAGATCGCGACGAGGAACATCGTGTACGTCGCCATGTGCGAAGCCGGGAAGAAGAGGCAGCAGCCTGCAATGTAGAAGCCGAGGCCCGTGAGGATGGCCGTCTTGTACGTCGTCTTGCGGATGACGATGGAAGCCGGGATGGAAATCAGGAAGTACCCGCTGTAGAAGGCACTCTGCACGAGGGCGCTCGCGAAGTCGCTGAGCGCGAAAACGCTCTTGAACTGCGTGATCAGGACATCGTTGAGGCTCGCGGCCGCCGCCCAGAGCGGGAAGAGGCACGAGAGCAGGATAAACTGGAAAATCGGGGTCTTGCTGATATAACCGTTGTCATACTGGATGATTTCTTGTTTTTCCATGAAAAATTTCCTCCTGAACCGATTGGGATGCAGACGTCAAGCGTCAAGGAATGCGGCAAACTCTCTGGCATCGGCGTACGAATCCTGCGTGCCCTTGCGCGTGACGCTGAGCGCCGCGTAGCGGGAAGCGCGCTGCATCGAGCCGAGCACATCCTCGGTCCGCGCATACGTATCGACGAAGCAGCCGATGAAGGCATCGCCCGCGCCCGTGCTGTCGACCGCATCGACCTTGAGCGACGGCACGAGCTGCGTTTCCTCCGACGTGACGAGCAGCGAGCCGCGGCTGCCCATCGTGACGATGACATTCGTCAGGCCGCGCTCGACGAGGCTCTCTGCCGCCTCGCGGACCTGCTCGACCGTATCGACCGGCTTGTCGACGAGGATGGAGAGCTCCGTCTCATTCGGCACGAAAAAATCGCACTGGCAGGCCATGTCGAGCGAGAGATCGCGGCTGGCCGGTGCTGGATTCAGCAGGACCTTGATGCCGTGTGCCTTGGCAAAGCGGATGGCCGCATAGACCGTCTCGAGCGGGACTTCGAGCTGCAGGACGAAGAGGCCGCACGTCGAGAGTTCATCGCCAGCCGCCTCGATGTCTGCCGGGCTGAGTTTCTCGTTGGCGCCCGGATTGATGAGGATGCGGTTCTGACCCGTCGCATCGACGACGATCGTCGCGATGCCATTTGACGTGTTCTCGGCCGTCTTGACGAGGCTCATGTCGATGTGATGCTCCCGAAAATTCCTGCGTGACTGCTCGCCGAACATGTCATCGCCGACCGCGGTCATCATCACGACGTCCGCGCCGAGCTTGGCCGCGGCGATGGCCTGGTTGGCTCCCTTGCCGCCGCTGGCAATGTGGAAGCCGCTGACGCGGCGCGTCTCACCGGCCTGTGGCATCTCATCCGTGTACGAGACGATGTCCATCATCGTCGATCCAATCACTGCAATCTTCATGGAAAAATCCTCCTATACTCTATCTTGCGTCACTCGGCGCGCGGCCGGGCGACACTCCCTCGTTCGATCAGCTTGTTGTAAACCTGGATGCGCATCTTCGCCTGTCCCGGTTCGCGGATGAGTTCGAGCAGGCGGCGCACAGCCGTCTGTCCGAGCTCTTTCTTGTAGACATGAATGGTCGTGAGCCCCGGCGCGCAGACCTCACTGAACGCGATGTCGTCGAACCCGATGATGGAGATATCCTCCGGCACGCGGTACTTGTGGTTCTGCAGGGCCTGCATGGCGCCGAGCGCAATCATGTCGTTGTCCGCAAAGAAAGCCGTCGGCATCTCCCGCCCCTCGTCGAGAAGATGGCCAAACGCCTCGTAGGCGCCCGTGATCGAGACGGGCATCTCGAACTGGAACGAATCGACAAGCGGCAGTTCCCGCTCGAGCAGTGCCCTGCGATAACCGTTGGCACGGCAGGTGAAGTTCCGCGTGCGGACGCTGCCGTAGAGATAGCCGATCTTCGTGTGTCCCTGCGCGATGAGATAGCGCACGGCCTCCGCCACAGCGTTCTCATTCTCCATGAGCACACATTGGAACGGCAGGTTCTCAAACGCACAATCGAGCAGCACGAGCGGCACCTGTGCCGTCAGGAAGACCTTGGCGTCCTCCTCGCTGAGCTCTGTGCCAACCAGCAAGATAGCTGAGGATGTATCCCCCAATAGATCCTCGACCTGCTGCTCGTAATCCGCCTCGCGGCGGTAGAGGTTCACGAGCTTCGTCTCATAGCCATTGCGGCGGCTCTCGTTCTCGATGCTCTCGATGAGGTCCGCGAAGAACGGCGCGTCCGAAAAGACCTCGCCGCTGTCGCGGTACGTCACGAGCCGGATACTCTGGATGCGGCTGCCTGACACATAGCCGTATTCCCTGGCCAAGGCCAGGATCTGCTGCGCCGTCTCATGATTGACGCCGCGCTTGCCATTCAGGGCATTCGATACGGTCGCTGCCGAGAAGCCCGACAGCTCACTCAGTTTCTTGATATTGATTTTCACGGTTCCATCCTCCTTCTTTCTCCTATTCATTCTAAACGAAGCAGGCGGAACACGCAACGACAGCAGGCGGCGCCGCTCAGAATACGACACCGGCCCGCAGGATCACATTGGGGTACGGCGAGAACTCTCCCGTCCGTATCGCGAACTTGGCCTTGGCCGAGAACGCTTTGAGCGCATCATGCGGCATGTACTCAGCAGGTACATCCTTGAGCTTCTGCTGCAGGTAAGCGTGGAGCTCCTCATTGTTGGTGCGGATCTCATCGGCCAGGTAATACCCCTCGACCTCGGCCTCCGTGAGCACAGCATCGAGTACCTGACGGAAGGTCGGCACACCGGCTGTAACGGCCAGGTCAATGACCTCGACTCCCGGCGGGATTGGCATGCCGGCATCGCCGATCATGAACAAGTCTTTGTGGCCCAGGGCCGCAATGCAGCGCGAAAGCTCTGCATGAAGCACACCGCGTTTCTTCATCACAATCTCTCCTTTTCTCTATCGTTTGCGTTTCTTTTCGTTGACAAGGTCATTATACACCATGGAATAAAATAAATCAATAAAAATTTAGATATTATTTTACATTATTTTAGAGAAAACCATCTTACTTCGTTATGAAATTGAGAATTTACGCGGATTATGGCCATTTTACAGCATATTATTGCCATTATTTTTTCGTTCTGCTACAGGATATAGAATGCTATTCTAGAATTTTGTGTAAATATTTACATAAAATTTTATATAAACGCCATAGAAAAAGCGGCCAGCATGTGGCCGCCTTTTTTATGGCGAAAATCACCCCTATTTATTTCGATTCAGCGAAGCGGCGGATGGCCTGCTTACTGATGCGCCGCACACCCTCGAAGGGCTCGGCACCAGCCTCGGCCATGCACTGCGCGACGATCTCCGTCGAGATGGGAGCCATGCTCTTGAAGAGGCCGATGGCATTGAGCGCCTGGAGGGCCTTGACAGAAATCGTCTCGAGCGGCCGCTTCGCGTGTTTGCGGATGAGAGAGGGAGGCTGCACGATGGTCAGGCCCGCAAAGCCGAGCGCCTCCACGTCCCTCTCGATGACGCCCTTGAGCTTCATGTAGAAGAACGAAGAGCCTGTATCGGCACCAGCTGACGAGACGAGCACCATGTGGCGGACGCCGTTCTGCTTCGCGAAGGTCGCGAACATCAGCTGGTAGTCGTGGTCGATGTGATACTGCGCCTCCTTCGAGCCCGCCTGCTTCTTCGAGGTGCCGAGCGCCGAGAAGATGACATCCCCCTGCACGAGATCATGCCAGCCTTCCGTGCGCTCAAAATCAACGACGTACGGCCGCAGCTTCGGGTCATCGACACCGAGTTCGCGGCGCGTGAAGGTGCGCACCTCTGTATAGCGCGGGTCAGCGCAGAGCACCTCCACGAGGTCGCGCCCGACGGCACCTGTCGCACCGACAACAATCGCTCTCATATCATCATCCTTCCTCTACCATACCAACAGTCAATAATCAAAATAACGCTTTGCCATCCCCTGCAAGATGCCCCTCGCACGGAAATCGGCTAGGACGAGATTGACCACCCTGACCATATCGGCACGCTTCCGGCTCATCACGATGCAGAATGCCTCACGCGTGAAGGGATGCGCCAGGAGTGGTGCGGCCAGAGCTGGCACCTGCCGCGTGTAGAAGGCTGCCTCCACCGTCTCCGTGATCATGACATCCGCCTTGCCCGCTGCGATGCAGTCCGGGATAGCGGCATTCCTGGCAAAGACGCGGCAGTCGGCATGATGAAGATGCGTTTTGACGAAATCCTCATTCGTGCCGCCAGGATTATACAAAACGCGGACCCCCGGGCGATCAACATCGGCCAGACTGCCGAAGCGCGCCGCGTCGGCCTCGCGGCAGAGGATTGTCTTGCCCGTCTCAAGGTAGCTGTCTGACAGGATCAGCTCTTCTTTGCGCTGCGGCGTGCGGGATATGCCGCCGATTGCCATGTCAAAAGCATCCGTCTTGGCATCGTGGGCTAGCATATCCCAGGAAATCTCCTTGAACACCACCTCGTAGCCGAGCTCCGCAGCGATGCGCCAGGCTAGTTCGATATCAAACCCGCGGTACGAGTCCGTGAACGGCTCATGATAGGCCATCGGCCGGTAATCGCCTGGCGTGCCTAACAGCAGACTTTTCTCAGTGGATTCCATAGCTTGCATTGAACCGGCGATTGATATCGCGGATTTCTTCCTTTCCTTCGATATACGGCTGATACATCTTGAACGGGTCTCCGACCCCCAGGGCACAGCCGGAGCAGTTCTCGCAACCCGATTCACAGGAGAGCGACCGCCGCACGATCTCCTCGCGCTCCTCTCGCGTCGTATCCTTTATGAGTACACTCTTGTATCCTTTCATGACACATCATTTCCCCTATCTGTCCAGTCTCATCGTAATATAGCGTTTCCTCTATTATAAGACTATTGTTCCTGATTTGCCACAGGCAAATTACTGCTGCAAGAACCTTCCCTTTTTCTTTTATCTCATCTGTGCTATCATCAAGAAAGTATCTCTTGTGATTCACTTTGGCGCGCATGACGTGCCAAGAAAGGAGCGACAACATGACAGAGAATCATGCAACTATACCAATCAAAGAAGAGATGGCGATGCGCGGACGCATCATCGTGCGCACGAGTGTTATCGGCATCATCGTCAACATCCTGCTCGCGGCCTTCAAGGCGGCCGTCGGCATCACGGCGAATTCCATTGCTGTGCTGCTCGACGCGGTCAACAATCTGTCAGATGCCCTGTCGTCCGTCATCACGGTCGTCGGTGCCAAGCTCGCGGGGCGCAAACCAGACAAGGAGCATCCATTCGGCCATGGCCGAATCGAGTACCTGAGCGCCATGATCATCGCGGCCATCGTCTTCTACGCGGGCCTGACCTCGCTCTGGGAATCGGGCAAGAAGATCATCGAGCCAGAAGCGGCCGACTACAGTGCCCTGTCGCTCGTAATCATCGCCGTGGCCGTCATCGTCAAGATCGTGCTCGGCCGCTATTTCAAACGCCAGGGCCAGGCCGCTGAATCAGGCGCACTCGAGGCCTCCGGGGCCGATGCCCTGTTTGACGCCATCCTGTCCTTCTCGGTCCTCGTCTCGGCACTCATCTATCTCGGCACGGGCATCTCACTCGAGGCATATGTCGGCGTCATCATCGCGGCCTTTATCATCAAGTCCGGCATCGACATGATGCGCGAGACGCTCAACGACATCCTGGGCGAGCGGCCGGACCCCGCCCTTGTGCGCAAAATCAAGGGGCTGCTCGCCAGCGAGCCTGAGATCCGCGGTGCTTACGACCTCATGATGAACAACTACGGCCCCGGACGCAACTACGCCTCCGTTCACATCGAGCTGCCCGACACCATGAGCGTTGAAGAAGCCGACCGCCTGACCCGTCGCATCCACGACAAGATTTTCGAGGCCACCGGCGTGCGCCTCATGGGCGTCAGCGTCTACTCCTACAACGCAAAAGACCAGGGCGCCATTCCCATCCGCAAGGCCATCTACAAGATCGTCATGGCACATCCCTATGCCCTGCAGGTCCACGGCTTCTACGTCGACCGGGCCAAGAAAGAGATGCGCTTCGACGTCGTCGTGCGCTTCGGCAACGACCTGCAGGCCATTCTCAAAGAACTGCACGAAGAAGTCCAGGCTGCCTACCCCGACTACAACATCCTCATCGATCCCGACATGGATATCTCCGCCATCGGCCAAGGCCGGCACGCATGATGCGACGCATACGCCACAGGATCAAAGCTGCCCCTGCTCCATCAGGAACTTCCTCGCCCACGCCTCATCCACCACAGGCTCCGCCTTCCGGATATCGCCGAGCTTCTTTGCGTACTCCGCGTGGATCTGGTTGTAGATCTTGCGCGGGAAATCCGCGAGCCCGAGCGTCTCTTTGCCACGCACGAGCTGGATGCGGTGATGGCCTTTCGAGTCTGTGTAGAAGTAGGCGTGCTCCCCGCCCTGCGCCTTGCCAGCCGCCGCGTACTGGTAGCAGACCATGAACTTGTAGATCTCGACGAGGCGGTCGTCGAGTCCTGCATCAAAGATGAAGAGCTTCTCGCGGAAGGCCAGGCGGTCGTCAACGGCGCGCAGCACGTAGGGGCGCGTCGTCTTTTCCATCTCCGTCGCCCAGTCCTTGAGCGCGACGCCCTTGCCGCGCAGCATCTCGAGCGCCTTGGCACCATCCTCAAGCTTGCCGTAGTTGATCATGTAGTGATCCTCCGGCTGATGGTAGAGGAACGGATAATCCACCGTCATCTTCGCCCCGCACTGCGGGCAGACGAACTGGAAGAGCGAACCATCGCGCACCTTCGCCTTGAGCGCGGGGCTCTCCTTCGTGTTGATGCTCTTGTAGACCGTGAAATCCCCCTGTGCATGGCAAGCGGGGCACGTAACATGGACATTTCTCGTACTGGTCATCGTATACAATCCTTTCTGCATTGCTTATAGCCAACTATTGCCTATGATAACACACTTTCCGCCGCTCTGCCGCCTCCTCTCCTGCAAAATCTTCACATTTTCTTCACAATCTCGCCATATCTTCTGCACAGTCTTTGCATATACTGGTTGCATCAGATGGTTATAAACAATCGTGCTAGAAACGAAAGGAAGGTTTTCTCTATGATGATGACGAATTACATGGAAGTGCTCATGAGCAACCAGCCCTGGAACCTCATCGCCTTCATGGTGCTGCCCGTCGCAATGGCGGAGCTCCTGACAGCGGCAGAGCTCTTCATTCTCGCAAGGCCGGAGCAGAGCGCGGGCTGGAAACGGCTCAGTCACGGCCTCGGCATCGCCCTCGGGCTCTACTTTCTCGGCGTGTTCCTCTACTTCGTCCTGCACATCCTCCCGGGCATCTCGCTGCGCGGCTGGATTGACGAGCTCGCCATTGCCGCGTATCTCGCCGGTGTTCTGCCGCTCGGCGCGATTGCCCTGCAGGAGCTCGGCCTCTTCGGTGGACCGTCGGCCAAGCGCCAGTGGCACCACATCCTGCTGCTCATCAGTTTCCTCGTTGTCAGCCACATCGCGATGATCTTCGGCATGGTCGACCCGACTCTCTCCGGCTGGCAGCCGCCGATGCAGCAGATGCAGCAGATGGACCATATGGGCCACATGGATCACATGGATCACATGGACCATATGGATCATATGGACAATAGCATGCAGCACCATGACGGCATGCAGATGAAGTGACTCTTTTTCCAGCAGAACAGCCCTGCCTATCCAGCAGGGTTTTTCTTCTATCTGAACCGTACAACAAGCGAAAGGATGAATTGCATGCAACTGAATGCCCGACAAGATCCATCAAATGATTCTACTGTGCGCAGTGCTCTGATTGTCGATGATGATGCGCGTCTCCGCCGTCTGCTCGTCGATTTCCTGGAACAGTCGAACTGGCAGACATACGAAGCCGCCGATGGCATCGATGCACTCGAAGCGGCCCGACTGCATCATCCCTCCATCATCATCCTTGACCTCATGATGCCGCGTCTCGACGGCATGGAGACCTGCCGCCGCCTGCGCCAGGTCTCGCAGGTCCCGATCATCATGCTGACAGCCCGCGATGATGAAGTCGACAAGCTTCTCGGGCTCGAGCTCGGTGCCGATGATTACCTCGTCAAGCCTTTCAGCATGCGCGAGCTCGCCGCCCGCATGAATGCCATCCTGCGGCGCACTCAGGCATTCCCCGCTTTCCAGAAGCAATATGAGGCTCCCGCCATCCTTCGCTGCGGCGCTCTTTCTCTCGACACATGCCGCCATACGGCAGCCATCGACAAGAGTGCGCTCTCCTTGACACCGATTGAGTTCTCCCTGCTCGAGCTCTTCCTGCGCCATCCCGGTCAGGTCTTCAACCGCCTGCAGCTGCTCGAGGCGACACACGGCTTCGCCTTCGAAGGATACGAGCGGACCATCGACGCCCACATCCGGAACCTGCGCCGCAAACTGGAGGCCGCCGCTCCTGCCAGGCACTACATCCAGACTGTATACGGCATCGGCTATAAATTAGAGGGGGAATCCTGATGTTTGACCGACACAGCATCCAGCTGAAGCTGGCGGGAATCACCTTCCTGCTGCTTGTCTTCACCGTCTGCAGCCTGATTGCCCTGACGAACGCACAGATGGAAACCGCATTTGGCGACTACATTTCCCTGCACCTCTCCGTCATGGAGCACGGCCCGGCTGAGACGATGTTCATCCATTCCGTCCATCAATCCTTATGGTGGGTCGGGCTCTTCTTCATCCTGCTCGGGCTCATCGTCACCTCCATCATCGCCGCAAACATCACGCGGCCGCTGCGCCGACTCACGAGGGCAGCCGCCGCTGTAGAGCATGGCGATTTCAACCAGTGCGTCCCCGTCGATTCAAGCGATGAAGTCGGCCGCCTGACCAAGGTATTCAATGGGATGACGGCCAGACTCGCGCAGAATGAACGCGCACAGCGCGATTTTTTCGCGAGCATCACACATGAACTGCGCACGCCTCTCGCCCTACTGCAGGGCACGCTCGAGAACATGACAGCCGGTGTCACCGAGCCGACACCGGAGCGGCTCTTCGCGATGCAGGAAGAGATCATGCGCCTGAATCGCCTCGTGACGGATCTGCGCGACCTCTCGCTCGCGCAGGCGCACGAACTCCGCCTGCACCTGCGCCCGACCGACCTCGGGCAGCTCGCCCAGCAATGCACCATGCTCATCCAGCCACTGCTCGACGAGAAAGAGCAGATGCTCCAATGCCAGATTCCCGAGCATCTGCCCCGTCTGATGCTCGATGCCGACCGCATGCGGCAGGTCATCGGCAATCTGCTCGTCAACGCCAGCCGCCACTCAGGTGACGGCAGTCACATCTGCCTGACGGTCAACGAGCAGCCCGACTGCATCGAGCTCTGCGTCGCCAATGACGGCCCGTGCATTCCCGCCGAAGAGCTGCCACACATCTTCGAGAAGTTCTACCAAAGCCGATCTGCCCAAGGTGCAGCCGATTCCCAGCGCGGCTCCGGCCTCGGCCTTGCACTCGCCCAGCAGTATGTAGCGATCCACCACGGCACGATCTCTGCCACATCTACACCAGAAGATGGCACAGCCTTCACGGTTCGCCTGCCCAAATCATAAAAAAGCGGCACCCATGCGGTGCCGCTTTCTTTTGGTTCATTCTGTTCATTTCTGCAGGCTGGCGCGGAAAGCGGCAATGCCGCGGATATCGTCCGGCGTTGTGCGGCAGCAGCCGCCAATGAGGCGCGCGCCCGCTTCGTACCACTGGCGCACGAAGTCGTGATACGGTGTCGGGCTGCCGTGCCATGTCTTCGTCACGGCATCGTACGTCTCGCCTGTATTCGGGTAGACGACGACGGGCTTCGTGGTGTGCGCGCGGATATTGCGGATGAGGTCGGCCACGTACTGCGGTGCCGTGCAGTTGACACCGATGGCCGCGACCTGGCTCTCCCGGTCGAGCAGGCGCGCACAGTCGGCAACGTCATCGCCGCCGCACGTATGCTCCGGATCCTTGCATGAGAACGAAATCCAGGCCCCCATGTCCGGATAGCGGTGCAGGTCCTCGAGGATGGCCCGCGCTTCATCGAGCAGCGGCAGCGTCTCGCAGGCCAGGATGTC
>ERZ791902.589-NODE-589-length-25146-cov-13.662708_pt1 | contig 25146 bp, 22 predicted proteins | sample MGYA00510149_ERZ791902 | MGnify/ENA primary metagenome ERZ791902 (study PRJEB30046, sample SAMN00792060) | human gut metagenome | study: EMG produced TPA metagenomics assembly of the A metagenome-wide association study of gut microbiota in type 2...
TTGACAACAACTGAGCTATCGAACAAAACTTCGAACAACTGGCTTAATGGCATTGCCTTTTATTTTTTTTGCCAACAATTTCAAGAATATTCAGTATGACGGATAATCAATTCCATTATTATCGCAATATACATGTGATAATTTCAATATATTATCACATAATTCATTATCTCTCTTAATTTTTTCCATTTTTATTTGCAAATCTCTGAGAATACACCATAAGCGCGTTCCATATATATTTTCTATAATATTATATAAACATTCTCGTAAATGATTTTCTATAAAGTCCACTCGTGCACAATCCGACATATTTTTCATCATAATGCTATGAAACCCAAATAAATCATTAGCTTGCTTTAATGTATCAATAATAACCCCAGGGTTACTAAAGTATTTCTCGTTAATGTATTTTTCTAATATTTTCTGAGAAACCTCTTTGCTCTCTAATCCATTTTTCACTTTCTCAAAGTATACATATAACGAAACAAATTCCATCTTTTCAGCTACATCTACATTATTTTGCGCCTCTTCATACATCTCATCTTCTAAACTTTCAAACAAAATTTTTGTAAACATCTCTAATTTATGTTCATTTTTTCCAGTTACCCTTTTACGAAAATAATCCATATTTAAATATAAGCCTTGTGCAATATATCTGCAATATTCATATATATCCTTTGGTTGATTAATAATGTCATGAAGAGTATTAATCATAATTAATAAATGTAAATAACACAATACCGACTTAGAAAAAAAAGAGAGGAACTGCTTTTCTAATATCATCATTTTTAATTACACTTTCAGACTCATATTTTTTATACTTATATTTTTTATACAGAAAAACATTCTTATCAAATTGATTTTCCAATGTTTTTTTTACTAAATCATACATTAAAAAATTTTCTCTATAATTGGATTCTTCTTTATTTGAACAAAACTTACTTGTACCAAAATCAATAATATGTATTTTTTCATTTTTATCAACTAAAATATTCTTCGAATGTATATCTCCATGAATAATTCCTTGCTCCTGATAAAATACTATTGCCTCAAATATGTTGATTAACATATTTATTCTTTTCCATTTATCCTTGTATCTTTCCAGCCACTTCTCATATGTAATTCCGTCAATATATTCCATAGAGCAATAATACCATCCCTCTTCAGTCCATGCATCATATACCGTTACTATTCTGGGATCGTTCAATTTGGCAAGTTTTCTAACCTCTTCTAAATATTGCTGCTGTCTAATTTCACTTGTTCCATTTCTTACTCGTGGTAGCCATATTTTTATTGCATCCTCTCTCTTAGTATCTTTATGAGTTCCTCTTATTACAACTCCATTTGCCCCAGGTTGTCCTATTGGCTGAAGATTTTCATAACGTTCAATATGTGGTTCTATCCATAAATTCTTTTTTCTAATTTCTATCTTCCCGTCCTTATATCTATAATTTTGATTATGCATAATTCATCTCCATTTTTGCCAACTATTCAATAATATTTATGCTTTTAAAGAAGCAAACACTTTTATTCACAATAGCCTGCACCAATGAGCTATTTGTCATCCTTATGTTCCTCGCGTACTTTTCTCGCTATATTTTTAGTAGAAATTCCAGTAACTAATTCCATTTCATCTTTGTAAGGCATTCTAGGTGCATACAAAGAAATGTATGCATTACCTATTGCGCCCTGAAACAATATCATTTTAGGATTACCTTTTGTTCCAAATGTTAGAATATGGCTTTTCGATATCCCCGGATATGGATCAATATAATATATTTCTTCTATTCCTAATTGATATGCCTTTTTTGAACACAACTCACAGGGACTGGCCGTTGTAAAAAGTTTTCCTCCCTGAATATGTGCTCCGCCATACTTTGATATTTGAAGGAAAGCATTTTCTTCTGCATGTAATGCTCTAGTATATACTTGATTTTTTTGATTTGTAAGAGCATTGTAAACGTCCTTAAAACAATACGCATAACACTTTCCATTCTTCTTCTTTTTAATATCATCTTTTTCTAATTCTTCATTGATCGTATACATAACCTCATCGAACAAATTATTGCTTAACTCATATTCGCTAAATGTTTCCTCATCCTTATTCATACAATAATCTTCCACACATCTTAAATTACATGCCACCTGACCCTTAGGTATATCGTTCCATCCTACAGATCTAACAGAAAAATCATTTCCAGTAACTACAGCTCCCACCTGTCTTGACAAACATCCCGAATTATACTTTGCATTAAATGCCAACTGCATACATCTTTCTAAATGTGAGGGCGTTATCAAACCTGGTTGTATAATTAATGCAATATATTTCAAGATCTGTTCTGATAAATCATAATATTTATGATTAAGTACATTGGGATTATATAAATACACATCTGAAATTTCCAAACATGCTTGTATATTTTGATGATAAAAAACAGAATTTGAATGTGGATATTCTATTTTATCTAAGCTTTGTAATTCTTTTTTATTTAGTTCTAACCGATTTTGTCTATGTTCATTTTCCGTATTTACTGCAAAAACATAAAATGCCCTATATCGATCTCTGAAATATTGTATTTCTACGGAATTTCTCAATGCGTCAATACATATTCTTGTCTTATGATTATCACCGTCTTTCATTTTTTCTAACTGGTTAATTGCCTTCACCAGAATATTTATTCTATTAGCTACTGTTATCTCTTTCCCTGCTACTTCTGTAGCATCATTATATTTCCCAGAACTCCTAATATTGTTTCCAACTTCTTGCATAAAATACGAATATAAATTATATATCCGTATATCTTTAGAAATGGATTCCTTATCCTCTTTTTCCTCAAAAAGTTGATACCTAACAATCTCCTGAAAAGCTTTCTTCTTTTCTTTACAAACCTCTATACAATAACTTACGGTTTCCTTTAAATTTTTATCTTTCTCTAAAGTTTCAATTTCTAAATTTGTTTCTCCATCTTTATTATTAAATATTTTTTCTATCTTTTCATCTATTATTTCATCTCGATACTCATTAACAGTCTTATTGTTATCATAATTTTCATTAAGAGCCTTCATTATCTTCTCTTTAAGAGTGTCTTTATCTTTAATTTCCCCTTTTTTACCAAGAGAATCTATAAAATCAAAAAGTGTTCCATATGTTCCCTCTAAGATAAAAGAAAAAATAATAGAACTTGCTTCTATAACTTCAAATTTTTTCCATTTATCCCCTTCTTTCATATAACGATAAATAACGCTATATTTTCTTTCATCGGCCGAATTATAGTCACGCGTTTTGTAGGATCTAAGATCCAATTCCTCCATGCTTTCCTTCGATAAAATATTAGAAACTGTTGTACATCCAGACCCTGTTCTTCCAGTCAGCCCAATTAATATAAAGCTTTCCCTTTGACTATATAAACTCTTAATTGCTTCCACCTTATCCAAAAGTGTTCCCCCCTTATCTATTTTTGTTTTAATTTCAACAATTTGTAATTCACCAACAATACTCTTCAACTTTTCTCCATAACATTGACTCACCCTCTGAGTATTTTTATAAAATCTTTTTCAGCTATATTATATTTACATAATACTCTCACTCATATCCTTTATCAAGTGATTTTTATATAAATGACAATTCGTGTTTTAATTTCTCAAAAGCATAACATAGCAAGAAAAATATATAACAAACAAGCCGGCGCACCAGCGCCGGCTCCCCTTACCATCTCACTATTCCATTCTACTCCACCGCAAGCCCTTCCTCCCGGATCACCTGCACCATCTCATCCACATACTTCGCGCACAACTCATCACTCTGTGCCTCAACCATCACACGGATCACCGGCTCCGTACCGCTCTCACGCAGAAGGATTCTTCCATCCTCACCCAAAGCGGTGCTGATCCGATCCTTCTCCGCCTGCACACGCGCATTGCCGGTAACCGCAGCCTTATCCTCAACCTTCACATTCTTCAAAAGCTGTGGGTACATCTGCATCCCCTTGCACAGTGTGCCGAGGCTCTGCTTCTTCTCCAGGATCACCTCCATCAGCATCAATGCCGTGAGGATTCCATCCCCGGTTGTCGCATGCTTACTGAAAATGATATGTCCGGACTGCTCTCCGCCAAGCACATATCCGTTGGCAACCATCGCCTCATTGACATACTTATCGCCAACCGTGGTCACACATACCTCAATACCCTCGCGCTTCATCGCTTTGAACAATCCCATGTTGGACATGATCGTGGCAACCACCGTATTATTCTGCAGGCGGCCACATTCCTTCAGATACTTCCCACAGACATACAGGATATAATCCCCGTGCACTTCCATACCGTTCTCATCCACGGCAATACACCGATCCTCATCTCCGTCAAACGCAAATCCGCAATCCAGATTCTTCTCCCGGACAAGTCTCTGCAGATTTTCGATATGTGTCGATCCACATCCCATATTGATGTTGGTACCGTCCGGCTCATTGCCAACCACATATGTTTTGGCGCCAAGCGCATCAAACACACTCTTTGCAATATTAAACGTACTTCCGTTGGAACAATCCAGCCCCACGCGCATCCCATCGTAAGATCTGGTAGCCAGAGAAATCAGATAGCCGATGTAACGGTTCCGTCCGATCGCATAATCCCGCGCCACACCAACCTTGTCACGCAGTGCAAAAGGTAATTCTCCCATCTCACCATCTATGTATTTCTCCAGTGCAGCTTCCACCTCTGCTGAAATCTTGTGTCCGTTTCCATCCATGACCTTGATTCCATTGTCATAATATGGATTGTGGCTGGCAGAAACCATAATGCCGCAGTCGAAATTTTCTGTACGGCCTACATATGCCACACTTGGCGTAGTGGTAACATGCAGCAAGAATGCATCTGCTCCGGATGCCGTAATACCGGCAACCAGCGCATACTCAAACATGTAACTACTACGACGTGTGTCCTTTCCGATAATGATCCGTCCCCTGTGATTCTGGTTGTAATACCAGCCCAGATAACGTCCAATTTTATATGCATGATCCGCGGTCAGTACTTTGTTTGCCTCACCGCGAAAACCGTCTGTTCCGAAATATTTTCCCATGATCACTCTCTTTTATCGTGTACTATGTCATATGAACAAAATTTCGCAAACATTATTCACACCTTATCTATTCTTTACTTACTGTTTATACAAAAGGTCAGACCCCTTTTATTTTTAAACCTTAATAAAAAGACAAGTGAAATTGTAAGACCAATTTATAAATTTTTATTTTTCCTCTAACTATACTATCTAGTCAAACTTACATGTCCTTAAAATCAATGATGCCAAAACAGCTTCCAATAATCCTGACACAAATGAAATAATTCTCTCCCACCATATATTTTTGGATGAATTCTTGTAATTAAAAATATGTAATGCATCTTTAATATCTTGATTCTCATCATGAACACTGCCAGCTTTGGGCTGCGATTCTTTAAACATAGTATCTCGATGATTAGAAATTACTCTACCATAACTAATATTGCTTTTATTTTCAAGAATAACTTCTTTCTTAACATATTTGCTTCTTTTCAATACATGCCCATCAACATGGGCTATTTTCTTAATCAAATCCTTTTTTTGTATTTTTACTTCTATATACGCTAAAATACAAATTTTCTTGGTAATTTCATTAACTGTCATGCTCGTATAAACACACTTTTCATCCTCAAAATTTGATACTTTTGTGGTTAGTGGTATACCAAATACAACATCATCTTTAATATCTACGATAATAAACGGTCTATAACATGCTCGAATTCGCTTTTCTTGTTTTTGATAGAAATCACATGTATACACATCACCTTCTCGAATCATTACCTTTGCCTTTCTTTCATTCACCTCAAAAATTATTCAAATTCCACCAACTATACTTTATTTATAACTTAAAAGCATTCACTAAAAAACCTCTCCTCCAACATCAAACACAAACAATGATAAATCGGCAAATGCAATTCCTGAATCATATATGTTTCCGTCTGTGGAACCTGTATACATACATCACTCATCCTACTCAATGCACTATCTTTCTGCCCAGTCAAACCAATTACTTTCATTCCTTTCGCATGAGCTGTAACTGCAGCATACAAAACATTTTTGCTATTTCCGCTTGTAGAAATGCCAAGAAATACATCATTTGCAGTTCCGTAACCATTAACCTGTTGTGCAAAACATAACAATGGTTCGCAATCATTCATATATGCTGTTGAAAGAGCCGGATGACCATCCAATGCAATAGCCGGTAATGCCCCCTGAAGATTTTCTGCAAGAACACGCCCCATCTCAGCATCAGCTTTTAGCAATTTTTCAGCAAATTCCTTCTCCGGTTTTCGCGGAAGTTTAAACCCTTTCATGAGTTCTCCCACAATATGCTCCGCATCAGCTGCTGATCCTCCATTTCCTGCTACCAGAAGTTTTCCCCCATTTACATATGATTGTTCCATCACTTTATAAGCTTCCATTATTTTATCCTGTACAACACTTAATTCAGGATATCGTGATACCAATAGTTTAATCTGTTTGTTTTCGCTGCTATTATTCATTCCGTCTCCTTCTTACTTAATAAAATCATTTACAAACGCATCTAATGAAGTGACTGATACCTCCTGTCCATACTCTTTCTGTTCCGATTGAATCAACGCTGTATGACATCCTGCATTTTTCCCCGCCAGAATATCATTTTCTCCATCTCCAATCATCCATGAATTTTTCAAATCAATATTAAAATCTTTCGCCGCCTGTATTAACATCCCTGGCTTTGGTTTTCTGCACTCACAATCTATTTTTAGTTCTGGTCTTTCCCCTGCATAACCCTTATGAGGATGATGGGGACAAAAATAAATTGCATCCACATAGGCTCCCTGTTCTCCTAACAGGGTTTCCATTTTATTATGTATCTCCTGCAATTCTTCGAAACTGACCTCTCCACGGGCGATCACAGGCTGATTCGTAACAACAATTGCAAGGTATCCAGATGCATTAATCTTTTTTATTGCCTCTGCCACACCATCCAAAAGTTCAAACTCATCGATATTTCTCAAAAAACCTACATATTTATTAATTGTGCCATCTCTGTCCAAAAATACCGCTCTTTGTTTGTTCGTGAGATTCTTTCCTTTTACTCTTCCATCTTTAAAATCTTCACAAACCGAATAATATCTTTCTGGAGTTCCCATATCTTTTACATACTCCGGGCTATTATAGCAAAACATTTTTCCTGTTCCAGCAAGTGGTTTCAATAACTGTCTGTCCAAATCGATCTTTGGCGTATCAATTTCCTGTTCCAACAATTTCGGACTTAACACATGTAACCCAGCATTGATACAATTCCTGTAATATTTTGGTCTATCGTCTTCCTTCGTCAGCCAACGTTCCACTGCACCATTTGCATCTGCAATCAGTACTCCACTGTCATAAGGATGACTGTTTGGATGTGTAAATAACGTAACCAGTCCTCCATGTGACTTATGAAATGCCACAAAACGATTAAAATTTACATCAAACATCGCGTCTGCATTCAACAAAAGAAAATCCGAATCCAATTTATCTTTTATTTGAAATAATGCTCCTGCATTCCCCAGTGGCTGCTCTTCAAAATAATATTCGATATGTACTCCGAATGGTTTCTTGGTGACCGGCGAAACTACAGATCCATCTCCAAAATAATCCATGATAATTTTTCCAAGATGGCTTACCGTAATGATTATATCTTTAAATCCCTGATCTCGTAAACATTCAATTTCATGTTCCAATACCGGTTTTCCCTCTATTTTAATCATCGGTTTTGGAATATCACTTGCTACGGAAGAAATACGTGTGCCTTTTCCCCCTGCCATAATTACTGTTTTCATATTTGCATACTCCATCACTTATTTTATTCTACATATATTGAATATTCACTCACTTTATACCCTGGTAAATGATGCAAACGCCACTCATTTCCACATATATAACACTTACTAAATATTTTTTTATTCATAAAATAAACATCTGTCTTTTATCTTACCTATCAACTCTTATTAAGATTTTATCATATTCTATCATCTGTCAATTTTTTTGCAATATCAGAACCTATTGTTTCTATATAAGTAGCCAATATATTTGCGACAAAAATTATCACTAAAAATGTAATTATCAAAACCAATAATATCAAAACATTATACTCAATTTTATTATAAAAGCTCAAAAACAATCCACAAGAAATAGTTTCTACTATAGGCCAATGAACAATATATGCTGTATACGCTAATTTTCCCCCTTTTACCATCAATCGATTTCCAAGCAAACGTTTCATAAGATTAGATGATAAAATTCCAAGCATAAATAATACAATTCCAACTGCAAATACTACACGAGTATATTTTTCCTGATCATTAATATTGATCATGCTAAGCATCAAATATCCACCTAAAATCATACAAAATTGAAAAAATGGTCTTTTCTTAATTATTTCATTCAAATTGGTATTTACATATAAATCTGCAATTATCATTCCTAAAACAAAATAATTATAATATCCTGCAAATACACTCATAAATATGATATAAAACAACCATCTCCAGGGACTTTTCTTGAAAATGTATACTACTGCAAGAATTAATAATGCACCTAAATATTCATACACTATAGACCACAATGGTCCAATATATGCACTCCCCCCCGTTAAATATGTTTTAACCAGAGCTTCTTTCAAACATTCAATTATATTGGGCGAAAATGTATTAAATATTCCCAGAAAATCTTGAGAACCAATAATAGATGCTGCTTCCACATTTTTCATAAAATTAAATTTCATCAAAAAATAAACAACTATTTCTGCACATAATATCGGAGGCATCAATCTAAAATATCTCTTAACTACATCTCCTAATATATTATCATAACATTCTTTCACAAAATATTTATAGCATAACACAAAGCCAGAAATAACAAATAATAACCTAACATATGCATTTCCTGAATAAATAAACCGAATCGGTGTCATATCCAACCAACATGTTTTGTTTGGAAAAAATGCTCCTTTAAACTGAAAAAGAAACACCCCTATCCAACCTATCGTTCTTAACCCTTCAATACAATTTATTTTACTTTCTTTCATTTTATATTTCCTCTCAGACCCCTATTCTATCACTATTGAAGTAAACATTGCACTAAAAACTCTTTGATCAGCATCATTGATATCCGGGAGATGTTCTCCATCAAAAACTAATTTAAAAACATTATTCCCCTCAGTTTTGTAATTTGAAATATCTCCTTGTAATGTCAATTTCTTCCCTCCAATTATATTTTGATCTACCAACATATTATCATTTAAATATAATTTTACATTTGAAACATCTTTAACATTTTCAGGAACATACCCAAACATCGTAATTTGGGTTTGATCCGATAAAGCTACTTGAAATTCCGATTCTTTTTGCACCCATCTATAATTTTCTCCATCTTCTTGTTTAAGCCATCCACTTGTAAATATAATATTATTTTCATTGTATGGAAACTCCACATTTAAAGTTCCATTAATTGCATCTTGTCCATATAATTCTAATTTATTAGTATATGCTCCATACCTATACCCTATCATTATTAAGCAAATAATTATTCCACCTATCACTACTCTTATAGTCTCTTTATTAAAAATTCTAATCTTTATTTGCCTCATGCTATACTCTAATGCACTTACAATTTTTTTATACACCTTCCCCAATTCTTCAAACGCATTGAACTGCAATATTTCCTGCATAAAATTTTTATCTTTTCCTAACATTTGCCTTAAAATCGGTATCTTTATCATGCTATTCCATAATATGGTTGAACCCACAATTGCAACTATTGAATATATCCACCAATATTTTTCACCAACTGTTGTTGAAGGGATTAAATTCTTGCACTCACTTCCTGTAACTATTCCCATAATTGCAAGTAAAGCTGCAACAATTCTAAAAAGCAAAAAATGGATTAACATAATTCCCATAGTTGATTTTCCAATTAATGACCATATTTTTTTTACAAAAGTAATTTTTATTATGGAAACCAATTGTGATAATGCCCATAACCATAAAACACCATTAATTACAGCAATTGAACACCACCATAAACTATTCATCTGTCTGTTTGCAATATCCATTAAATTTCTTCCATTTAATGTTTCTTTCATCCACACCATTATAAACGTAGTGCAAAATAAGCTTATACATGCAACTGTATTTTTAGTTTTATTTTTAATCACAATGTTTTGTGTTCTTTGTTTAATTAAAAATGCAATTCCATAATACCCCTGAGCAACAATTGCAATATCGGCACCAAACGGAAGAACATTACCACTTTTTAATCTATAATATCCATAAATATAAATTAACACCGTAAATAAACCGAATATCACTCTATTCTTTCCGGATAATATATATATTATATGCGAAATTAAAGAACATAAAAATAGCACTATAATAAACCAAGCTGCCCCTAATAAATCAATCATCGAACCATTAGTTATAAAATTTTTTATAAGCATGGTAACTGCCGGTGCCGATTGTTCACTATAAAAATAATTATACACATGAAAAACAGATAATAAATTAAGTAAAATTCCATATAGAATCACCATCGTAAGCAACGGAACAATTAAAGTCATACTTTTTTTATATACATCTTTTCCAAAACTTACAGCATCCATCTTTGCCACCCAACCGGATATAAAGAAAAATGCTGCCACATGAAATTGATATATGTATGCATTAAATTTATTTGTCGAATGCCCTACCACAACCAAAATAATAGCTAATGCTTTAAATATATCTATCCATTCAATTCTCTTTTTTCCCATAATAGACTATTACATGATGTCATATATCATGTATTTCCTTTCTGTATTTTCATATTTATTTGAATATAAATACTAAATAATTTGATGTTGCTCTTCTATTGGATATTCTTATGTCAAGAAAACATGATTACAGCGTAACAGAAGCCAGCATTCTGGCACGGAAACTAACTTTGATTGGCTTTAACCCTCAATAAGATAATAGCACCAATGTCAAGTCCAATGTCGCTTTGCAGGGCGTTAGCTGATTTTACATTGGTGAGATTTCTTGAATTCTATATACTTATAATCGATTTCCTGATCACCAGACACCAGGGACATCCAAGCAGGAATATTCATTTATGCCTTAAACGTCCATAATTTATTGATAACAAAATTCAATGGAACACTTACTATCAAATTAATCAAAGGTGCTATAAATTTGGAAATTCCAATTTTATCAATCCAAATAAAAGACAAAATATTATTAAGAATAATTCCAGTGAATCCATATGCCATATAAGTCTTCAAAAGAGCTTTTCCCAAATTTCTTTTCTTTCCACTCTCAACCGTAAATACAAATCGATTATTCCAGTAAAACGACCATAAAACACTTAGTACAAACGAAACTATATTTCCCGCGATATAATCCCATGAAACATTTGCAGACTTTAAAGCCAATAATACCAAAATATTCAGTACATAACCAACTACCGTATTTGAAACTCCCACTATTCCAAATTTAACAAACTGTACCCATGCATTCACATTTTTCTCATTGGGTGTAATTCGAATAATTTTTAAACATCCACGAACAATTACTGTTAATATATTATTTATTTTATTTTCCATTTTCCATTTTCAATTTTCCAAAAACTCTTTGATCTGTTTTTCCATACAGCCAACAACATCATTACCTTTCAGGTAACACTTTGACCACTCAACAATTTTTTTCATCGTTGTTTCTACATTCCATCTTGGTTTCCAACCAAATGTAGACTTTATCTTTGAGCAATCCAGTTTTAAAAAGTTAGCCTCATGCGGTCCTCCATCATATTGATTGTTCCACTTAATTTCCATACCAGTCTGATTGTTCCATTCACGGCAAAATAAATCTACAAGATTTCCTGTTGTCCAGCAATCACTATCATCAGGGCCAACATTATAATTTCCTGCCAGACTTTTATCCTCATATTGAGCCTGTGCAATCATCAAATATGCAATTACCGGTTCCAATACATGCTGATATGGTCTTGTCGAAAACGGATTACGAACCATAATATCTTTCTTATCTTGTACGGCCCTGATACAATCTGGAATTATTCTATCTGCCGCAAAATCTCCACCGCCGATCACATTTCCAGCTCTGCATGTAGTAATCCCAATATCCCTATCTGCAAAAAATGAATTTAAATAACTGCTTGTCACTAATTCTGAGCAAGATTTCGAATTGGAATACGGATCAAATCCATTTAATTCTTCATTTTCCCGATATCCCCACTCCCATTCCTTATTCAAATACACTTTATCCGTTGTCACATTCACAAATGATTTTACAGAAGAGGTGGTTCGAACACATTCCAATATATTAACAGTTCCCATGACATTTGTTTCATATGTATAAACCGGATTTTTGTATGACTCACGTACAATCGGTTGAGCAGCCATATGAATTACAATTTCCGGTTGTACCTCAGCAAAAACCTTTTTTAAATGATCTAAATCCCGAATATCACCAACTATTGAGTTAATCTTATTTTTTAATTCCACCATCTCAAATAAATTAGGATTTGTCGGGGCATCCAAAGCATATCCTGTCACATCTGCGCCTACCATTTCCAAAACTTTACACATCCATGATCCTTTGAAACCTGTATGTCCCGTGATTAAAACCTTCTTATTTTTATAAAATAATCTATTAAACATACTCACCATTGTCCCCTTCTTCAAAATTTATTCGTTCTTCTTCTATAACTAAAGGTCTATTCATCACCCTTTGGTTAATACTCAAAATATATTCTCCTATAAATCCTAAGAAAAACAATTGAACAGACCCCAAAAAGAACATTCCAATCAAAACTGGAGCCATCCCAGCAGCAAAACTATCCCATAAAATTAATTTTAGAATCAAATATACAACACCTATTACCGCACTAACAGCACCACATCCCATTCCTAAAAAAGTTGCCATTCTTAAGCCAATTTTTGTATACGATGTAAAACTCAACATTGCCGCATCATATAAAGAATACCAGTTATTATGTGTCTTTCCCGCTCGTCGCTGTGGCTGTTCATATTCAATTTCTTTACGTTCGAAACCAAGTTCAGCAACAATTCCACGTAAAAAAGGCGTTGGATCATCTAACTTTCTCAGAACGTCTATAAATTTTTTATCATATAATCCAAAACCTGTAAAATGCTCAATTTGCTCTACATCTGAAAACTTTTTTATCATTTTATAGTATAAACTACGCAAATGATAAACTAATACATTTTCTTTGCTACTAGTTTTTCGTCCTATTACAATTTTATAACCATTTTTCCATTCCGCAACATATTTTGGAATTATTTCAACTGGATCTTGAAAATCAGCCGCCATCAATATCGTACAATCTCCCGTCGTTTGTAACATTCCATAATATGGCGAATTAAATTGGCCAAAATTTTTTGCATTCAGTATTGCCTTTACATGCTTATCTTGTTTTCCTAGTTCTTTCAGTAATTTTCTTGTTTTATCTGTCGAACAATTATCAATATACAGCAATTCATAATCGTACTGTGGTAAATCTTTCTCAAACATATCTACTAATGCATCATGAAGAGGAAAAACATTTTCCTCTTCATTGTAACAAGGTATTGTAATACTAATTTTTTTCATTTGCCTCTCTCCAGCTTCTTACAAATTCAGAATCCGTAATAACCATTATCTTTATTAAATCTGGTTGTTTTACTCTCATCATTTCAAGTGCTTCTTCAACTGCTTCTAACCCCTTCAGTTCATGTGTAACAAGTTCTTCTGGATGAATTCTTCCAAATTCGACCATAGAAAGTAAACGTTCTATTCGTCTTCTTCCCCCCTTTGCCAATTCCGTTTTTATTGTTTTTCCAGCCATTCCTCGACCACCCGAAAATTTTGGATACCCCAGATTTCCTGTTCCACCATAATAATTTATATTGCCAATTGTACCTATTCCATATTTAACAATATCAACTGCTTGCGTAAAGACCTCATCATCTCCACCTGCAATAACAACAGAATCAACACCTTCTTGATTCGTTAAACGTAATATGGTTTGTGATACATCTGCATTATGGTAATCAACTATATCTGTTGCGCCAAACCTTTTTGCCATTTGCACGCCTATTTTTCTTGAACCCACAGCAAAAATCCTTCCCGCCCCTTTCTGTTTTGCTCCCATAATAGCTGCTAATCCAATCGCGCCAACTCCAAATACACAAACTGAATCTCCAAATTCTATCTCAGCAGCTTCTACACCTGTAAACCCAGTTGTAATAACATCTACACACATCAAAGCTGCCTCTATAGAAATACCATTTGGAATCTTTGCCAAATTCATATCGGCACATGGAATATGAAATTTTTCTGCAAAAACTCCCGGTATACTTTTACCTAATTGATGACCAGAAAAATGTTCTCCTGCATGCCTAAAATTCATATCCTGAATATCTGGATGTTTCCAATTGGGTGTAATCGCAGGTACTGCTACAAAATCTCCCTCCTTGAAATCTTGAACTTCCTTTCCCACTTCAATTACTTTTGCAACACATTCATGCCCAAGGATCAAATTTGGACTTTTTCTTGAGCCTCCACCATATACTGTATGTACATCTGAAGTACAGGGTGTAACTGCAACAGGCGATAGAATAGCTCCATCTCTTGTCAAAACTGGCTCTGGTGCATCATACCATTTAACTTTTCCGGGTTCTGCTAATACAAATGCTTTCATGTTATAATCCCCTTTTTTCTCATAATCTCTAATATTCCATGTTCAAAACTCGTAAATGAATACTCACCCAATATTTTCATTAATTTTGAAATATCAGGTCTAAGATTTGGAACGCCTTCGGGATTGAATCTATCTGCTCCATATACAAATTGTCCTCTTTTTTTTGAAACTTTCCATATATTATCTACAAAGTCTTTCAGAATACGTGTATCATTGCTTGCAATATTATATATTCCACTAGTAATATTTTCACTAATAAAAATTTGAATAATGTCCACGAAATCCTCAATATACAAAAAATTCCAAAATTGCTGGCACGGCCCTAATTCTATTGAATTATCAGAATTAAACGTTTCAATGCAAGAGTCTACCAATGTTCCTGCTCTATCTCCAAATCCATATATACTAAAAATTCGAAGATGAATCAATGAAATGTCCATTCGATTTATCGTTTGTTCAGCGAGTTCTTGAAATAGCAATTTTGCTTTTCCGTATGCTGAAACTGGTTCACAATGATCTGTTTCTCTCATAATATCCTGTCTTACACCATATTCAGCCTGAGAGCCTGGGAAAATAAACTTAGAACACCCTAATTGTTTTGCAATCTTAAGAGCTTTAACTGCATATTCAGCATTTTTATTCTGTACAATTTTATCTGCCCGTCCTTGTCTGCCTGATCCATCCCATGCAAAATGAATAAATATATCTGCCTTTTTTATGTGTAATGGTAAAACAACATCCATGTCTGACAAACTACCATACACAATTTCAAGTTTATCATTTTTCGGCAAATATGTTAATGAAGAAGAATTTAGTCTGCACAAAGCATATATATAATACTCTTTTTTTAGCAATCTCTTAATAACACTTCTTCCTAAAAAACTTGTTGCCCCTGTAATTACAATTTTCTTCACAATAACCTCTAATACTTTTCCAAATGATTTGATTTCATAACCATAATAGTTGTATTTGCTGGAAATCTTTTTTGTATAATTTCTGCGATTTCATCAGTGTATCCTGGAGCAATAATAAGAACCGTATCGACAGGATTGTCAACTGCAAAATCTGGAGAAATAATCGGGATATGTGACGTTGGCGCATATTTTTTTTGTTTAAATGGAGCCGAGTCAATAATATATGTTACTTTATCTCCTAAAGCTGCTGTTGCCGCCAAAGTAAATCCTTGATGACTAGCCCCCCATATTCCAACCTTATGTTCTTTTTTTATTTCTTCATCAACAAACTCTACAATTTCCTTTCTTATGTACTCATAACTCTTTACAAGATTTGAAATGTTCACCTTTTTACGTTTTCGAACAATCATAGCAAGCGTATCTCTATTAACTATTTCCTGTTCTAAAACTTCAAAACCATTTTTTTGGAGAATGAAACCAAGCGTTTCGAACGTATAATAAGCCAAATGATCTCTAATCAATTCATAATAACCGTCATGTTTTAGTATATATTCTAAACTTGGAACTGTAATTAATCCCATTCCATCATCTGCTAAATTATTATAAATTCCTTGAAGCATTCCATTAGGATTGGGCTGATGTTCCAAAAAATTAAAAGAAAGGAAAACATCAAATGGTGCTCCTTTAATTTCTGATTTTCCATCTTCAACAAACCCTTGATTCACATTAAGCCCCTTTTTTCTAGCTATTTCAACCAAATCCTTTTTATTCTCAATTCCAAATCCTTGAACCGAGAATTCCTCTAAAACGGATAAAAACTCTCCCTGTCCACATCCAACTTCAATAAACTTTTTATTCTCCAAATGGTATGTTTCTATCAAATGTTTATATTGTGAATACCGTAAATCATGCATTGTAGTTGAATATCCACCTGAACGAATCACATCACGATAATAAGAAACCGGTTCACAATCAAATTGTACAAGACCACATTGTGGACATTGACATAGCCTTAATTTTATTCCATGATCATTTTTTACCTGTTTCTCATCTGGTATATTTTGTGCTGATGCCGGCATATCATATAATGTCATCAATGGATCTACTAATAATTTTTCTTTACATGCTAAACACTTTCTCATATTACACCCTTTTAACTATAATTTAGGCTATCCTTTTCTTATCTCTGCACTCTACCTGTCGACTGTTCACCACTAGCCAACTTCTCTACCTCTAAAACAGACACACGATTAAAATCACCCTCTATAGAATGTTTTAATGCAGATGCTGCCACTGCGAAATCAACAATCTTTTGAGCCTCCATCCCCTTCATACATGAATAGATTAAACCAGCTCCAAAACTATCCCCACCACCAACACGATCTACTATTCGTAAATCATATTCCTTAGAAAAGTAAAACTTTTCATTTTCATATAGCATGGCACTCCATTTGTTTTCATTGGCATTAATTGATTTTCTAAGTGTTATAGCAACTTTATCAAAATCAAATCTATTCTTTAATTGAAGTGCCACTAATTTATATCCTTCTTTATCCAGCTGTCCATTTATTGCATCAGAATTATCTGCTTCAATTCCAAATACATCCTTTGCGTCCTCTTCATTTGCAATGCATATATCAACGTATTTACATAATTTAGACATTGCCCTATTTGCTTCCTGTTTCGACCACAACTTACCTCGATAGTTTAAATCACAGGATATTTTTAATCCTTTTTTCTTTGCCTCACGGCATGCAGTCTCACAGATTTCAACAAGATTCTCTCCCAAAGCTGGTGTAATCCCGGTAAAATGAAACCACCCCGCTCCCTCAAATATCTTATTCCAATCAAAATCTGTTGAAGAAGCTTCCTGAATCGCTGAATGTGCTCTATCGTAAATACAAATACTTCCTCTTTGACTAGCACCTTTTTCTAAAAAATAGATTCCCATTCTATTTCCGCCTCGAATAATATAACTTGTATCTACACCAAATTTTCGGAGTTCAGCAACAGCACCATCTCCAATGCAATTGTCCGGTAATTTTGTTACATACGATACATCGACGCCAAAATTGGCAAGTGATACCGCCACATTTGCTTCACCACCGCCAAATGTAGCCTGCATTTGATCGTTCTGAAAAAAACGAAAATATCCATTTGGTGCTAGCCTAAGCATTATTTCACCAAAAGTCACTACTCTACTCATACATTTTTCTCCATAATTAATCTTAATATTGATACTGTGTAGGGGTTATAAATTCTATTTTTATTGCAGTGGACAATTCCTTTAATTCGTCGGAAATAAGTTGATTCCTTTTCTTTGCCTGTTTTGAAAAATCATACTCAAGATTTGTATTTATATAATTGTTTCCATAATACATTGAATATCCATCCATTCCAGCAATTTTTACCGACTTCACTCCACAAGAAATAAGCAATTTCACAAGCATAAGCCCAGAATTATCTATTATATCTGGACTTTTCAATGAATAACTCGCATAGTTCACAACAAAATCTTTTTTCCTTGCTTCCTTCATATTGGACGTTATAATACACTTTGCGCTTGTTTTGTCCTGAATTTTTACAAATCGTCTCATATTGCTGCTGAATATAAAATCCGGTTTGAATTCGTCAGCACAAAAATTTAATGCAATTACAATAGTATTGTCTTTTTTTATTTCACTTAATACATCCTCTTTACGATCATTAATGCTTTTTCCAGGAGCAAGAATAATCACCTGTTTTTTGTCCAACTCATTTGTTAATTCCTCAATTGCATCTTTGTCATCAATATAACTTTGCTGAAATTCTCGATAATATTTTTCAGCTTTTTCTTTACTAAATCTTGGTTTATCTTCGTCCGGAATGCAATGCAACAATTCATTAAACGCTTTCACTGTAAGACTGTCTTTTTCCGCAAGGTATATTGCATAATTGGGATGGCACCCGATCGTCGCTGATAAATACAAAGGTAATGAATATCCCCAAAATCTATTCTTATAAATATCATTCAAATACTCATCCATGATTTCCAACATAGGTTCAATAAGATAATGTGTATCATAATTTTCGTTCATATAATCTGCAAACAGTTCAAGATTTAAATTTCCTGCACCTCTGCCCATTCCGAAAACACACGCATCTATTATTAAATCCCTTTTAAGATTCATCTCTACCAAAGCTTCCGCATTGCCAAAAGCCTGTTGTAAATTATTATGCGCATGGTATGCCAAAGCAATTTCCGGATTCAAATTATTATCAGCTAAATAAACTAACCGGAGAAATTGCTTCCTTTTTATCAATCCAAAACTATCAACAATTGCAACTGCATCTGGATGTATTGAATTAAATAATTCTATTCCATCTATGAATTCTTTGTCACTGTATGCATCAGTTCCAACAAAATTGACCGATAAAAAATATCCCTGTTTTTGCACATATTGGCAATACTCATATGCTTCCCTTATTTTATCCTTTTTAAAAATCACTCGTATTCCATCAATTGATGTGCCATCATATGGTGCAATTTTTTCTTTTGCAATCGGAGCATTCATATCAACCATTCCGACATATTTCATTTTTGAAGATTTCGGAGAAATTACTTGTTTAAAACTATCCGTATCTGGAAAAACAGAAACATCTTCTGAATAAGAATTTCCCTTGATAAATCCTACTTCACAAATTTCTACGCCTGTTTGAGCTATTTTTTTACAAAAACCTTTTATCGTATTTCTGCCAAATTTCCAATCATTTACATATCCGCCATCTCTAAGCGTGCAATCTAATAAATTGATTTTTCCCAAGCTCAAAACCTCCTATCCTTCCTCTATTCTTCGTCTAATAAAGGAATAAACATTTGCTTCTTCAATTCTTCCCTCGGCAGGAACGGTGCAAGATCCTCTAAAGGAGGACTCACTAAAGTTCCATCTTCCAATCTTTTCGTGCTACTTTTTGGTTCCCAAACCTGTGTAGTATCAGTAAAAATTTCACAAAATACTGGTCCGCTTTCCTCAAGAACTTTATCTACTACTTTTTTCATCTCTTCATTACTTTTTGCACAATAATAAGGATAACCAAATGCCTCCGATATCTTTTTAAAATCTGGAAAAGATAAATCACCTGATTCTTCACCAATCCCAACAAAATTTTTATTAAATAAATTTGTCTGTGTTATACGAATTGAATGATATCCATTATTGTTAATCAAGAAAATTTTTATTGGCAGCTTATTGGTTAAAACAGTTTGTAATTCTTGAAGGTTCATCATGATACTTCCATCCCCCTCAAGACAAATAGTCTGTCTTCTTCCACCACCTATACATGTTCCAATTGCTGCTGGAAGACCATATCCCATACTGGCAATAGCACTATTATTGGCCATTCGGCTTCCTTTTTGAATTACATATGCCTGATTTCCTACGACACAACATGCACCATTTGATACCGCCGTAAGACTATTTTCTGGCAATCTACTACTCAAATATCTTATAAAAGCATATACATTTGCAGTTTTCCCATTTTCCTTCCAATGCTTAGGCAATACTACTGGATATTCTTTTTTCCATCTGTGACAAGTTTCAAGCCACATACTGTTTTTATTAACTGGAGCCATTGATGTGGCTGCATGATCCAGTTTTACCAAAAAGTCTTTAGCATCCGCCCATATAGGCATTTCCACATGAATCGTATGCTTTTTCATTTCAGCTTTATCAATGTCAACCATTATCACTTCTGCTTCTCTTGCCCAGGTTTCCCAATTATATCCAACCTGTCTTATTGAAATACGTGTACCTACTGCAAGAATCAGATCCGCATTTTGAATCGCCCAATTTCCTGGTCTATCGCCCATATTTCCCGCTCGTCCACAATATAGAGGATTATCATCCTCGATCAGATCCACTGCATTCCAGTATGTCACTATCGGAATATTTAACTTCTCGGCGACCGAACGAAATGCATCGTACCCCTTTGATAATCTAATACCATATCCTGCATGAAATACTGGACGCTTTGCATTTTTAATTTTTTCCAAGACAAGTTTTATTGTTTCTTCCGACACCTCTGGTGGCAATAACACATCATCTTCTTTTGGATCATATCCCTCTAATTCGTCCGTTTCAATGTATCCACCCTGATAATTTACAGGTATATCAATCCACACTGGTCCCGGTCTGCCAGTCGTTGCTAAATGCCATGCCTTTTCAAGCGCATAGCGTATCTGTTTAGGGTCTTCTATCATTGTTGCATACTTGGTCATTGGTTCAACAGATTTAACAATATCATATTCCTGATCCCCTAACGCTCTTAAAGGTGTTTCGGTATATTGTAATGCATATCTTGCAGTCGTTGTATATTTCACCTGCCCACTTATAATAAACATTGGGATTGAATCAAGCCAGCCTCCGACAACGCCTGTTAATGCATTCGTTCCTCCCGGTCCTGTAGTCACACATACTGCTGCAATTCTTTGCTCCAGACGTGCATATGCTTCCGCTGCAATAGCGCATGCTTGCTCATGATGGTTATATGTAACCTTTAACCCTTCTTTATGCCCCAATGCATCATTTAAATGCATCGCACCGCCGCCAACGACACTAAATGCATCTGTAACTCCATGCTCAACCAGAAAATCTGCCACATAATCTGCCAAACGTATTTTCATTGTTCTTTCCCCACTTCAATTGATTTCTATAAATTAACTGCATCCTTTATTATTTCTGCCATGTAATCGATCATTACATCTGTCATTCCTGGGTATACACCAACCCAAAAAGTATTATTCATAACGAATTCTGTCTCGGAAAGATCTCCAGAAACTCTATATGCATCCGTATCCCGAATCTGATCAAAACATGGATGTTTGATAATGTTTCCGCTAAACAGTAATCTTGTCTGAACATTATGTTCCTCAATATATCTGGTTATCTTGTTTCTTTCAATTCCAGTTTCAGGTCTTACAGAAATTAAAAAACCAAACCATGATGGTCTACTATTTTCTGCTGGCTCCGGTAAAATAATCTTATCCTGAATGCACTCCAATGCCTTATGTAAACGCTCCCAGTTGTGACGTCTTCTTTCAATAAAAGAAGGAAACTTCTTTAACTGCTCCACACCAACTGCCGCCTGTAAATCTGTAACTTTCAGATTATATCCGAAATGACTATATACATACTTATGATCATACCCCTGTGGAAGTTGTCCAAACTGTCCATCATACCGATGTCCACAGAAATTATCATGTCCTGATGGACAAATGCAATCTCTTCCCCAATCTCTATAAGATAAAATCAGTCTATGTAATTGCGGATCATTCGTATATACACATCCACCTTCTCCCATCGTCATATGATGCGGCGGATAAAATGAACTTGTGCCAATATCGCCCCATGTTCCAGAAAATTTTGTTTCTCCGCTAATTGTATACTGTGTTCCCAATGCATCACAATTATCTTCAATCAGCCATAAATTATTCTTATTGCAAAAAGCTTTTACTGTTGCGATATCAAAAGGATTACCTAATGTATGTGCAATCATTACCGCTTTTGTTTTTTCGCTCAATGCAGCATCTAATTTTGTGACATCAATGTTATATTGTGGTACAGTAACATCAACAAATACTGGAACCGCACCATATTGAAGTATTGGTGTAATTGTTGTTGGAAATCCACATGCAACCGTGATTACCTCATCACCTCGTTTAATTTGTCTATCTCCTAATTCTGGAGCTGTAAGCACAGAAAATGCAATCAAATTTGCTGAAGATCCACTATTAACCAAATGTGCAAACTTTACACCAATCCATTCTGCAAATTTTTTTTCAAATTCATCAGAAAATCTTCCTGTTGTCAGCCAAAAATCAAGCACTGCATCTGTAAGACTTTGCATCTCTTTTTCATCATACACTCTTGAAGCATAACTTACTCGATCTCCCGGTTTAAAATTCTCCTTAGATTCCTTTGGTTCTTTAAACTTATGATAAAATTCTGCGACCAAAGATTTAATTTCTTCACGAGCCTCATTTTCATTCTTCCAGTTTGCCATTTTCATTAGTCCTCCCATTTCTTCCATGGTGCATTATTTGTCTTCAGTAATTTTTCAAGCATGTCCATTTCCCGCTTATTATCCATACACTGCCAGAAACCTCTATGCATATATGACATCAATTCTCCTGATGCCGCCAGATTTTCCAAAGGTTCTTTTTCAAATACTGTCTGATCTCCTTCTATTAAGTCAAATACCTGAGGTTCTAAAACCATGTACCCTGCATTAATTGGTGCTCCATCTGAAAGATTCTTTTCTCTAAATGATTTAACCGCATTATCCCCACCAATATCAAGTATCCCCTTTTGCTGCTCTAACATAACTGCCGTAAGCGTAGCTATTTTTCCATGCTCTTTATGAAACTTTACAAGCTTGCTTATATCTACATCACATACTCCATCACCATACGTCATCATAAATGGCTCATTACCTATATATTTCTGTATTTTCTTGATCCGTCCACCTGTCATAGTGTTTAATCCCGTATCTACAACTGTAACTTTCCAAGGATCGGTATGTGATTCATGAATTGTCATTTCGTTTTTTCCATTACTATAATCAAAGGTTACATCACTATTATGTAAGAAATAATTCGCAAACCACTCCTTGATAACATACTGTTTATAACCAGCGCATATAATAAAATCATTATAGCCATAATAAGAATATTCCTTCATAATATGCCAAAGAATTGGTTTTCCACCTATTTCAATCATTGGTTTCGGCTTAAATTGAGACTCTTCGGAAATTCTTGTTCCGAAACCACCTGCTAAAATCACTACTTTCATAACTAAAATCCTTTCTGTATTTTATATAAATAACTAACATCATAAAATTCTTTTTTCCAAATATTGTCTCCACTTTGTTCTCCATAAATAAATATTGAATTATTCACATCAATATTTTCAGGAATATCTCTTATATCATTCAAATAGTACAATGATACGTTATCACTTCCAACATAATAATCATATATTCTTTTCAATGTATCTACATTTATAACTTCAACTCCATTATCAACGTTTTCAATAAGTACAATTGTTTTTCCACATATATTTTCCTTACCATATTTTCCAACAGTAATGTCATACACATTATTATACTTTGCATATTCCTGCCCCAAATAATTGTTTTTCCAATTGCTTCTAAAATAACTTTCCATTATTCCAACACAACTAACCGCACCTACTACTATACATACAATTTCCACTTTTTTAATTTTACTATTTTGGCATATATTTTTAAATTCTATAATACTCATTATGTATAATATTCCACATAAATACGCAATATACGGTGTATATACCCATCTAAGTTCTAATCTTATAGTAATACACCCTGCCAAAAGAGTTAAAAATATAAATACAATTATTACACAAATAGTTTTTACGATTTCCTTTTTCCTATTTTTATTTTGCTTAATTACTATCATAAATGAACGCAAAACTAATATAAACACAAGAAAAGGAATAATATTAAAAAATATAGGAACTTTATTAATTGCTATTCCATTTAAATAAGGTTCTCCTGCATTCCATCCTAATAAAAGAAGAACTCCTTCAACAAAAAATTTACAAATCCTAATAGGATTTAACGTATTTATAACACTAGTGCCTCCGGTTCCTTCCATAGCATGACCACCCAAAAATACAAATCTTAAGCCAAGTATAATACATGCATTGAATAAAACAACAATGTATTCTTTTACTGATTCTTTATTAATCTTTTTTTTCACCCAAATACAAAAAAACAAAAAAGCATATAAAACAATATATCTTTCATGTGATAATACCGTCAGAATTGTCGTTATATTCAACCTAATGAATTGTTTTTTTTCATTTGCAGACTCATCGTTTATATACTTAAGTCCTTCATATAATGTAATTAAAGCACATATTAATGTAACTAATTCCATTACACCTAAATACTGCCCTACTGTATAATAAGCAAATCTAGAAAAGGCAAAAAGAAGTCCACCTAAAATAGCAATAAATGTCCTATTGTTTTCACAAATTCGATAAATAATTATATAAATTCCCACACTTACTATAGTACCCAGCACAATAATGTAAAGCCAAGCATTGTTTGTATTGTTTTTAAATAGTTTATACCCTAAATATAAAAAAGCATTACTTACGGGTCTAAGCTTAGAATCATGTTGTGTTAAAACATATCTCCAAAAACCAAATTTACCATCTTTTATTTGCAAAAACAAAGCTATATCGTCCAAGAAAAAAGTTTTCAAAGGAACTAGTATAAAATGTGTATATACATTTACCAACATATAAACTAGCCCTACAAATACCGCACCTACGATGAAACCATTTTTTTCAACTATATCTTTCTTTATCTTCATCCTATTCTTGTATGATAATTAGGAAGTTAATTATCACACGTTTCCTTTCTTTTAATATC